>ORMF012291849.1_pt1 | contig 33525 bp, 32 predicted proteins | sample 1779871 | NCBI WGS metagenome assembly ORMF01 (sample SAMEA104232316, study PRJEB22302) | groundwater metagenome | biome: forest; feature: aquifer; material: groundwater | place: USA | collected 2011-08-07 | depth 5.4 m | reverse complement strand
CTCGGTTCGCTCTGGAAGCTCCCGGCCCGCCTCGTCGACAATGCGGACCTCGTGTCGCGGGATGGGCTGACCGCAGGCCACGAATTCGAGAGCCGTGTGGTCTGAGGCAATTGCAGGTATTGCCAAACCGTCCCGCGAAAGAGCAGTGCGTTGCACGCGATCGACAATCGGCGCGCGCCCGAGCGGTGGAAAGGCAAGGCCGACCGAGTTCTCCGCCAGGCCATAGACAGGACCCATCATCTCTGGCCGGAAGCCATATTTCGCAAACCTCTGGGTAAACCGCGTGATCGTGGCTGGGCTCACGGATTCCGCACCGTTCACGACCATCTTGAGCGAACTGAGGTCGAGACCAGAGACGTCTTCATCGCGCACATTCTTGCAGCAGAGCTCGAACGCGAAATTGGGCGCAGCTGAGAGTGTCGCGCGGTAACGGCCCATCGCGCGCAGCCACCGTCCGGGGTCCGCGAGGAATGTAAGAGGCGGCATGATGACAGCCAGCGCCCCATAGTAGAGCGAGCCGAGCCAGGCACCGATCAGCCCCATGTCGTGGTAAAGGGGCAGCCAGCTCACGAACACGTCGGACGAGTTGGCCTCGAGAACCTCTCCCATCGCGCGTATATTGGCAAGCAGGTTCGCATGCGTGAGGACGACGCCCTTCGGATCTCCTGTGCTGCCTGAAGTGTATTGCATGAGCGCCACGGTCTGCGGTCCTGCCGGAACCGGGCGGTCGATCGAGCCCGCCTGCTTGAGGCTGGCGACTGTCTCGACGTGCCGCAGATCCTCCGTCAGTCCAAACAGCAGCGACCCGACGTTGCGCAGCTCCGTTGTCACAATGAGAAAGCTGGCCACGGCATTGCGCAAGATGCCGGCTTGGCGTCGCAAATGCTCCTCGACTTGAGCGCGCCGGAAGGGTGGATAGACAGGAACCGGCACTCCGCCAGCGTAAAGCACGCCAAAAAATGCCTCGAAAAAAACGGCATCCGTGGGCAGCATGATTGCAACGCGATCACCTGGGGCCAGTCCCCGTTCGAGCAGGCCGAACGCAATTCTGCAGGACTCTCGATGCAGATCATCGAATGTGAGACACGTCTCCTCGTCCTCCCCCTGCCAAATGCGTACATGCGGCCGTTTGCCGTGCACATGGGTGTGGTGTTCCAGTACGTCAATGAGGGTCTCGGCCATCAATGGCGCCGCGATCTCCGGCAGCACGACCGCGGGAGCGACGCCGACCTCAAACAGCACTTGCCGGAGTGGGCGTGCTGCGAGCACGGCCGCCAGCAGCTCGCGCGGCGAATCGGCCTCACTCAGCAAGTGATCGGGCAAACGTACCTTGAACGCTTTGTCGAGACGTAGGATGAGCTCGGCACGTCCCAGGCTGTCGAGTGCGAGGTCCCTGTCGAAGTCACTGTCCAAGCCAACCGCGGTCGAGTGCCGCATGTGAGGATGCAGCTCCCAGACCAACTCACGCACAATCTCGAGGAACTTGATCGAAACCTGTGGGTCGATTTGCTTGGTCGGGTCGACCGCTTGGATTTCCAGCGCTTCAGCCACCGATCGCGCTCTCCCGGGCACGCAACGGGACGGGTACGATCCTCATCCCAAACCACTGCCGGCACATCACGCTGCGTGATGTCATGAAACAGTTAGCCCTTTGCGCTCCCGTGACTTTGCGATGGATCAATTGGATCCAAGGGACTTGTCGCTAGACAGGGCGCAACAACGGGCACGCAGCGTGCATTTCAGGCGATGATGACCCCAGACCGGAAAGATGGCCGGCGGCTGTCAGGGAATGTCGCCGTGCTCGGCCTCGTCAGCCTGCTCATGGGCATGTCGTCGGCGATGATTCACGGATTATTGCCGGTCTTCCTGGTGACTGTGCTGGGCGCGAGCATAGCCTCCGTGGGGCTCATTGAGGGCATCGCAGAGGCGACCATCTCTCTGACAAAGGTCATCTCTGGGGTCGCGAGCGACTGGGCCAGGCGGCGCAAGCCCTTGGTCTTGCTCGGATATGCCTTTTCGGCGGTCAGCAAACTGATTTTCCCGCTATCGGAGCTCGCATCCACGGTCCTGATCGCGCGCATCGCCGACAGGATCGGCAAAGGCATTCGCGACGCCCCGCGTGATGCCTTGCTGACCGACGTGACGCCTTCGGGAATTCGCGGCGCTGGCTTCGGCCTGCGACTGGCGCTTTACACCATTGGTGCCGTCCTCGGGCCGCTGACGGCCATCGGCCTGATGGTGCTGAGTGGCGACAATATCAGGCTGGTGTTCTGCATCGCCTTGCTTCCGGCCTTTGTCTCAGTCGCCGTGCTCCACGTCGGCATCACTGAACCCCAGTCGGTTCTCCCTTTGGACCAGCGACGGCTTTCGCTTCGGCGCAGTGATCTTGCAAAACTGACCTCGCCGTTTTGGCAGGCGATCTCGATTGCGACTGTTCTTGCGTTGGCTCGCTTCAGTCCGGCATTTTTGGTGTTGAAGGCCTACGACGTCGGGGTCACCTTGACGCTCGTCCCGGCCACGCTCATCGTCATGCACATGGTTTATGCCGCCGCCGCCTATCCGTTCGGCGCGCTCGCGGATCATTTCGATCGCCGATCTCAGCTGGCAATAGGAGCGCTGATCCTGATTGGCGCGGGCGTAGTCCTGACCAATGCGAGCAGCATTTGGATGACGGCGCTGGGGGTTGGCCTGTGGGGACTGCAAATGGGGGTGACGCAGGGCCTGTTGTCGGCTGCCGTCGCCGATGCGGCGCCCGATGGGATGCGCGGAACCGCTTTCGGCATTTACGATTTCGCAGTTGGTCTAGGAACGCTTGGCGCGAGTGCAGGTGCTGGGATGCTTTGGACGATTGGTGGCCCAGCTCTGGCCTTCCAAGTCGGTGCTTGGCTTGCAGTTGGAGCATTGCTGCTGTTGTGGCTTTGGCCTCCATCTCGGGCAAGTCGCGGCTAGAGCCCATCCGGAATCTATCCTGGGATCCAGCCCGAGCGCGCCCAGTGGGTATCGCGGCGTGCAACGTGTCCCTGGCGCGGCATCGTCTGACCTGACGCAAGTCAAACAGCGCATGCGATTGCTCGAGGACGCATGCTCACTGACTATGGCGCGCGCGAAATACAGCGTTGGTCAAAACGATCTCAGCTCGACTTGAGCATCCGCAAGCCGGCGATAGAGGTCTACACGGCGGCGCACAGCCCAAATGTCGTATAGGAGGATTTCGGCCGGCCTCCAGTTGGCGACCCAGCCGAAGATCATAATGCCCTCGGCAAGAAGCTGGCCCAGTGCCAATTCCGGCAGCGCCGCGCGAACGATCTGGCTGAGGCCGATGCAGACCGCAAGCACACCAATGCCAATACCGAGCGACCGCCGTCCGACGCGAAAAAGATCGCGGAGGTCGCGTTCCAGCATGCCCGTGCGGTACTCGAAGTAATTGCCAATCGCAGCTTCCAGGCCGCGCTCCCGTCCCTTTTCCGCCTCGCTTGCCGGAAGATGAACGACAATTCGGAAAGGCCCCTGCGCATCCACCTCGCGCGCCCAGCTCACGATATGGGCTTCGGCGTCGTCGTCGAGATCGCGCTCGGTGAAAGGAGAGGGGTCGAGCGAGTTGAACATTTGCCCGAGTTCCCGGACGCGCACCTCGATCGTCGCGTGGTCGACCGGTTCCGGCTTTTTGGGATCAGGCGTAACCAAGCGACCTTCCTTCCAGACCCGGCTTCAGCGCTGTCACGATGCCAAGCCGAACGCGGCTTCGGCGCCGACGTTTCTCAAGTACCGAGAGGCAAATCTCGCGCTTTGAGAAGCGGTCGTTGTTGATCGGTATCAAAGAGCGCCGGCTGTGTCGCCGCTATTGGTTGACCATGTGTGAACCACGCCCAATTGCGACCCGAGAGGGCACGCCCGCACGCGCAAGGAGCGCCAAAGCGCCATCATGGGAGCACTTTTCCCACGACGCGGATATCGGCATTCGCGGTTGGGGAGCAACGCCAGCGACGGCATTCGCCCAAGCGGCGCTCGCCATGACAGCTGTCATTACCGATCTCAACCGCGTCAGGCCAAGCCAAGCGGTTGCAATCGAGTGCGAGGCGCATGAGCTCGATTTGTTGTTTTACAAGTGGCTTAACGCGCTCGTGTTCGAGATGGCAACGCGCTGCATGCTGTTCGGGGCATTCGAAGTCTCGATAGATGGGACGCGGCTCAAAGGCCTCGCCCGCGGAGAGAAGGTCGATCGTGCGCGGCATGCCCCCGCGGTGGAAGTGAAGGGAGCCACGCTGACCGAGCTCAAGGTGGAGGAGCAGAAACCGGGCTGCTGGCTGGCGCAGTGCATCGTCGACGTTTGACACAGCGTGCGGCCAAGGAGATGAGCGATGGACGTCAAGCTGTTCGATCGGATCTCGAATACGGAATGGCACGTCGCGCCGACCGGCGCCATGCGTGTCCCCGCCGTCATATTTGCGACCGAGGGCCTCATCGGCGACATGGACGACAAGGTATTTCAGCAAATCACCAATGTCGCCACGCTGCCCGGGATTGTGCGTGCAGCCTACGCCATGCCGGACGCTCACTGGGGCTATGGGTTTCCGATCGGAGGGGTGGCGGCTTTCGACGCCAATGCCGGAGGCGTGATTTCAGCCGGCGGCGTGGGCTTTGACATCTCATGCGGGGTGCGTACACACCTCACCGGCCTGCCGCGCCAATACATAGAGGAGCGGCAGAATGATCTGGCCAGCGCCCTCTATAGGCAGGTGCCGGTGGGGGTTGGCGCCGAGGGCAAAATCGCCCTCGATGATCAGGAAATGACCGCGATGCTTACGGGAGGCGCAGCTTGGGCCTTGGGGCGCGGCTGGGGCCGGGCGCACGACCTCGAACGCATCGAGGAGCGCGGGCGATGCGAAGGCGCCGATCCCGCCGCCGTCTCCGATCACGCGCGCAAGCGGCAGCGCCGCGAGATGGGCACGCTCGGCTCGGGCAACCATTATCTGGAAGTGCAGGAGGTGGTGGAGATATGCGACGAGCCGGCCGCAAACGCCTTCGGGCTGAAGCAAGGTGAGTGCGTGGTCACGATCCACTGCGGGTCGCGCGGTCTTGGCCACCAGATCGGCACGGAGTTCCTGAGCGAGATGGCCGAAACGGCCGAATCCCACGGCATTGTGCTCCCCGATCGCGAGCTGGCATGCGCCCCGATCAAGTCCGACGTCGGCCAGCGTTATATCGGCGCCATGCGGGCGGCCACCAACTGCGCGCTGGCCAACCGGGAGATCATCGGTCACTTGGCTCGGCAGGTGTTTGCGCAGTTCTTCAAGCATGCCGAGCTGCCGTTGCTGTTCGATGTGTCGCACAATACATGCAAGCTCGAGGAGCACGATGTCGATGGCACCCGCAAGCGGCTGCACGTCCACCGCAAAGGAGCGACACGGGCCTTTGGACCGGGGCATCCCAGCCTGCCGGATGCTCTTCGGCCATGGGGGCAGCCTGTGCTGATCGGCGGCAGCATGGGGACCCAGTCGTTCATTCTGGCCGGCGCCAGCACGAGCGAGGCTCGCGCCTTCTCTTCGGCTTGCCACGGCGCGGGCCGCCAGATGAGCCGACATCAGGCTCTGAAGACCTGGATGGGCCGGCAGGTGATCGACGAGCTGAGGGCACGCGGCATCGTCGTCCGCAGCCCTTCGTCGCGCGGCATCGCCGAGGAAGCTCCGGGCGCCTACAAAGACGTCCGCGCTGTGGTCGACGCTGCCGAGATGGCCGGGCTCGCAAAGAAAGTTGCCCGGCTCCAGCCGATGATATGCATCAAAGGATGACGCCAATGGCCGATGTTCCTCGCGCGCAAGACATTGAGATTCTTCCTCTCGGGCTCAAGGGATTTCTGTCTGTCCCGGACGGGGCGAGCGGCATCGTCCTTTTCGCTCACGGCAGCGGCTCCAGTCGTCTGAGCCCGCGCAATGCCCAGGTGGCGCGCGCGTTCAACGAGGCCGGACTGGCCACGCTGCTGTTCGACCTCCTGCTGCCGAGCGAAGCCAATGATCGTCACAAGGTCTTCGATATCCCGCTCCTCGCGGGGCGGCTCGAAGAGGCGTTGGATTGGATCGAGGAGGAGGAGACCACCACCGACTTGGGCGTAGGGCTCTTCGGCGCAAGTACGGGAGCGGCTGCTGCATTGACTGCGGCAGCCCGACGGCCGGAGCTGGTCTCGGCCGTCGTCTCGCGCGGTGGCAGGCCAGACCTCGCAGCAGACGCGCTCGCCAGCGTTCTGGCGCCGACACTCTTGATCGTCGGGGAGCTCGACGCAGTCGTCATCGAGTTGAACCGCCGCGCCATGTCCCAGCTCACGTGTCCGACGCGCTTGGAGATCGTACTGGGCGCAACGCATTTGTTCGAGGAGCCGGGGACCATCGATCAGGTGGTTGCACTGGCGACGGCGTGGTTCACACAATATCTGGAGACACGCCCCGAGTAACCGCCGGCCGCGTGAGCACCGCGCGAACTAGCAATTGGTGTCGCCGCTATCGACCTTGACCTCAATGAAGCTTTCCCGGCCAGCGGTCTAAATCCCTTCCTGCGGCCGGCATGCTCGACCATGGGTCCCCTTCGGAGCGGGAATCTTCAAACACTCAAGCGTTTTTATGGACAGAAAGTGTGGAAGCGCTGGGTGAGAGCTTTATCCTCGATCCCATCTGCTCCCATCAATGCGTGGCCAGACCAACGGGCTGTTCCGGGTTATTTCCCTTGCTCAACCGTCGTTTTCAGCGTCGGCCGCTCCAATTTCGGCGTTGCGAATAACACGAGCCCCACAACGATGGCTGCAACAAGCGCGGCAAGAATATTCCTGATCTGCAACGCACCACTCCTGAGATCGCCGCGAGCCTACCTATGAGCCTCCCCTGAATGCGAAGAGCGCCTAGGCATGCATTCTACGCAGCCGCAGTTTTCGGGAAGAGACTCACGTTATCCTCGACCTTCTGCACGCCACTCACGCCTTCCACCAGGATTCTCAAGGCGCGACGCTGCTCATTCGAATCGACGGCGCCGTAGAGCTCGACAACGCCGTCTTTCACGGCGAGGTTCACGTAGGCGGATTTGCGCTTTTTCTCCGTGCCGGTCTCGCTGCGATGGCCAAGGTCGGTCTGGCTGACGATGCCCGCGATACGATTGTCTTCCGAAACGACCGGGGCGGCACTGATGCGATGACGCACGAGCAAACCGGCGATCTCCCCGACTGTCGCTTCCGGTCCTACCGTGACCACGTCCTTGGTCATGGCTTCCTGCGCATTCATGGAAACACCTCCAACCCACGGAATGGCCAATAACGGCTCGTGCCTTGGATCCGCGTTGATTTCGATCAATCCGTGCGTGTCGGCCACCGTGCAAAAAGACCTGGGTGGTCGGTTGCAGACGGGTTCGGAACAGACATGGGAGAGCCAAAGGCGCAAAGCCGAGTCTCTCAGCTACCTGCTTCCCGTTGAGGACGCGCGGTTTCTGGTCCTCGCTGGTCCGGCGCGGCTAGCGGGCGCTTACGCCGAATGATCGATGAGCAATCACGATGACAACCCGAGATAAGACGAAACGCGTTGTAATTATGGGCGCGGCTGGCCGCGACTTTCATAACTTCAACGTCGTTTTTCGCGATGACGCGGCCTGCGAGGTCGTGGCCTTCACGGCCGCTCAGATCCCGGGCATTTCCGGCCGGCGCTACCCAGCTGCCCTCGCAGGCGAGCACTACCCGAATGGGATACCGATTCGGGATGAAGCGGACCTCCCGAGCATCTGCCGCGAGAGAAACGTGGACGAGGTTGTCTTCGCTTACAGCGACGTCGAGCACACCTTCGTCATGCACAAGGCCTCGATCGCGCTCGCTGCCGGAGCGGACTTCAGCTTTCTGGGGCCGGCACGAACGATGCTCAAGTCTCGCCTGCCCGTCATCGCCATTTCCGCCGTGCGTACGGGCGTAGGCAAATCGCAGACGGCTCGCTGGCTGTCCAGGCTCCTCAAGGACAAAGGGCTGAGGGTCGCCGTCATTCGCCACCCGATGCCCTACGGCGACCTCGAGCGTCAAGCGGTGCAGCGCTTCGCAAGCCTTGCAGATCTGGATGCGGCCACATGCACCATCGAAGAACGCGAAGAGTATGAGCCGCACATCCGCGCGGGCAATGTCGTCTTCGCCGGCGTCGATTATGCCCGCATCCTCAGCCTTGCCGAGACGGAAGCGGACATCATCGTCTGGGACGGCGGGAACAACGATTTTCCTTTCGTGCGGCCCGACCTCCACATCGTTCTGGTCGACCCGCTCCGACCCGGGCATGAAACTACGCATCATCCCGGTGAGGCCGTCTTGCGCATGGCGGACGTCGTCGTCGTGGCCAAGACCAACTCGGCTTCCGAGGTCGACATTCAGAGGGTGAGCGAGACCGCACGCAGCCTCGCTCCCGACGCACCCGTGGTCCGTGCCGCCTCCATCGTGTCGCTCGACGATTTAGCCCAGGTCGCGGGCAAGCGCGTTCTCGTTGTCGAGGATGGCCCCACCATCACACATGGCGGCATGGCCTACGGCGCGGGCTATGTCGCAGCGAGTCAGGCCGGCGTGAAAGAGATCATCGATCCCAGGCTATCCGCCGTCGGCGACATCGCCGAGGTATTCCGCCAATATCCCCACATCGGCAAGGTGCTGCCCGCCATGGGGTATTCAGCGAAGGAACTCGTGGAGTTGCAGGCAACCATCAACGGATCGAGTGCCGATGCTGTGATCGCCGGCACGCCGATTGATCTCTCGCACATCATGCAGCTCGATAAGCCGGTGATCCGGGCACGCTACGAGTTCGCCGAGGTGGGCAAACCCCGATTGAGCACGCTCATCGAGGACTTCGTTCGTCGCGCGGGCGTTCTCAAGGGTTCCAGCTCCCCGTGACATCGTGGGAGCCGGGCGCTCCGCTCGCGTTACCGGAGACAAGGGTCATGCCGATCAATCTGAAGGGCCGCAGTATCCTGACGCTCGATGAGCTGAGTGCGGCCGAGATTCGCTATCTGCTGCGGCTCGCTGCCGAACTCAAGGCCGCCAAGTCCACCGGCATCGAGCAGCCGCAGCTCAAGGGAAAGAACATCGCCCTCATCTTCGAGAAGGACTCGACGCGCACGCGCACCGGTTTCGAGGTGGCCGCCTACGACCAGGGCGCACACGTCACCTACCTCGGTCCCACTGGAAGCCAGATCGGCCATAAGGAATCGATGAAGGACACCGCGCGGGTGCTGGGCCGCGTCTACGATGCCATCGAGTTTCGCGGCTTCAGCCAGCAATCCGCCCAGCGGCTGGCCGAGTTCTCGGGCGTTCCCGTCTACAACGGCCTGACCGATGAGGCGCACCCGACGCAAGCGCTGGCCGACTTCATGACCATGCGCGAGTTCACGCACAAGCACCTCTCTGACATGGCGGTGGTGTTCATCGGCGATGTGAGCGACAACGTGGCACGCTCGCTGGCGCTGGGCGCCATGAAGCTCGGCATGGACATGCGGTTGTGCGGCCCCCCCGAGCTCTGGCCGGAGAAAGACTTCAGCTCCAAGCTTCTCGATATTGCGTCTCTGACGAACGCCCGGCTCCGCGTGTGCAACGATCCAGGCGAAGCGCTGCCGGGAGCCGACTTCGTCTACACCGACGTGTGGCTATCAATGGGCGAGCCCAAGGAGAAGTGGGCGGAGCGGATACGCCTGCTCGAGCCCTATCGAGTCACCAGCGATATCCTGCGCAAAACGGGCAATCCTCACTCCAAGTTCATGCATTGCCTGCCGGCGTTTCACAACACCGAGACCAAGATCGGCGCTGAGATCGCGCAAGAGTTCGGCATCGACTGCATGGAGGTGACCGAGGACGTATTCGAGGGGCCGGCGTCGATTGTCTTCGACCAGGCCGAGAACCGGATGCACACCATCAAGGCCATTCTCGTTGCCACGCTCGGAGGCTGAGGCCGATGCGGATCGTGGTCGCGCTTGGAGGCAATGCCTTGCTGCGGCGAGGCGAGCCGATGACGGCCGAGACTCAGCGCGCGAACGTCAGGCGCGCAGTCGCCGCCCTGCTTCCACTCTTCGAGTCAGGGCATCAGCTCGTGATCACGCATGGCAATGGCCCACAGGTCGGGTTGCTCGCCCTGCAGGCTGCCGCCGGCCCGAAGGAAGGCGCCTATCCGCTCGACGTGCTCGATGCCGAGAGTGAAGGCATGGTGGGCTATTTGATCGAGCAGGAGCTCGACAATGCATTGCCGAGCGGGCGCCTCGTGGCAACGCTGCTGACGCAGATCCTTGTCGATCGGCGCGATCCGGCCTTTGGTCGTCCGACAAAGCCGATCGGAGCCGTCTATGACAAGGCGGAGGCCGAGACGCTGGCTCGGGCGCGGGGCTGGACCGTTGCCGAGGACGGAAAGGGCTGGCGGCGCGTCGTTGCTTCACCCCGACCGCTGCAAATTCTGGAAGCGCGCGTGATTGGGCTACTGGTGTCGCAGGGTGTCACCGTGATCTGCGCGGGAGGCGGGGGGATACCCGTGCTGGAGCGCAGCGACGGCAGCTTGGTCGGGATTGAGGCTGTGATCGACAAGGACCTGGCAAGCGCGCTGCTGGCACGCCAGCTCGGCGCCGATCACCTGCTACTGCTCACCGATGTCGACGGCGTCTATCTCGACTGGGGAACAGACGCAGCCAAAGCGATCAAGCGAGCGGGCGTGGGCGCCCTGAACCCGGGCGATTTCGCAATGGGCTCGATGGGGCCCAAGGTCGAGGCCGCGAGCCAGTTTGCAGCGGAGACCGGGAGGCCTGCCTCGATCGGGCGTTTGGAGGATGCGGCCCTCATTCTGACGGGCGCCGCCGGCACCAGATTTGATGTCGAACGCACAGGCCTCGTCTTTCGTCCCTGACCCTTGGGGCGGACGCCCCGCCATGGATGCTCACACTTTCTCGAGACTAATTTGCGCACCATCCAACTCGTCCAGCACATCCTCGTTGAGCACCTCCATTAGGGCGCCAATGCTGGTGGTCGTCTGCAGCCGCCGGTCTTGCAGCTGCGCCCACACGTCGGCGAAGGCTCGTCCGAAGCTTTCTGAATCCGTGATCTCATGGACACCCTCATAGACGGCGCCCCCGTTCTTGCTGATGATCAGCTTGATTTTCATGGCCCAACCTCAAAGGTTATCCAACGGCAACCAGAGCTATGCGTATCCTATTCGCCTTTGCATGAAGAGATTTGAGCTAGCGCAAATCGAACCGTCGCTTCATCGGGGTCACGGCACTGCGCGGTAGATCCTCGATCGTACGCGCGGCCTTTCGGTAGGCGCGGACTCTGAACGGATTGGCGTCTTCGATCTCCAGCAGATCGGCAAGATGATCGAAGGCGGTCGCGATCTCCGCGTTGTGGACCGGCATGAGACCCGTTCACGATGTGCGCAACTCTCGTCACCATGACAGTCGGTGAGTTCGCCGGGGCGCCTTGACACGGATCAACACGGCTGATCACTCGGCGTCGCCATTCTTTCTCTGTCGTCTTGACCCCGCTCAATGTTCACAACGTGCGAACCTGTTCAATAGTGGGCAAAGACAGGCTGATCACGTGGGAATACGCGACCCAATCTGTAGGGCGGAACGTTCTGCTGGTGACCACATGGATCTAGCCGCGAACCCGCTGCTTACCGACCTCTACCAACTCAACATGATCCAGGCCTATCTGGAGCATGGTGAAACCAGGACGGCGGTATTCGAATTTTTCGTGCGCAAGCTACCTGCCCGGCGCGGCTTTCTTGTTGCGGCTGGGCTTGAGCAGGCGCTCGACTTTCTGGAGAGCCTGCGCTTCTCGCCAGAGGAACTCGACTGGCTTGAGAAGAGCGGGCGGTTTGGCAAAGATCTCCTCGATCACCTCGCCGAATTCAGGTTCACGGGTCATGTCCACGCCATGCCCGAGGGCACGGTGTTTTTCGCCAATGAGCCGATCCTACGCGTGACGGCACCGCTGCCCGAAGCGCAGCTCGTGGAGACGCGGCTGATCAACATTCTGCATTTTCAGTCGCTGATCGCGGCCAAAGCCGCGCGCATGGTCTTGTGTGCGCCGGGGAAGCTACTCGTCGATTTTGGCCTGCGCCGTGCGCACGGCGCCGAGGCCGGACTCTTGGCCGCGCGCGCGAGCTATATCGCTGGGTTCTCTGGCACCGCCACCATGCTGGCCGGAAAGCTATTCGGCATTCCGATCTACGGCACCATGGCCCATTCTTTCGTCCAGGCGTACGACGGTGAGACTGCCGCGTTCGAGGCGTTCGCCCACTCCCGACCCGACAACCTGGTTCTGCTGATCGATACCTATGACACTGAGGAAGCCGCAGGCAAGGTTGTCTCCCTTGCTCCTCGCCTCAAGGCTGCGGGCATCACGGTTCGCGGCGTGCGGCTGGACAGCGGTGACCTGATTGCTCTCTCCAAGAGCGTGCGTCGCATCCTCGATGCCGGCGGACTGAGCGATGTGACCATTTTTGCGAGCGGCGGCCTCGATGAGGATGAGCTGGCCAGGATTGCAGAGCAGCGTGCGCCTATCGACGGCTTCGGCATTGGCACGAGCCTGACAACGTCGTTCGATGTGCCGGCCCTCGACTGTGCCTACAAGCTTCAGGAGTATGCTGGATTGCCGCGACGCAAGCGATCGACCGGCAAAGCGACCTGGCCCGGCCGCAAGCAGGTCTGGCGGCAATATAGCTCGGACGGTCGGATGTGCGGGGACACTCTCTCCGTTGAGGAGGATAGTCAGTCCGGGGAACCTCTCATCCAACTCGTCATGGAGCATGGGCGGCGCCTCCAGCCGGAGCCGACGTTGGCTGAGATCCGCGCCAGAGCCAGCTGCGATCTTGAGCGTCTACCCGAGCCTTTGCGCCGCGTGGAGCCGGGTGCATCTTATCCGGTCCAGGTGACGGAAAGACTGGAGCGGCTCGCAGCTGAGGTCGATCAGCGCTTGGCGCAGCAGGAAGGGACGCGACCATGAGACACAAGATCGCCGATACCGACGTCTTGCTGGTTGTCGATGTGCAGAACGACTTCTGCCCGGGCGGCAAGCTTGCGGTACCGCATGGTGATGAGGTGGTGCCACTCGTCAACCTGCTCGGCAAGCGGTTGCGGCACGTGGTGCTGACCCAGGACTGGCACCCGCCTGGCCACCGATCATTCGCCTCCGCCAATCCCGGCCGGCAGCCGTTCGAAACGGTTGCCTTCGCCTACGGTCCGCAGGTGTTGTGGCCGGACCACTGCGTGCAGGAAACGTCCGGCGCGCAATTCCATGCCGGGCTGCAGATCCCGCATGCCGAGCTGATCATTCGCAAGGGCTACCGCCGCGACATCGATTCCTATTCGGCCTTCTACGAGAACGATCACAAGACGCCGACGGGGCTTGGCGGATACCTGCGCGAGCGGGGCTTCACGCGTGTGTTCCTCGCCGGCCTCGCATTCGACTTCTGCGTGCGCTACTCGGCCGAGGACGCGCATCGCTGTGGCTTCGAGGTGGTCGTGGTGGACGATGCTTGCCGTGGCATCGATGTTGGCGGATCAATGGACGCAACACGCCAAGCCTTCTCGCATCTGACCATTCATCGCCTGGCTGCCGAAGCTATCGGCTGATCGAGGGATTCATGAGAAGCCGATTGTGGAACATGATCTCTCGATGATTGCGGCGGACGAGCCGACGCTTGCCGACAAGGTAGAGTTTCTGAGCCGGCCGGGCGCTTACCCGCACTCCGTTGACGAGCTGACCCGCCGCGAGACCCACATGTCGTGGGTGTTTCTTGCGGGTGACAAAGTCTACAAACTGAAGAAGCCGGTTCGCTTTCCCTACCTGGATTTTTCCACGTTGGGGCGTCGCGAAGCAGCGTGCAGGGCCGAGGTCAGTCTCAACCGCCGGCTCGCCCCTGATGTCTACATTGGCGTCACGCCGCTGGTCGTCTCTCCTCGCGGTCTTTCACTCGGTGGAGCGGGATCGATCATCGATTGGCTGGTCGTCATGCACCGCCTCGATGACCATTGGGTGCTCGAACATATTCTGCGCGAGGGCCGCCTCCAGACTTCGCAGCTCGATCGGCTGGTCACGACGCTCGTGCGGTTCTATCGACGAGCTCGGCCTGCCTTCGTCTCCCCGGGCTTTCATCTGGTCGAGTGGTCGAAGAACCTGACGGTGAACCGCCGTGTCCTGCTCGAGGCGCGGTTTGGCCTGCCTACGGGGCTGATCAGAAGGATCGACCGCATCCAGCGCCGCTTTGTTGCGGAATGCGGGGACACACTTGCAGCCCGTGTGCGCCGTCGCCGCATTGTCGATGGGCACGGGGATCTGCGCCCCGAGCACGTCTGGCTCGATCACGAGGTGAGAATCATCGACTGCCTGGAGTTCAATACGCGCCTGCGAACCGTCGACCCGTTCGACGAGATCGCGTTCTTGACCCTCGAGTGCGAGCGGCTCGGGGCCGCGTCGGCCGGGCAATACATCAGGAAGGGCGTCGAGAGCCGGCTGCATGAGGATTTGCCCGCTGAGCTGTTTCTATTCTACCGCTCCTACCGCGCCACATTGCGGGCCCGCCTTGCCATCGCCCATCTCTTCGAGCCGAGGCCTCGGACGCCCGAGAAGTGGCCTCGCCTCGCTCGCACCTACCTCAATATTGCAGCGCGAGACGCTGCAAAGCTCAACGCGCTCCTCAGAACACGATGAGGTCGGTGAGCGCGCGATCGCTGTGCAGACGCCTGATCGCCTCGGCCAGAAGCGGCGCCGCCGGCAGGATCGCAAGCTTGTCGCGGCCAGTTCCGGCCAGCCGAAACGGCGGAACGGTGTCGGTGATGATAAGTCTTTCGACTGCTGGATCGGCGAGAACCTCGGCGGCCCCGGCCATGAACAGCCCGTGCGTGACAAGGGCCATGACCCGACGTGCCCCGGCCTTGCGCGCGGCCTTTGCGGCCCGCAGGAGCGTGCCCCCGGTGCTGATCAGATCGTCGATGATGAGGGCGGTGCTTCCAGCCACATCGCCTACAAAGAGGTCACCGGAGACGACGCCAGCACTGCGATGCTTGTCTGCGAATGCCTTGCCAACAGGACGGCCGCAGGCCGCCTCCAGCATCTCGCGAAACAGTTCTGCACGCTTGGCGCCGCCGGTATCCGGAGAAACGACGCAGAAGTTTTCGTCCTTCAGTTGTTTGGCATAGTCAACAAACAGGGGAGTGCCCGTCAATGTGACGGTGCGACATCTGAAGGCGTTCTCGAACGCTGTCGGATTGTGGACCTCCAGCGTGACGATCACATCCGTGCCCACGGCCTCGAACATGCCGGCAACGTATCTCGTCGTCACCGGGTCGTTAGGCTTGGTGCGACGGTCTTTACGCGCGTAACACAGGTACGGCACCACAGCCGTCACGCGTGCTGCGCCGGCATCCTTGAGCGCTCCAATGAAAAACAACAGCCGGCAGAGCTTGTCGTTGGCGCTCATGGTCGGCCCGCCGTGCAGGCTCTGGATGACATAGACATCCTGACCGATCACCGGATCGAGCGGGCGCGCCTTGTGCTCGCCGTCCTCGAATTCCCGCTCCTCGTGCAACGACAGCGGCCTGCCCAGCGCGGCTGCGATGGCGTTGCCGAACTCAGCCGTCGCCTGTAGCGCAAAGAGCTGCAGGCGTTCGCGGGAGCCTGGTTGCGAGCGCTCGCTCGGGCTCCGCAGTGGGGACTGTCGCTTCATGTCTTGCTTCCATGCGAGAAGGGCCGACCATACATATCACCCAGCTGGCGGCATTGACATTTGGCAATGCCGCAGACGGTCTGTGGCTAGAGAATTGCGCGTCGCAAGGCTCCGGACCGAGCGTGATCCACCTCATGATACCTCGCCATAAACTCGAGGCGCTTACGGGCGCCAGTGTCATCGATGAGCTGACCGCAATTGCTTCCCGCGCGGCAGCCGCTGTCGTTGCGATTGATCGATCGAAGGTGGAGTGGCGCACAAAGACCGATCTTTCCCCAGTGACCGCAGCGGATGAGGCAGCCAATGCGGTGATCGTTCCAGGCCTCTCGCAGCTTCTTCCAGGCATGCCCATCGTCTCGGAAGAGGATACTGGACGTGCGAGACCTTCCGCGCTGGGCGCATGCTTTGCACTCGTCGACCCTCTCGACGGCACGCGTGAATTCCTAGCTGGTCGCGACGAGTTCACGGTGAACATTGCCATCGTCCTTGATGGAAGCCCAAAAATCGGGGTCATCGCGGCGCCGACCCTCGGCCTGGTCTGGCGCGGCATTGTCGGTCGAGGGACTGAGCGCCTACGTGTTGCTGCCGGCGCTGGGCCGCACCAGGCGTCAGAGATCCGCGCGATGCGGACGCGCCGGCGACCGGCTGACGGCTTCGTCGCCACCGTCAGCCGATCCCATTTCGACGCGCAAACCGCCGCGTTTTTGAAACGGCTACCCATTGCCGCTCAGGTTTCTTGCGGCTCCTCGTTGAAATTCTGCCGAATTGCGGAGGGCAGCGCCGATCTTTATGCCCGGCTTGCACGGACATGCGAGTAGGATGTGGCCGCGGGTCATGCGATTGTCGCGGCGGCCGGCGGTACAGTGACGACGCCTGATGGCGCTGAACTCGTCTATGGGCGCGCTGCGGACGGATTCCATATCCCAGGCTTCATCATCCCAGGCTTCATCGCCTGGGGCGATCCGACGACAGTGCGCGAAACCCTCGGCGGTCGCTTGGGAGGCGCTGGAGCCTGACGTTGGCTTCTTACCGCCGGCAGTTCTGCATTGCAGGGCGCCGCCGATGCGCCGGTGGCATCCGCCGCAAGCAACCTTACATGGCCATTTCCTGTTCCGGTGCGGCTGCCTTCTTCCGCTCCGGCAGCTCCGTCATCGTGGCCTCCGTCAGGAGCAGGACGCCCGCGACCGAGACGGCGTTCTCGAGCGCAATGCGCACGACCTTGGTCGGATCGATGATGCCGGCTTCGACCAGGTCGACGTACTTGTTGCACGCCGCGTCGAACCCAAAATTGCCCTGCCCTTCGAGCATTTTGGCGACGACCACGCCGCCATCCACCGCGGAGTTGTCGGCAATCTGCCGCGCCGGCGCGCTGAGCGCCCGTTTGAGGATCTGCATTCCGGTCTTTTCGTCGCCCTCGCTGCGCGCTTCCTGCTCGGTCACCGCTTGCATGCAGCGCAGCAACGCGAGCCCGCCACCAGGTACGACGCCCTCGCTGACTGCGGCCTTGGTGGCGCTGATCGCATCGTCGAGGGCCTCCTTCTTCGATTTCATCTCGGACTCCGAGGGGGCGCCGACGCGGATGACGGCAACGCCGCCCGCCAGCTTGGCGAGGCGCTCACGCAGCTTCTCCTTGTCGTAGTCGCTCGTCGACTTGTCGATCTCGCGGCGGATCTGCTGCACGCGATCATCAATTGCTTTGCGGTTGCCGCCGCCGCCGATAATGGTCGTAGTGTCCTTGTCGACAACAATGCGTTTCGCCCGCCCGAGCTGATCGAGCACCACGCTCTCGAGCTTGAGGCCCAGCTCCTCGGAGATCACCTGCCCGCCGGTGAGCACGGCGATGTCCTCCAGCATGGCCTTGCGACGATCACCAAAGCCCGGCGCTTTGGCGGCGCAGCTCTTGAGAGCGCCGCGCAGCTGATTGACGATGAGCGTTGCGAGCGCCTCGCCTTCGATATCCTCGGCAACCACCAGCAGCGGACGGGCTGCCTTCGCAACCTCCTCGAGCAGGGGGATCAGGTCCTTGAGCGCGCTGATCTTCCTGTCGCAGATCAAGATGAGCGTATCCTCCAGCACGGCTTCCATCTTGTCGGTGTTGGTGATGAAATAGGGCGAGATGAAGCCGCGATCGAACTGCATCCCTTCCACGACGTCGAGGGTAGTTTCAGTGGTCTTTGATTCCTCGACGGTGATGACACCCTCATTGCCGACTTTCTCCATGGCTTCGGCGACAAGCTCGCCAATGATCGGATCGTTGTGGGCCGAGATCGTCGCCACTTGCGCCTTTTCCTTCCGCTCCTTGACCGGCCGCGACAGAGCCTTCAATTGATCGACGGCAGCCTTGGCGCCTCGCTCGAGGCCGCGCTTCAGGTCTATGGCGCTGGCGCCAGCGACGACATTGCGCACGCCATCGGCAAATATCGCATGCGCCAGGATGGCCGACGTGCTGGTGCCATCGCCGACGGCCTCGCCGGTCTTCTCGGCGGCCTGCCGCAGCATCTGCGCGCCAAGATTCTCCTCGGCATCCTCAAGATCGAATTCCTTGGCAATGGTCACGCCGTCGTTGCAAACGAGTGGCACACCCCACTTCCTCTGGATCAGCACAGACTTGGATTTTGGCCCGAGCGTCACCCGGACCGCATCGGCAAGCTGCGCGGCGCCGCGCAACAGTTTCTCTCGGGCCACCGACCGGAACAGGACCTGTTTATGGGGCATGGCTGGATCACTCGCGTTCAACGGCGGCGCGCCGGATAGGCTGGCGCACGCATTCAGTGCATTCCTCTTAAGACCAGAGCCGACCCCAAGCACCTTGACCCTGATCAATGTCGGGAGGGGATTTCCGGCTACGAATGCGGTTAGCGTCGTTCTGCCAGCGTGGTTCAGGACAAGAGCAAGGAAGGCGTGGAAAAATGCCCGGATACAAGAAGGGTGACTCAAAGGTCCTTCCGATAACCTCTTCTACTGAGGTGCGACACCTGTTTGGCCCCGTGTCCGATGACACGATCTTAGCCATCCTCGAATCCGGCGCCTCCATCGAGGAGCTGGAAGTCGTAGCAACCTACCTGCGGGGCGAAGGCAACCACGTGGACCGCCTCGGTCATCCGATGACCGGCAAAGTGGCGCAGCTCTACGACATCCTGACCGCGGACGAGCTCTACGCCAATGGCGAGAGGTAGAGACGACGCCAACCTCGCAATCGCCTCGAACCCCCCGGCGGCCACACAGCTCATGAGATCGTACCAATGCAAGTGCCCCTCCAAATCGTGTTCGAGCACATCGGGCACTCCGATGCCCTTGAGGCCGCAGTGCGCAACGAGGCGCAAAGGCTCGAGCACTTCCACGATCGCATCACGTCGGCGCGGGTGGTGATCGCCCGTCCTCAGCATCGCCATCATAAGGGCGATACCTATTGCGTTCGCATCCATGTGGCGGTGCCCGGCGGCAAGCATATCGACATCAGCCGCGACCCCGCAGCAACGGGCCGGCATGAAGATGCCCACGTCACCATTAGAGATGCATTCGACGCGGCCGGCCGCCAGCTGCAGGATCAGATTCGAAAGCTGGACGGCGAGGTGAAGGTTCACGAAACCCCGCCGCATGGCACCATCGCATCGCTGGTTCCCGAGCGCGATCACGGGTTCATTGCTGCGTCAGATGGGCGCGAGATCTATTTTCATCGCAACAGCGTCTCCGACGGCAAGTTCGACGATCTCAAGGTCGGGCAGGAGGTCCGCTTCTCGGAGGCGGCCGGAACCAAAGGTCCCCAGGCCACATCCGTTCGACCCGTCGGCAAGCATCATTTGCAGTGACAGCGCTGCAATATCAAAATACCAAGCCCTTGTCCGCTCCAGCGGTCTCGGCTGCGAGCTCATCCATGGTGCTACGGCGTGCCCCGTCGATTAGTTCAGCCTCGCCGATGCCGCGCGCGTCCATGCACGTGCCGCATAGAAGCACCAGCCCTTTGCTGCTGAGCACGCGTTTCAGCATCCGCTCAACATTGTAATAGCCATCAGGTGTTTTCTGCTGGGCCTTGCCGGCCAGGACTGCATCCGCCATCAAGAAGACCGTTACTTGCGCCGACGGCTCTTGCTTGAGGAGAGCATGCGCCAGCCTGAGGGCGTTATAGACGCGCTCCGTACCGTAGGGTGGGTCGTTTATGACGAAGAGGAACTTCATGGCTGCGGCCCACATGCATTGCTGCGGATCACTTCTTCAATCGCGCCCGGAAAGTTCTGGCACTCTGCGGCCACAGCTCCTTCAGTTCCTCCGGAAACTGTGCAATGACATCAGCAATCTCGCCAGGGTCGCAATGGTGCGCCAGGAGTGCAAAAACGTCGCGCACCGCCGCCTCGGCCGCGATCGGATGCGGTCGCAGCTTCACCGTGACCTCGTGGAGAAAATCCTGCTTCGAGCGCAACTTCTCGGGAGTTCGGCCCGGCCGCCACCCCTCGAAGTAGAAACTCACGGTGCTTGCCTTCATCGTCAAGGCCTGCGCTCTCGCGCTGAAGGCGATCAGGCTGTCGCTGCGGCACTGGAACCTCGGGCAGCAAGGGAAGCGTCGGACAAGACCGTTCTGCATGCAGCGTCTGGTGCGCAGCCGTGAGCCCACGCCTTGGTGGACTGTTGGATCGGAATGTCCGATTGACCATCATCAAAGCGGCTCACGCCCGGGGGCCCAAGAAGCAGCGTAGCTTCCAGCTCATCTCATGGAGTGGTCATGTCCTACAAAACGATCCTAATGCATTGCAACAGTCAAACAGACCCGGAACGGCCTGGCACGGATCGGCTTGACATCGCCCATCGCTTGGCCATCGAGAGTGGGCGACCCATCTTTGATCGTACCGAATACACGAATGCACGAACGCATCGGCGAGAGGGTGCTGGCTGCCTGGAATGCCAGGCGCGAAGCGGCGCGCGCAGTCTTCGACGCGCTGCCAATTCTCCAACGCGCCAAGGAAGTGAGAGTCGTTTGGGTCAATCCGCAATCGGAACGCGAGCTCGCGCAAGACATCCCGGCCGCGGATATCTGCGCGGCGCTTGCTCGTCACGGCGTGCAGTGTCAGGCGGTGGAGGAGGAGCGACCTCACATCGGCGTGGGTGAAACATTGCTAGCCTGTGCCAAGGACTATGAAGCCGACCTTCTCGTCACGGGATGCTACGGACACACGCGGCTGCGCGAGTTCGTCTTCGGTGGTGCTAGCCGGCACGTGCAGGAGCATATGTCGATCCCCGTGCTGATGTCGCATTAGCCACAAGTCATTTAGCGAAAGCCGCTTGGCGTAGAGGCCATGCCGACGCCTCGTCGTCCTCCGCATTCTTCGTTCATTTGCTAACGGCAAGGGCATAGAGATAGGCAAGGATCGCATCCACGTCTTCCTCTGAGAATTCGACCTGAGGCATCTCCTTATGTCTGGACACCATTCCCTCTAGCAGCTCCGCTCGCAGCTCCCTTGGCGCAAAGCGGGCGTAAATGTCGCGCATCGGCGGCGCCGACCTGAGCGGGCTATCGCCGGCAGGTTCGACAGAGTGGCAGCGCCCACACTTGTCCTGAAGGACGACCTTGCCCCTCGCCGACTTTGCGGAGTCGGCATCCGCCATTGCCGGGAAGCAGACGAGCAAGCCGGCGGCCAAGACCAACGGCGGGCACAATGCCGGCGTCGTCTCCGAGCCGGGCCGAACAAATCGGCACTACCGCGTGGCCACGAGAACCGAGCAGGACAGCTACATCGATCCCGCCACATGGCCCGTACTGAACACCCCTCGCGAGGGATCGTGGTGGCCCGAGTGGGTGCGATGGCTTGGCGAGCGCTCGGGCCAGCCGACCTCGCCCCCCACCACGGGTGCGCCGGAGCACGGCCTGCCTGTGCTGGCGGAGGCGCCTGGCACGTACGTACTACACAGGTGAGCCCCAGCGCCGCCCACGATACTTAGCGCTTGGCGGCGCCGTCCGTAGTAACTCCCGCATCCCGCCGGGCGCACAATGACTCCACCTTCAGCAATGCCAAAGAGTGGAGCTCACAATACGAGATGAAGGCGAAGAATGATTGCAGCTGAGCGCAGCCCCCTTCAGCGCGGCCTCACGCGCCAGGATGCAGACAAGCGATTGGTTGAATACGGGCCCAATGCCCTGCCCGAGCCCCTCAGGGTCAGCCAGTGGCAACGATGGCTGCGCCAATTCAAAAGCCCGCTCATCTACGTCCTGCTCTTCGCCCTGATGTTGGATCTGGGCCTCTGGCTCTGGGAGGGCGCCGAGCGGCTGCCGGTGGAGTCCATTGCCATTGGCCTCATCCTGGTTCTCAACGCAGGTCTCGGCGCCTACCAGGAGGGCAAGGCCGAAGAAGCCTTGGCGCGCCTAAAGGCGCTTGCCATGCCCCTCGTATGGGTGGCGCGCGACGGTGTCCTTGTCCAGGCTCCAGCGAAAGAGCTCGTCCCCGGCGACATTGCGCGCATGGAGGCGGGTGACCGGGTCCCGGCCGATGGCACACTCGCCCTCGGTCAAGGGGTGACCGCCGATGAGTCGATCCTGACAGGCGAATCTCTGCCGATCGACAAGGAGCTCGGCGAAGAGCTTTTCAGTGGCACCCTCCTCGTCAGAGGCAAGGGTTACATCGAGGTGACCCGGACCGGCGCCAAGAGCACGATGGGGCGCCTCGCCACCATGATCGGCGGCATCGAGGCCAGTAAGACACCGCTGGAGCGCCGGCTTGGCGAATTCGGCAATCAGGTGGCCTTGGCTATCCTCGCGCTAGGTCTCGTCCTGACCATCGGTGGCGTGGTCGTCGAAGGTATCGGCCGCCTCGGCCAGGTGTTCCTGTTCTCGGTGGCACTGGCAGTCGCGGCGGTCCCCGAAGGCCTTCCCGCAGTGCTGACGCTCACCCTAGCGTTCGGCGTCGAGCGGCTTGCCAGGCGCAAAGCTATCGTGCGGCGGCTGAGCGCGGTGGAAGCCCTCGGGTCAGTTACTGTTATCGCCACGGACAAGACCGGCACACTGACCGAGAACCGAATGTACGTGCGCGCCGTCGACGCCACCGATCTCACGCGCGCCCTGCAGGCGATGGTGCTAGCCAACGACGCCGAGATCGGCACGCGCGTGGGGGATCCCCTGGAAGTCGCCCTGCTTGACCATGCGGCGAGCCAGGGCATGGATGCCAATCATCTAATCGACAGCCGGCCGAGGGTTTCCAGCCGCCCGTTCGACAGCGCCTACAAATTCATGCGCGTGACAGTCGAAGAAAACGGCCGGAGCGTGAGTTATCTGAAGGGCGCGCCCGAAGTGCTTATTGCGCGGAGCACACTGCCGGAAACGCAAAAACGCGAATGGGAAGCGAAGGTGATCGCGCATGCCAGAGAAGGCCATCGGGTAGTGGCGCTGGCTTGGCGCGGCGAGGAGAGCGAGGAAGGGGTGACGTTCCTCGGCCTGGTGCTCTTGTGGGACCCACCGCGTCCGGAAGTCCCCGATGCGCTGAGACGCGCCAGAGCTGCCGGCATTCGCGTGATGATGATCACCGGCGACCACCCGGCGACAGCTGAGGCCGTCGGCCGCGTCATCGGCATCGGCACGGACCGGGTGCTCACCGGGCAGGATATCGACCGGCTCTCGCCACAGGAGCTGCGCGAGGCGGCTCGCGTGGTCAATGTCTTTGCCCGCGTCTCGCCCGAGCACAAGCTGCGCCTAGTCGAGACGCTCAAGGACCTGGGCGAGATCGTCGCCGTCACGGGGGACGGGGTGAACGATGCGCCCGCGCTGAAGCGCTCGGACGTCGGCGTCGCCATGGGCCAGCGCGGCAGCGACGTCTCGCGCGAGGTAGCCGATGTCGTGCTCATGGACGACAACTTCGCAACCATCGTCGCCGCCATCGAGGAAGGGCGCAACATCTACGAGAACATCCAGAAGTTCATCCGCTTCTTCTTCTCCACGGACCTTGCGCTCATCCTTCTCATCACGGCGGGTCTCGGATTGGCCTTCCTGCTCGGCATCAAAGACCCGGCGGGCGGCACGTTCCTGTTGCCGCTCACTGCGGTTCAGCTGCTCTGGATCAACTTCGTCGCCGACGGCCCTCCGGCGTTGGCGATGGCGCTCGACCGCAACCCCGGCGTCATGGATCGGCCGCCTCGCCCGCCGGCCGCCAAGCTCCTCGATGGCGCCTCTCTGCGCTTCGTGGCGATCAGCGCGGCGGCCAAGGCTCTCGTGGGCGTCGCGATCATTGCCGCTATGCCCCGGCTCGGCTACTCGCTCGAGGAAACGCGGACGTCGCTGTTCGTCTACGAATCCGTGTTGCAGCTGGTGTTCGCCTATCCCTCGCGCCGGATCGGGCTCCCGCCTCTTCCCAATATCTGGATTCACCTTGCCATCTGGCTCGGCGTCGGCCTGCAAGCTCTTACGCTCATCGTTGCGCCGCTGCGAACGCTGCTCGGTCTTGTGCCGATCAGCGGGGTGATATTCGCCACCATCATGCTGGCAGCGCTGTTGACGTGGGGTCTGGCAGAGCTCGCCTGCCGATGGGCGATCGACGTTGGTCCACGGCAGTCAAAGGATGCCGCGCCAGCCACATGGACGGTACGACGTTGACGCTCATCAAGGCCGCAGGATGCATGTCGTCGATCATGCTGTGGCAAGGTCGTGGAGGTTGCCATGTACAAGCACATTCTGATTGCAAGCGACGGGTCGGAGCTCGCCGAGCGGGCCGCCGTTCAAGGGCTCGAGCTGGCCACGGCTCTCAAGGCCAAGGTGACGGCTGTCACTGTGACGGAGCCTTGGACGGCGGTTGTCACCGGAGAAATGGCTCTGGGCTTCCCATACGCAGAGTACGAGAAGACCGCAGCAGAGAATGCCGCCCGGACCAAGCTGTTCCTCGGCAGTCAGGCAACGAAGGTGCTGACGCTCAGCACGGCTCCGGTTCTCATTTGCCGCTGAGCGCTTCGCGGGCGACCCAGCTGTCACCAACCTTATGGTAGCGCTTCTTCACGGCTGCCCAAGCGACGCGATGCGCAATCCCTTCGCGACCAACCGCCCCATAGGTTTGCCACGCGTGATTGAACGCGCTCCTGTAGATGTCTTGGGCGTGATCGGGCAGGTGCTTGCGCACAGACGCCGGCAGATCTTCATTGGACGCGTAGGGCATTGGCACACTCACCTTCGTCGCCTGTCCCGCAGCCGCACGATCAATGGGCCATGCGTCACGCTATTCCCGTCGCAGAGCCTCTATCGGATCGAGGCTTGCTGCGCGCCGGGCCGGAAAATACCCGAATACAATCCCGACCAATGCCGAAAAGGCAAACGCGATCACGACAATGGTCGGGTCGACCAGGAAGGGCACCTGCAATGCGGAGGTGGCGAGCCATGCCAGCAGAAGACCCAGCAGGATGCCAATCAGTCCGCCGAACAGCGACAGCACCTGGATTTCCATCTGCCTCAGGTCCTCGGCAATGGAGAAGAGGACAGGTGCCTGTAGCCCCGATGAGCTTTTTTGCCGTCGTCCATGTGCCTGATGGATTGGGGTACGACTATGCGTCTTAGCAACTACGACCAGCTCGTTGTGGGCGTTGCCCGGCAAATGGGAGGTCGGTCCAAGAGGCGCTTCATCGCTCGCATCGAGGATCCCATTACCGGTCAGAGTCGCGATTGAGACGCAGACGTGTCTAGCCGGCGACCGCATGCTCATAGATGTCCTCTTCCTGCGCATTATGCAGGCGCACGAGGGCTTCGATCGCCTCGATGACACGCTGCGCGTCCCTGATCAGATATCTATCGGCATCCGTGGGCGTCAGGTCTGTCGCAAGTCGATCGAGGAGCCGCGCCAGGTGCAGAATCTCCCGATGGGCTCGGCTCATCGCGCCGAGGCCGTGGCCGTCCGTCAAGAACTTGGCGAGGCGGGGATAAACGTTGTTCTCGTCGGAGCGCTCATGCTCAACGATTTGTCGTGCCACTAGCCGATTGGCTTCAGCGATCAGCGTGACCGCAGCCGTGGGCTCAGCGTCGTCCAGTCCATCGGCGATTTCCCTCAGCCGATTGAGGGTCGCATCGAGCCGCTCATGCTCCTGGCGCAGGGCCGTGGCCGTCGCGGAAGGCATGGGCGTGCGCCCGAATGCGTGGCCAGGCGTCAGAGCTCTGAGCGCATTGAGGATCACGGCCACATCGATCGCCTCCTGGGTCAGCGCTCCAGCAACGGGTGACAGCCAGCCGAACGCGGCAAAGCCCATGGCTACCCCTGACATGGCCATGCCCGCTCCAATGCTTTGCACGGCAATGGCGCGGGCCCGCTTGGCGATGACAACGGCTTCCGAGACCCGATCGAGGCGATCCACGAGAATGACCACGTCGGCAGCCTCCGACGATGCGCTGGCCCCTCTGGCTCCCATGGCGATCCCGACGTCTGCCGCAGCGAGGGCGGGCGCATCGTTGATGCCGTCGCCGACCATCAGCGTTGGGTTCAGACGTTGCTCCGTTGCGACGGCGTCGACCTTGTCGGATGGCACACGGTCGGCAAGGACGGCATCGAGATCGAGAGCCGCACCAATCGTTTCGGCTGCATCCGCACGATCTCCGGTGACCATCACGATCCGCGACACGCCAGCTTTGCGAAGCATCTGCACGGCGTGAGGCGTCTCGCGCCTGAGCTCGTCACCGAGCAGCAGGGCGCCAATCGTTCGGCCGTCGACGGACACGAATACACTCAACGCCGAGCGCCAGGATGCGCGGCGCAGCACGCGTAAGGCCCAATCCTCGGGCTTGCGAACGCCATGGACCAGCTGGTGGGACCCGACGCAGACCTTGCGACCCCCGACCCGTCCCTCGAGCCCGGACCCCATGGTTTCGTGGATGTCCTCGGGCGGCTCCAGGACAAGCCCTTTTGCGAGTGTGGCCTCGACGATCGTGGCCGCCACGACGTGATGTGATGCCTGCTCCAGGGAGCCCGCCAGCCGCAGCACCTCGTCGGGGCTCTCTTCGGGCGCCGCCTCTACAGCGATGAGACGCGCTCCGCCGACTGTCAGCGTGCCCGTCTTGTCGAACATGACGGTACGGGTGCGGGCGAGCGCCTCCAGGGGCCCGCCGCCTTTGATGAGGATTCCGTTCCTTGCCGCCTGGGAGACACCAGCGATGAATGCCACGGGCGCCGCCAGGATAAGTGGGCAAGGCGTCGCTGCGACCAGCACCGCGAGCCCTCGTATCGGATCTCCTGCGAGGAACCAGGCGCCACCCGCGACGGCGAGAGTGACGGGCAGGAGTAGGAGGGCATAGCGGTCCGCCAGACGGATGAACGGCGCCTTCGCGGTCTGCGCCGCGGTCACTAGCCGCACGATGCCCGCATAGGTGCTCTCGCCTGCCGTCGCGGAAGCGCGCATCTCGAAGGTCTCGCCGGCATTGAGCGTGCCGCTGCGTGCGGCCTCGCCCCTTCGACGGCTAACCGGGGTCGGCTCCCCGGTCAGCGCCGCCTCGTCGAGCACGGCGCCCGGGCCGGCGATGACGCCGTCTACGGGGACGATCTCGCCGGCGCGCACCAGTATGGCATCGCCGACCTCGACCTCATCGATGGCGACGTCCTCGACTCCCCGTTTGCTCCTGCGGTGCGCAACCCTTGGCGCGCGGTCGACCAAAGACTTGAGATCGCGCTCGGCACGCGCCACGGCGTAGTCCTCGAGCACATTGCCTCCGGCATACATGACGGCGACCACGACGCCTGCCAACGTCTCCCCGAGCACAAGAGCGGCCGCCATCGACACGAACGCAATCGCGTCCACGCCCACGCGCCCTGACACAAAATCGCGCACCATCGAAATCAGGAGACCCACAGCAACCGGAATGGTACCGAGCGCCCAGATCCACGCTGCTTCGCCGGCGCGTCCAAGGCCCCACATGACGAGGCCAAGGGCGAGGGCCACAAGGGCAACGAGGATCAAGGCACGCCGCGACACGCGTTCGATGTTCATTGTGGGCACGAATGTGTCTCCGGGAGACTTCAGGAAGCCGGCGCCCTAACCACCAGTAGCCGCCGCCCAGCTGCGGCGGCTAAATCGCTATCCGAATTGGCACAGACCACACTTGGCGACAACCATGCACTACGTACTGATATTTCAACTGACATGTCTCTTGGCGGCAGCCAACACGGCACCGCTCCTTGCGAAACTGGTCTTTGGAAATCGACTGGCACAGCCGCTCGATGGCAACGTCGCGTTCCCTGATGGTCGTCCCTTGCTTGGCAAATCAAAGACAATACGCGGAATCTTTGCCGCTCTGGCATTGACGCTCGTACTTGCCCCCATTGTTGGCTTGGCCTGGACGACTGGGCTCCTGGTTGGAGCCACCGCCATGGCAGGAGACCTTCTCTCCAGCTTCCTGAAGCGGCGACTCAATCTGCCTCCCAGCAGCAAGGCCACCGGGCTTGATCAAATACCCGAGTCACTGATCCCGCTTCTTGCATGTCGCGAGGTGGTTGATCTGTCAGCAGCAGACATTGCCGTGGCCGTGGGCGTGTTTTTTGTCGGTGAGATCGTCCTTTCCCGCCTCTTCTATGCTCTGAAGCTGCGCGAGCGACCATATTGACCCGCAACGGCCACGCGGATGAGACCGCCTGACGGCGTCAATCCACCCATACATGCCCAGTGACACCTTTGAGCCAGGCGGGATGGAGCTCTCACCATTCAGGGCAGACTTCGTACTGTGAGATGCATATTGGCGATTGATTGCCTCCTCCGCCTTGGCATTGGCAGCAACGATCGCTTCCGCAGCATGGCCCACGCCGATCGATGTCACCACCTGCTTTGCTCCCTGCTCGCGCGCTCGGTTTTCTGCCGCCTGCAGGATTTCCTCGGCGACTCGTTTCATCATCTCAGCCTCAATGGCGTCGATGTGCTCGATACGCGCGTACTCGTACAGCTCGGGCGGAATGCGGGCAGGACCGGGGGATGCGATGACGTGCAGAATGATGAGCTCTGCACCATACTTGTTGGCGAGATCCGCCGCACAATCCACCGCGCGGTTGGCATGTCCGGATCCATCAACAGGCACGAGAACCTTCTTGAACATCAGCTGTCTCGTTTTTAGACCTCGAGCTGTGCATCGGCGCGGCGTCCAATTTTGATGAGGTGGACGGCGTAGAGCGCGGTCATCTGTAGTGGCCCTTGGGTCTCCTGATCGGGTCTGAGACGGAAGCCGGTCTCGCGGAGGCGAACCTTGTGGCTGAATGACCGGGTCGCGGCTTGCGACTTCGCATCGACGGCTTGGGTCGCTCGACGAGCTCGACGGCCCGGCCAACACTGAGCCCTGAGCAGGAATACCTGTGGAAACCGCCTCGGATGCTGGCGCCACGCGATTGATCCCACCGGACTGCGCTGCCTACCGTTCAGGCATGTTGAAAGATTCGAACGGGATGGTCGAGCAAGACTCGACGCTTCATGGCTCATCGAGGCGACGCGCCACGGAGAAGCTTGCCGTGGCCAAGAAAGCGCGATCCCGCGCCGTCCTCGATCGGCCTCCACAGCTGCAAGGCTGGAACACCACCGACGAGGGGGAGATCGAGCTCCGGCGCTGGCGGGGACGCACCGAGGTCGCCACAGTCGAGCCGGTAAGGCCGAAGCATCCGATCTTCGGCACGTTTCGCGTGCGTTCGGAGAGCGGTAGCACCTACGAGGTCGAGATTCGCAGCCTCGATTGCCACGTCAACTCCTGTGGATGCATCGACCATCGTGTCAATCGCCTTGGCACCTGCAAGCACATCGAAGGCGTCATCGCCGTGCTGCGCCGGCGGGATGCGGCGGCGTTCGACGAGGCAGCAGCAGCGGGCAACGCACGCGTAGAGATCTTTCTGAACCGCCGCGAAGCACCATGCCCGACGATCATGTGGCCCGCCACCCGGGGCGGTAGGCGAGCGGCGCGGGATTGGCTGCAACCGTTCCTGAAATCCGACGGTGAGCTCAACGCCGATCCTGGCAAGATCGCCGCCCTGTTGGCTGCGTGGCAGTCTGCACCCGCACCGGCGCGCCGGAGCATCCGTATTTCCTGTCATTTCGGCCCGTGGCTGGAGCGGGAGGAGCGCCAGAGATCGCGCGTGAAGGCCCGCGTGAAGTTCCTGGGCGACGTCAAGCGCGGCAAGGCGAGCTTCGATCTCGTGCGGCACCCGCTGTTGCCCTACCAGCGTGAGGGCATGATGCACCTCGCCTTCGGCGAGCGCACTCTGCTGGCCGACGAGATGGGGCTCGGCAAGACGGTGCAGGCGATAGCGGCGTGCGAGCTTCTGGCCCGGCGCAAGAACATCGCACGCGTGCTGGTGGTGTGCCCGGCCTCGCTCAAGGCCGAATGGGAGGAGCAGATCGCGCGCTTCACCGATCGGCCGGCAAAATCCGTGTTCGGACCGCGTCCGCAACGGCTGGCGGCATATGGCGAGCCCGTGTTCTTTAATATCGTCAACTACGAGCAGGTGCTCACCGACGTCGACGACATCAACGCCATCCTCGTGCCGGATGTCGTCGTGCTCGACGAGGCGCAGCGCATCAAGAACTGGCAGACAAAGACGGCGCGGGGCGTGAAGCGGCTGCGCTCGCCCTATGCCTTCGTGCTGACCGGCACGCCGCTGGAGAACCGGATCGACGAGCTCTATTCCATCGTCCAGTACCTCGATCCCGAGCTGGTCGGGCCACTGTTCCGCTTCAACCGCGACTTTTATGAGCTCGACGCGCGCGGCCGCCCCGTCGACTACAAGAACCTCGCGCAGCTGCGCGATCGCTTGGCGCCCGTCATGCTTCGGCGGCGGAAAGCCGAAGTGGAGACCGAGCTGCCGGGGCGCTCGGTCACGAATTATTTCGTGGCGATGGCCGACGAGCAGCGACTGCGCTACGAGGAGTACAGCGTGAAGGCGGCCCGCCTAATCGCGCAGGCGCAGCGTCGGCCGTTGCGTCCGGAGGAATTCGAGCGGCTACAGAAGCACCTCGCCTGCATGCGCATGATCTGCGATACGCCGGCAATCCTCGATCCCACGTGCCGCATCTGCCCGAAGCTGGAAGAGCTCGAGCGCGTGCTCAGCGATCTGCTCGAGGAGCCGGATCGCAAGATAATCGTGTTCTCCGAGTGGGAGCGGATGCTGGCGATGGTCCGCGAGTTGGCGGCAGAAATGGGAATCGAGGCTGCGTGGCATACCGGCTCGGTGCCGCAGCAGCGCCGGCGCGCGGAGATCGTGCGCTTCAAGCAAGACCTCGCCTGCCGGCTGTTCCTGTCGACCGATTGCGGCAGCGTCGGCCTCAATCTGCAGGTGGCGAGCGCAGTGGTCAACGTCGACCTGCCATGGAACCCGGCGAAGCTCGAGCAACGCATCGCGCGGGCCTGGCGCAAAGGTCAAAAGCGCGGCGTGACGGTCGTCAACCTCGTCTGCGAGGACTCGATCGAGCACGGCATGCTGCATCTGCTGGGCGCCAAGCAGGCGCTGTCGGACGGCGTGCTCGACGGCCAGGGCGACCTCGCAGCGCTGAAGATGCCGTCAGGCCGCGGCGCCATGATTGAGCGGATGCAGACGCTGATGCGTGCCGGCGAGAAGTCTGCGGCGTCGCGCGTCGTGCCGAAGGCACGCCTCCGGCATGACGTGCCGCCCGATGAGACCATCGCCGATGATCTTTTGCGCCGCTATGGCGATCGAGCCTTACTGGTCGAATCGCGTCAGGCACGCGGCGGCCGCTTGCACATGCTGGTCGTGCTCGACGTCGATCACGCCGTTCTGTCGGCAGAGGCGAAGCGGCTCGTTGCGACGGATGCCGGCGGACCATCAGTCGAGGTGATCGATCCGTCAACCTGGCGGGTCCTGCAACGCATGCAGGCGAGCGGCGTTTTGCAGCTCGTGGGCGACTCAGCGCGCATTCTGCATCAGGCGCTGCAGCTGACAGAGAGTGATGAAGCCGCACGGCTCGCTATGGCGCGTGCGGCAGAACTTCGCTCGCAGGCCGAACGCGCTCTGCGCAAGGCGCAGGTGCTGGCAGCCGGCGGGTTCCCGGAGGAGGCACCGCCGCTACTCTTGAAGGCGATCGGACATGGTGGTGCGGCCAGGCTCGCGCAACTTGGCGAACTGCCTACCGATATCTGCGCCGCGACGCCGGCCCAGATCCGTGACCTGGTCGATCGCAAGGCTCTACCTTTGCAATTGCTGGCCACTTTCGAGACAGCACTTTCGGGAGCGCCATCCGGCAGCGAATTGGAGCGTCTCTTGAGAGCGACGGCCGAGGCAATTGCCAGCTGCTTTGAATGCACAAACGCGAACTCGATATAGGGCATGGCATCGGTCTCGATTTGGGTTCTCTGGCTTGTCGGCGACATAGTCCTTCACGATCGTAATGCCACCCGTGAAGCCGTGCTCGTCACAGCTTGATCGCCACTGGGTAGCGTTCACCCGATTCCCCTGCTAACTAACCAGCCCAGGTTCGCAGCCCTGGGCCCTGGGCCATGGAGCGAACCCGCCCGCGGCGGTTCAGCGCTGGAACGGAACGGCGAACTCGAGCCGGTTGATGTCGGGGTTCATCACATTGCCGTTTACGGCTATCAGTGCGGACAGGGTATAGCGTCCGGCCGACAGCCGGTCGCCGAGATCTATCTGGAAGCTTGCTTCGGCGCCGAGCGCCGCAACGCCAGCGAGAGCCACTCGCCCATCCGCATCGGTCACCAGGTAGCGGCATTCCGGCGCCGCCCGCCGCAACACCTCGGGCGGCACCGACTTGAGGGCCAAGCGCACCAGCCGATAGCTGCGCTGGAACTTTTCGACGATCTCGATGTCGCCGGTGAGGTTGAGACGGGCCCCGCTCCATTCGGCCCTGGTGATGAAGCCACGTCGGGGAATGGCGTAGGCATCGTAAGAGCCCACACCCAGCGGATAGGTGAGGTCGCGGAACGCCTCCAGCGTCACGCCGTCCCCCGACCAGCCTTTGAGCTTGTAAGGACCGTTGGTCACCAGGAAATGACCGCTGGCCTTGTGGAAGGCCGATAGCGCGGCCCAGCGCCGGCGCGCGTCGTCGCCGCTGACGCGCCCCTGCAGGGCCCCCGGCGTCTTGCCTTCGCGCTCGAAGTCCGCCGCGAGCGCAGCGAGCCTGGCGCCGAGTTCCCTGGAGCGGACGAGATCGAGCCACGGCACGCCGCGCCGCTGCGCCTCCCCGGCCGAGAACGCCGCCCAGCCGCGCCCCACCGCCTCCTCCATCAGCACCAGCACGTGCCAGGGCAGCGTGCTCCAAGGCGGGGCCAGGACGGCGCTCCATTCGGGCTCCTCCGGCGCGACCGCCAGATAGACCTCGACGGTGAAGACCTCGCGCACGAAATTGACGTCGCCGACGCGGAAGGACTTGGACGCGGCATCGACCCCGGCGACGCGCACACCGAGCAGATGCTGGCGCAGTGGCGCAGTGGCGGCGTCGATGAAGGGGTCGTAGTGCAAGGTTTCGCCAGTGCCCCGAACGCCCCAGCGGTAGGCGAAGGCGTAGGCATAGAGGAGATCGGCAGGGCTGGTTTTCGTGCCGTCGTGAAAGGCCGAGCCCAGCACCTTGTAGGTCAGCTTGAGCCTGGCGGTTCGCCCCGGCCCCACCGCCAGCAGGCGCCCGCTCTGCGCTTCGGGCAGAACAGCGTCCGCAGGGATGGCAACGGTATCCGTCGCCGCCGCGGTCGGCTCGGCGGCGGCGCGGCTCTCGGTGATCGGCTCGGCGGTGATCGAGAGCCCGACGAAGGTGTAGACCACCATCAGCGCAGTCAACGGCACCTGCGTGCCGAGCGAGGCGCGGACTTCTTCGCTCATGCCCTGCAGCATCGGGGTATCAAAAATGCCGGGCGCAATGGTCATGATGCGGATACCGAACTTGGCAAGTT
>ORMF010319002.1_pt1 | contig 33584 bp, 34 predicted proteins | sample 1779871 | NCBI WGS metagenome assembly ORMF01 (sample SAMEA104232316, study PRJEB22302) | groundwater metagenome | biome: forest; feature: aquifer; material: groundwater | place: USA | collected 2011-08-07 | depth 5.4 m | reverse complement strand
TGGTCCGGGAGTTTTCCTTTGATTGGTGGCCGTGGATTGCGGCGGGGCGGATCGCGTTTGGCAAATCCTCGCTCATGGCCTGGTCCGTGTTGCTGGCCTGGACAGCGGCCGGCTACATCTTTGGCCGGATGCAGTTTGAACGCGGGTTCCGCTTTGACGCGGACGAGAATCGGGCGAGGCCGGACAAGGCCACCAGCATCAACAGCATTGCGGAGATGCTATACGGACTTCCCAGCCGGCTGTTTGCGGACCCGCTGGGTGCGCTGATCGAGAAGGAGATCCGGTTTCTGTGCCGCGCGCCGCGATTCCGTTTGGTATTCCTGATGGGCTTCAGCTTTGGCCTGCTCATCTGGCTTCCGATCATGATGCGCACCGGCAACCCGGAAGAATCGGCTTTTGCGTCCAACTACCTGGCGATAGTTTCGATGTATGCGCTAATGCTGCTGGGCGAGGTCTCCTTCTGGAACACCTTCGGCTTTGACCGCAGCGCCTCACAGATCTACTATCTTTTGCCGGTACGGCTCTCGACGGTGCTGGTGGCGAAGAATATCACGGCGGTCATCTTCGTATTTCTGGAGATCACGTTAGTGGCGCTGGTGTGTTTCCTGTTGCGAATGCCCATATCGGGAATGAAGCTGCTGGAGGCTTATGCGGTATCGCTGGTACTGTCCATTTTCCTCATGGCCATAGGCAACCTCAGCTCCACGCACTATCCGCGAGCCGTGAATCCCGCGCATTCGTGGCGGTCGGCCTCGGCGAACCGTTTTCAAGGGATGCTGCTGCTGATTTACCCTGTTTTGTCGATGCCGATCCTGCTGGCCTACCTGGCTCGATATGCGTTCGAGACGAACTGGGCATTTTATGGAGTGCTGGTGTTTAGCGCGGCGCTGGGGCTGGTTGTGTACGGCATCGCGATGGAGTCCTCCGTGCAGGCTGCCGAGGGGCGCAAGGAGAAGCTTCTTACCGCGCTGTCACAGGGGGAGGGGCCGGTTTCAGCCTGAGCTTGGGCGGACTCCGGGTGTGCGAACTTGGTTTACCGGCTCTCGATGGGCTTCGGCCACGGGTAGTTGCTCTTGCCCGCGGCGGGGGCGACGTAGCCTTTGGGCAGCTCTTTTTGCCAGGCCATGAGGCGGGCGGACATGGACTTCACTATTTGCGGATGGGCGGCGGCCTGATTGTTCATCTCGGTGGGGTCGCGCGGAATGTCGTAAAGTTCCAGGCGTGACCTGTCGGGATTCATCAACAGCTTCCAGTTGCGGTTGCGGGAAGCCAGCATGGGGCTTTTGAGGAACACGCGCAAAACGGAGCCTGCTCCGCGCGGCTTAAGTCGAAGTTCCTCATCCGTTTGGAGCCGCGCTTCGTGGCCCTTTGCGCTCTTATCCAGCAGGTGGCCGTAGACCGGGAAACGATTTTCCCAGAACAAAGGCTTCCGGCGGGTGCGCGGCTTGCCCTGGAGGGCATCGGCACAATTCTCACCATCCGTGGCGGGCGCGTTCAGCCCGGTCAGACCGCAGACGGTGGGGAGGAAATCCACGCCCCCGATCACAGAGGCGTCGTCCACTTTGCCGGCGGGCGTGCGGCCCGGCCACCGGACAGTAAACGGTGTACGGATGCCGCCTTCATAGAGACTGCGCTTGATGCCGCGGAACGGGCCCGCGGTTGCGGCGCCGCCGTAGTGGGAAACGAATGGGATGAGGCCGGACTCGGGTCCATTGTCGCTGGAGAGCATGACGACCGTATTTTCCGCCAAGCCCAGCTGATCGAGCTTGTCCAACATGCGTCCGATGTGGCGATCCATATTGGTGAGCACTCCGTAGTAGATCTCCATTGCGCCGCGATGGCCACCCCAGCCGGTGCCGAGGCTCTTGTAAGGTTCCATCATTTCCTCGGTGGGCTGTAGGGGCGAGTGCGGGTCATACAACCAGGCGTTGAGGAAGAATGGCTGGCTACGGTTCTGCTCCAGGAAAGAGATGGCCTCGGTGGCGATGGTTTCGCTGGAGCGAACGCGGCCGTTTTTCATGCAGGCGTCGTAACGGTTGATGCCATACTGTTCCGGGGCAGGCGCAGCATTGCCGCTACCCAAGTGCCATTTGCCGAAGTGGCCTGTGGCGTAGCCTGACTGCTGGAGAAGGCGTGTGACGGTGGGCGTTTTGGGATCCAGGTAGTCCGCCACGCCGTGGCGGCGGTTCTGTTCCGGGGTGGCGAGATAGTCGTGAATGCCGAGACGCGAGGGAAACTGTCCGGTCATGATTCCGGCGCGGCTGGGCGAGCAGACGGCAGAGGCAACGTAGAACTGTGTGAAGCGTGTTCCTTCCTTCGCCAAGCGGTCCGTGTGCGGCATCTTGAGATCTCCGCGCACGGTCCAGCCACCGTGGGCGACGGTGTTGGCGTGACCGTAGGAGGGGAGGTCTCCCCAACCCATGTCATCGCAAAAGATGAAGAGAAAGTTGGGGCGGGAAGCGGCTTGGGGATTGGCCAGAGCCGCGGGGGCAGCGGCAGCGGTTCGGAGGAAATCTCTGCGGTTCATGCTCTCTCCTTGCGAAATGCGCGTCCAGCGGCATCGGCGGCATGGATGGCTTCCTCGACCATGGCGGGCGTGACAGGGAAGGGCTCGTTGTGAATGGTCTCGCCCGCGGCAGTGGCGCGGTTGGCCACCTGGGAGAAGGTTTCCCTGGCGGCGTTCGCGAGGCCGACATCGGCGAGGGTAATGGGCAGGTTGACGCTGGTGGAGAACGCGAGGACTTCTTCCATGGTTTGCCGAGGCTTTTCTTCCATAATCAGCTGGACCAGGACGCCAAAGGCGACCTTTTCGCCGTGGAAGTAGGGGTGAGTGGCCTTGGCGGCGGTGAGGCCGTTGTGGACCGAGTGGGCGGCGGCAAGGCCGGAGGATTCAAAGCCGAGACCGGAGAGGAGTGTATTGGCCTCGACCAGGCGTTCCAGGGCGGGGGTGACTGTATGCTTTTCGAGGGCGTCGAGAGCCGCGACACCATCGCTGAGCAAGGTGCGGTAGCAGAGCTCGGCCAGGGCGAGGGCGCTTTGAGTGGACGCACCGCCGCGCGTGTTTTTGATATTACCGGCGATGCAAGTCTTGGCTTCAAACATGGTGGCGAGCGCATCGCCCATACCGGCGACGAGGAGGCGGGGCGGGCTTTGGGCGATGACCTCGGTGTCCACCAGAACGAGGTCCGGGTTGCGTGCGTAGATGCGATACTCCTGGAATTCCCCCTGCTCGGTATAGACGACGGACAGGGCGCTGCAGGGGGCATCGCTGGAGGCGACGGTGGGACAGTTCACGACCGGGAGGCTGAGATCGGACGCGACGGCGCGCGCGGTATCGAGGACTTTGCCGCCGCCTGCTCCAATGATGACGCGCGCTCCCAGACTCGTGGCCGCATGTTTGACGCGTTCAATCTCGACGGAGGAGCATTCGCCGGAGAAGGGTTGCACACCGTAGGTGATACCGGCTTGCCGGAAGGTTTCGCGCCAGACCGATTCGAGAAGCCTGCGGGCGCTGGTTCCGGCAAGGACCAAGGCAGGCCCGTCGAGTCCGAGCGTACGCATCTCCGGGCCAAGAGAAAGTGTGGCGGACTTGCCTTGGGTGTATCGGAGTGGGGAACAGAAAACGGCTAGCATCACCGCTTACGGTATCACGCAATTTTGTGACTTGCGAACCATCCGCATCATGGATTCGGCCGGGTTGAGGCTGTGGACCTGATCGAGCCTCACCCAGGCCAGGTCTTTCGATTCGGAACTCACCAGAAGAGATGCGCGGCGATTGGCCTGGAGCAGAAAGCGCACGTCATAGTGGAGGTGTTCGGGCTCGGGACCGCGGGCGGGGATGGAATGGATGTCGAGATCGAAAATCGAGTCTTTTGAGGAACCCGCGCAAAACGGAGCCTGCTCCGCGCGGCCTAAGTCGAAGTTCGTCATCCGTTTGGAGCCGCGCTTCGCGGCCCTTTGCGCTCGGAGGGCGATCAAACCGGTGAGGCCTGACTCCTCGGTTGCTTCGCGGATGGCGGAGTCGATCAGCCGGGCCTCGTCCTCGGTGTGACCGCCGAGCTGGAGCCAGCGGTGGAGCTTCCGGTGATGGGTGAGCAGAACGTGAGTGGCCTCGCGGTCAATTACCCAGGCGGAGGTGGTGATGTGGCCGACTGCCAGAGCGCGACTGCAGCACCGCGGGTGGGAGCCGACAAACCGGACCATGCGCCGACGCATCCGCTCCTCATGGGGAGTGGCGGCCTGATAAGCGTTGAGTTCGGCGAGGAGGGTGGTAGGATCCATGGTCTCCTCATAACTAAGTGTAGACGTCCTCCATGGCGGCGCGCAGCAGTTCACTCACGCTCCAGGCCTGGGCGATGCATCCACGGGGGCGGTGCGGGGGGTCGCCGTCGAAGATCTCCGAAATGTGCCCGAGTCCCGCCTCGGACATGTGGCTGCGGAAGTCTTCCAGCCAGCGCGCCGCCTGCTCCCTGGCCATTTTGCTCCCTTGATGTGCGCGGACATAGGCGGTGATAAATGGGCCTATGAGCCAGGGCCACACAGTGCCTTGATGATAGGCCCCGTCGCGATGCCAGGGGTCGCCTTCATAGACGCCGCGGTAGCGGGGGTCAAACGGGGACAGGCTTCGCAGCCCCACTGGGGTGAACAGATCCCGGTGTACTGCCTCCACCACTTGAGCGGCGCGGTCGAGGTCCAGGATCGGGTGATGGAGGCTCGCGGCGAAGATCTGATTGGGCCGCATCGAGCCGTCTTGCAGCGCGCCGTCCACCACATCGTAGAGACAACAGGCCGATTCGTTCCAAAACTGCTGAGCGAAGCTTTCCTTGGTTTGTTCCGCCATGGCGTGGAACTGAGCCGCTGCGGCAGGCTCGCCGAAACGGGACGCCAGATCCGCCACCACGCGCAGCGCATTGTACCAGAGCGCCTGTATCTCGACGGGCTTGCCGTGACGCGGAGTCACCACCCAGTCGCCCACTTTCGCATCCATCCAGGTCAACTGGCTGCCCGGCTCTCCACAACGCAGCAGGCCATCCGGTTCCATGCGAATCCCGTAGCGGGTTCCATGGACATGCCAGTCAATGATGCTGGTGAGCGTGGAATAGAGGTGCAGCTCGACAAAGGCGTAATCGCCAGAGTAGTGCAGGTAGGAGCGAACCGCCTCAAAGAACCACAACGTGGCATCGACGGTGTTGTATTCAGGTTGCTCACCGGCGTCGGGAAACCGGTTGGGCAGCATCCCCTGATCCGCATGGCGCGAAAAAGCTTCGAGAATGTCACGCGCGATCCGCGGCTGGCCAGTGGCGAGCGTCAGCCCCGGAAGCGCGATCATGGTGTCGCGCCCCCAATCGCTGAACCAGTGGTAGCCGGCGATCACGGTTTTGAGCGCGCCCCGGGCGACGATGAAGTCGGCGGCCGCGGCCGTCAAATCCTTCACCAGCGGATTGTCAACCGGGGCTTGCGCGGCAATCGCGGCACGGCGTGCAATCTCGGCCTCGCGGAGAGAGCCGGCAGCCGAGGCATCCTTTCGTATAGTGGAGGCGATGACCACGCCAGGAGTTCCCTCGTGCAACGGAAAAGTTGCCACCAGCGGGTTATAGAGGTCCTCCTGAAAGTCCAGGCCTCGCTCACGCTCAATATCGTATTCGAAATTGTGATACCAGTCGCCAACAGCCTGGATCTGGGCGCCGTTATGGGCCAAATGCATCGTGGGAGCGGCTTCCCGGTAGGGCTCGAGCGAAACCAGCCCGTCCTCCACATGGAAGGAGTTTTGAATGGAATCGTTGGAATGCGTGGTGGAATGATAATCGCGGAAGGCGATCAACGGGCGTAGTTCGAGCGTGCAGCCGGACGCTGCGCCAGTCAGCGCATACTCCACAACCGTCGTATTCTCTCCATGCACCATGAATACTCGCTTTGTGAGAGTGATGCCCTCCACGTTCCAGGTGAAAACGGGAAAGGGGTCGAGCCGGAACTCAATTTGGAACAGGTGGCCTTGCGGGTGCACAACGCCCGGATAGCGGTTGCACGAGAGCTCATACCTGCGCCCATCCACCACCAGCGTCTCTTCCAGTTTGGCGAGCAACAACTGCCGTCCAACGGGCGGATTCATGGCCGCCGTCAGCAGACCATGGTAGCGGCGCGTGTTCAAGCCGACAATTGTGGAGGAGGCAAAGCCTCCCAGTCCGTTGGTCTCGATCCACTCCTTGCGGCAGGCCAGGTCGAGACTGGCGCACACTTGCGCGCCAAAGCGGATCATTGATCAGCCACCTGTACAAAGGCCTTTAGGGCGCCATCGGACAGGTGCGCGTAGAGTTGGCGGAAGTTCTCCAGGCCTCGCACCGGGTGTGTGAACATGCAGCCGAGCCAGCCCGGGTAGCTGGCCTCGGCCATCGCCATGTCGCGAACACTTTCCTTAAAATCGTGAAGGGAAGCGTTGACGGTTCCCACCATTACCTTGTTGCCCAAAACGAAACCGAGGTTGATCTTGTCGGAGGGCACCTCGGTGGTGCGTTGTCCGCCGGTAATGCTGGATAGCACCAGGACGCCGTTCTTGGAAACCAATTCCATCGATTCAAAAACCAGAGGAGAATACCCGGTTGCCTCAAAGATGATGTCAAAGGGGCCGTACTTGGCGGAACCGTCTTTGAGTGGCGTCTGGCCCGTGTCCACATAACGCGCTCCAATCTTTTCCAACAGGTCCGCGCGGTGGTTGGGCTTGGGCTCCTTGCTGAACACGCTGACATCCAGGCCGCGCAGCCGCAGCGAAAGGGTGGCAAGCAGACCGATGGGACCAGCGCCCATCACGGCGGCCTTGCGCGGGCGCCAAACTTTCAGACGCCGCTGAATCTCATAGGCCTGGTTGATCCCTTTCACGACGACGGAAATGGGCTCCAGCAAAACGCCGACCTCCTTCAACCCGACTGGAATCTTCACTAGATAATCCGCGGAGTCTGAATAATATTCCGACATGTAGCCGTGACGCAGATTAATCCCGCGCTCGAAATAGGTCCCGTCCGTGGTCATGTCCTGCAACCCAATCTGGTCATACAGGCTAAAGCCGGGCCGCCGCACCGTGGCCACCACGTAATCGCCGGGAGCGAACTCGGTCACGCTTGCGCCCACCTGTTCGACTACGCCAAAGCTTTCGTGCCCTACCACAAGAAAATCAAACCCCTCTGGCGCCGCGCCGTACTCGGCCGCATTGATCTCCTTGTCGGTGCCGTCCACTCCGACGCGGAGCACCTTCACCAGTACGCCACGGCCAGCCGGGATTTCGCCTACGGTGGGTTTGGGCATTTCGGTGAGATGGATGGAATTGGGCTTACCCGGAAAAACTGCCACTGCTTTCATTGGGAGATCTCCTTAAAGGTAGCTGCGTCCATGTAAATGATACGCTGTCCCCAGACCGGATTACAATGAAACCGCATGGTGAAAAAGGTAGACGAGTCCGGCGCCGGTCCGGCGACGCTGAGCGGAATCCCTGTTCGGCCCGTTTACACGGCCCAGGACGCGGCGCCGTATCTGACCCAACCGGAGACGCCCGGCGCGTTTCCCTACACGCGCGGCGTCCACGAAACCATGTACCAGGGACGCCTGTGGACCATGCGCCAGTTTTCCGGATTTGGGACACCGGAGCAGACCAACCGCCGGTACCACTATCTTCTCGAACAAGGGCAAACGGGGCTCTCGGTCGCCTTTGACCTGCCGACTCTGATGGGCCTCGACGCCGACCATCCGAATTCATTGGGCGAAGTGGGAAAGTGCGGCGCATCCATATCTTCGCTCGAAGACATGGAGACCCTGTTCGACGGGATCCCGCTCGAGAAGGTGAGTGTGTCGATGACCATCAACTCGCCGGCCTCCATTCTGTGGGCCATGTATCTGGTGGTGGCCGAGCGGCAGGGAGTGAGCCCGGGCAGTCTCAACGGGACGCTGCAGAACGACATCCTCAAGGAGTACATCGCCCAAAAGGAGTTCATCTACCCGCCGCGGCCTTCCATGCGGCTGGTGACCGATTCCATCGTTTTTGGAGCAGAACAGGTTCCGCGCTTCAACCCCGTTTCCATCAGCGGTTATCACATTCGCGAGGCGGGCTCGACGGCCGTGCAGGAGCTGGCCTTCACGATTCGCGACGGCATAGAGTATGTGGACTGGGTGCTGCAACGCGGCCTCGATGTGGACTCCTTCGCGCCGAGGCTGAGTTTCTTTTTTAACTCGCACAACGATTTTTTCGAGGAGATCGCCAAGTTTCGCGCCGCGCGGCGCATGTGGGCGCGCATCATGCGGGATCGTTTCGGCGCGCGCCAGGAGCGCAGCCTGAAGCTGCGGTTTCACGCGCAGACGGCCGGGTGCTCACTCACCTGGCAACAGCCCGCTAATAACGTGATGCGCACCGCGCTGCAGGCGCTGGCCGCGGTATTGGGCGGCTGCCAGTCACTCCACACCAATTCGCTCGACGAGGCCTACGCGCTGCCCAGCGAGCATGCGGTCACGGTTGCGCTGCGCACGCAGCAGATTCTGGCCCATGAAAGCGGAGTAGCCGCAAGGCCGGATCCGCTCGGAGGCAGTTACTATCTGGAAACGCTCACCGGCCAGGTGGAAGCCGAGGCGCTCGACTATATCCGCAGGATCGACGAGATGGGCGGCATGATCCCGGCCATTGAGCGCGGCTTCCCGCAACAGGAGATTGCCGATGCCAGCTACCGCTTCCAGCGGTCCCTGGAAGAGGGCCGGGCACACATCGTGGGAGTTACCTGCTGCCGGGAGGATGAGTCTCAGCCGATTGACCTGCTGCAGATCGAAGAGTCGGCCGGCCACAGGCAATGCGAGAAACTGGCCGCGTTGCGGAAGCGCCGGGATGCCGGTCATGTGGAGGCCGCGCTGGAAGCACTGGCCCGCGGCGCGGCTGGAACGGCCAACACCATGCCGCTGATTATCAACGCGGTGCGGGCCTATGCGACGGTGGGTGAGATCTGCGACCGGCTGCGGGGTGAGTTCGGGGTTTGGCAGGAAAAGAGCGTGCTGTAGCATTCTATAGGGCTCCTTGACAAGTATTCAATGGAATGGTTGAATAGTAGCCAATGAACCCCTCTGCCAGGCGCGACTTCAAAAATGGCCTGTTCGACCAGTTCGCCCGAGTTGGAAAGGCCTTGGCCAGCGGGCGGCGGCTGGAAATCATTGAGTTGCTGGCGCAGCGGGAGCGGACTGTGGAGGAAGTGGCCCGGGTGGCTGACTTGTCGGTGGCAAACGCTTCCCAACACCTCAGGCTTTTGCTGAGCGCTGGCCTGGTGGAGGCGCGTAAAGACCGCCTCTTCGTCCGATACCGGCTGGCCGACGAGCGGGTATTCCACCTCTGGCAAGCGGTTCGTGAAGTGGGCGAACATCGGATCGCCGAGATCGATCGCCTCGTGCGGTCCGTCCTCACCGATCGCAGCTCACTCCAGGCGGTTGCACTGGCGGAACTGAGGCGGAAGCTCCGCGAGGGAAGCCTCGTCGTGTTGGACGTTCGTCCACCGGAGGAGTTTGCCGCCGGACACATTCCGGGTGCGCGAAACATACCGCTGGCTGAACTGGGCACCCGGCTGAAGAGTCTGCCAAGGAATCGGCAGATCGTCGCGTACTGCCGCGGTCCTTACTGTGTGTTGGCCGATGACGCAGTGGCCATTCTTCGTGCAAAGGGGCTGAATGCGTTACGCCTCGACCAAGGGTTCCCGGACTGGAAGGCGCAAGGGCATCCGGTGGAAACCTCAGTTCCAGTCTAGGAGGACGCAATGGTTTACCAGAGACCCATTTACCTGGACTACAACGCGACGACTGCTCATGACCCGGAGGTTGTGGCCGCGACCGGCCGGATGACCACTTTGGCGCAAGCGCGGGCCTCCGTCACGGCAATAGCCGCCGCCGCCGAAAAACTAAGGGCGGCCGCATAAGGAGAAACAAAGAATGCCTGCAAGAACTGTAGTTATCCTCGGTGGCGGCGTTGGTGGCATCATCACCGCCAACAACCTTCGCCGGAGACTGCCGGACGAACACCGGATCGTGCTGGTGGAACGGAATGCGGAGCACGCCTTTGCGCCGTCCTTCCTCTGGCTGATGACGGGCGATCGCAGCCCGGAGCAAGTCCGCCGGCCTCTAGTCCAACTGCTGCGGACGGGTGTGGAGTTCGTGCATGGCAGCGTGGAAGGGATCGACTTGAATCGGCGCCGGATAGTCACCAGCGCCGAAGATATCACCTACGACTACCTCGTAGTGGCTCTCGGCGCCGAACTGGCACCCGAGACAATCCCCGGGCTTGCCGAAGACGCCCAAACCTTTTACACGTTGGATGGAGCATCCCGGCTGAGAGACACTCTTGCGCGGTTCTCCGGGGGGCGAGTCGCGGTAGTGGTGGCGGCCATGCCTTACAAATGCCCGGGGGCGCCCCACGAGGGAGCGATGCTCATTGCCGACTGTTTTCGGAAGCGGGGGCTTGCCGGGAGCACGGAACTGCATCTCTTTACGCCGGAGTCCCAACCGATGCCGGTGGCTGGCCCGGCACTGGGTGAAGCGGTGCGGCAACTGCTTCACTCCAAGGGCATCCGTTTCCACCCGCTGCATTCCTTAACATCGGTGGATAGGCAAACTCGAACCGCGCACTTCCAGCAGGGAGAAGCGTTTCAGTACGACCTGCTGGTGACCATTCCGCCTCATCGTCCGCCGAGCCTGCTGCGCGACACCGGCATCACGAATCCGGCGGGCTGGGTCGCGGTCAACGCCAACACCCTGGCGACGCAACACGAGCGGGTGTTCGCGATCGGGGACGTGACGGCCATCCCCATCCCAGGGCGCTGGAAGCCGGATGTCCCCTTGATGCTTCCGAAAGCCGGCGTTTTTGCGCACGCGCAGGCCGCAGTGGCCGCCGCGCGGATTGCCGCTGAAATCGCAGGCCGCCAGCCGCGGGAAGAGTTCCGCGGCGAGGGGTACTGCATGCTCGAGGCTGGAGAAGACCGGGCCGGATTTGCGTATGGCGACTTCTTCGCGCAGCCCGCCCCGCAGGTGAATCTCCGGCAGAACGGCAAGGCTTGGCACCTGGGCAAGGTGCTGCTGGAGAAATGGTGGCTTGCCTCACCCGGCCCGAAGCGCGAGTTGTACGCAACGATGCTGAGAGCCGGCGGGAAGGCGTATGGTGTGCCGGTGGTGATCTGAGGAACCGTGGGAACCAGGGAGAACGCAATGCATTACTTGATTATTCTCAACGATGCGCCGTACGGGACCGAGCGCAGCTACAACGGTCTTCGTCTGGCAAACTCGTTGGCGAAGACGGAAGGAACCGCTGTTTCGGTGTTTCTGATGGGAGATGCCGCTTCGTGTGCCGCCGGCGGCCAAGTGACGCCGAACGGCTACTATAATATCGAGCGGATGCTGAAGATGGTGGCCTCGAAGGGCGGAAAAATCGGTGTCTGCGGGTCCTGCATGGACGCACGCGGCATGAAGCCAGAAGCGCTGGTGAAAGGCGCTCATCGAAGCTCGATGGACGAACTCACCGCTTGGAACCAGAGGGCTGACCGGGTGATGGTCTTCTAATATCGACTTTGAGCCAAGCGAGACTTCTTCAGTCAAACGCATCGCTTAAGTCTTTAAGTCTTGACAATCTTGACAATCCCACCCATTCCTGTTTCCGGTCTATAATGGCAGTGTACGAGTGAACTGCCTCCGACAAGTCCGCCAGGAGCCTGAGGGCCGTGAATAAACGGATCCGGGTGCTGGTGGCCAAGCCGGGGTTGGACGGACACGATCGAGGCGCCAAGGTAATTGCCCGCGCCCTGCGAGACGCTGGAATGGAGGTCATCTATACGGGCCTTCGCCAGAGTCCGGAGATGATCGTCCAAGCCGCCCTCCAGGAGGATGTGCAAGTCATCGGGCTATCCATCCTATCCGGCGCGCACAATGCCATTGTGCCGCGCGTGTTGGAATTGCTGGGTCAGAATGATATGACCGGGGTCATGGTCGTTGTTGGTGGTATTATCCCTGACGACGATGCCGAGCAGTTGAAGAAGAAGGGAGTGGCTGCTGTTTTCCAGCCAGGGGCATCTCTTGAAGAAATCGTGGGGTTCATCCAAAGCTCCTGCGGCCAAGCCGCCTGAACTTAGAAAGCCCTCCGTATAAAATCAGAAAAGTTAGAGAAGAAGTGTAATGCAAGACAAGTTGAATATTGCCGTGTTTGTCGATTACGACAACATTGAGATCGGCGTCAAATCCACGCTCCGCCGCGACTTTCGCGTCGCCGTGGTTTTCGACGCTTTAAAAGAACGCGGCGTGATCGTCGCGAAATTCGCGTATGCGAACTGGAGCCGCCAGGAAGGCGCAACCCGGCAGATGGCCGAGAACGCCGTGCAGATGGTCCAGCGCATTCCGTCTCCCCGCGGAGACAAAAATGGCGCGGATATTAACCTGGCCCTCGATGCGCTCGAGATGGCCTTTACCCATAATCACGTCAACGCCTTCGCCATCGTGAGCGGAGACAGTGATTTTATCCCGTTGGTGAACAAGCTGAAGGAATACGGAAAGACCGTGTTCATTGTCGGCGGAAAAGCGTTCACCTCCACCATCCTCCAGCAGAATTGCCACGAGTTCATCAGCTATGAATCGTTGCTGGACGATCAGCCGGTGGCGGCCCGCGCTGCCTCCGCCAGCTCTCCACAACCACAGGCGCAACCACGCCGGGAGAGCAAGCCCGACGGCAAACCACAAGATCGTTCGCAAGACCGGCCGCAGGACAAACCCCGTCAAAGACCGGCGCCGCTGGATCTATCGCAATGCGTTCCGCTGGTGGAGCGCGCGCTGGAAGTGCTGGAGCGGCGCGGCGTACAGCCGCAGCTCGGCCTGCTCAAATCCACGATGCTGCAGTTGATGCCGTCCTTCAATGAGAAGGCGTATGGCGCGCACAGCTTCTCGGCGTTCGTCGAGATGCTGAAGAAGTCCGAGTATGTGAACGTCACCGGTTCCGGCGGACGTTACCTGATCGAACGCAAGGCCTCCTCCGGCAGCGACAAGCCGCAATTGCGCCCGGAAGATGCCCTGCCCTCGCTGCGGGACGTGCTGGAGACACACCGCCTCGATATGGAAGAGGGCGCAACCGCCGACGAGTTACAGGTATGGGTGAGCGAGGAGGCGCCGCATCTGGATTGGAAGGCTTACGGCTTCCAGCAGTTCGCCGAGCTGCTCAACTTCGCCCAGGATCGCACGGTCGTCCGTATCGAGCCGAATGAAGAGCGCGGCCTGATGGTCAGCCTCGGCGCTGAGTTTTATCCTCCCGCCCCGGAAAAGGTGGAGGAGCGGGATGAGCCCATCCATCCCTACGATGAACGGCAGCCGCATGTTGCCGGCCAGCCCAGTTTCCTGGAGCCTGATCCGAAACCGGTTCCGCCCCCGGCCCGTGGCGGAGTTCGCAAGCGCGCACCGAAGCGGGAAGCCAATGGGAACTCCAGTGCCCCCGCGCGCAAGCCGAGAAAGAGGAAGCCCTGATGATCGAGCGTATTACTCCAGCCGGAGTCCCGGCTCCGCGTGGTCCCTATTCTCCCGCGGTGCGTGCGGGCGGGTTCATATTCGTGGCTGGGCAGGGTCCTGTGGACCCTGCCACCAATGACTTCTCCTTTGGAGACATAGAGCACGAAACCAGAATTGTGCTCGGTAACATCAAACGCATTCTCGAAGGATGCGGCGCATCCATGGCCGACGTGGTCAAGTGCAGCGTGTTCCTGTCCGATGGCGGTGACTTCGCCGCCATGAACAAGGTCTACGCTGAGTTCTTCGGTGAGCACAAGCCGGCGCGCACGACCGTTGAGGCCCAGTTCGCCGTGAAGCAGATGAAAGTCGAAATCGACTGCATCGCCTACAAGCCGTAGTACCTCTCGAAACGAGAGACCAAAATGATCCCCCGGTTGCCTAACGCAGCGTGGTTGATCGCAGGCGTACCGGTTGTACTGGCATTGGCAGGTGCATCCTACCAGGCGGCAGGAAATCACCTCGATGCCAAACGCTCGCCCGAATTGGGTCTGCTCGTGAATGCCGGCGGCCTTCATCTCAGATTGAATTGCACTGGCCAAGGAAGCCCAACTGTGATTCTCGAATCGGGACTTGGTGACCTGGGGAACGAATGGAGGCGTGTGCAGCCGGAGATCGCGAAACGCTCACGCGTCTGTTCCTACGATCGTGCAGGATACGGCGGGAGTGAAGCGGGAACGATGCCACGCACGAGCCGCCAGATTGCCACCGAGTTGCACACGCTCTTGAGGAATGCGGGCGAGATGCCTCCATTCGTATTGGTAGGTCATTCTTTCGGCGGATTCAACGTGCGTGTTTACAATTCCCAGTATCCAAACCAAGTCGCCGGTCTTGTTTTGGTCGACTCCGTCCAGGAAGACCGGTATGAGTTGCTTCCGGCTGCTTGGGAGAAAATCAGCTCGGAGCTACTGAAGCGCTACCAGAACCAGGCAACCTGGGCTCCGATCTTCATTGACATGGGAGTCGCCCGGCTGATGTTGCAGGCCCGCAAGTTACAAGGCTCCCCCGGTGGCCTTGACGAGAGCACGTACCTGCTCCTTCAATCGAAGTATTTGAAAGCCAGGGCCAGTGAGCTCGATTCGATCAAAGTCAGCGCCCAACAAGCGCGTGAGGCCGGAGACGCCAGCGATAAGCCGCTCATCGTACTGACTGCCGGCAAGAACTCAGACGGCATCCTGAGGGATGGTTTAAGCAAGCGCGACCTGGACGAATTTCAGCGCATATGGGTACATGACTTGCAAATGCGTTTGGCGCGTCTCTCAAGCCGCGGGGAGCGCATCATCGTCTCAGACAGTGGGCACGATATTCCATTGGAACGCCCCGGCGCGATCGTGAGTGCTATCGAAAAAGTACGGACAGCGGCGGGATACCAGTGATGCACAGAAGTGCAAGTTGTGATGACATATTACCGTCGTTTTGATGTTGATATATGCTATTATGACATCAAATGCGGACAACACTGAACATCGAAGATGACGCACTGTTGGTGATCAAGAAGTACGCCGAGGATCGCTCGATTTCGCTTGGGCAAGCCGCTTCGGATCTGGTCCATCGCGGAGCGGAAAGCCTTCCCGAGTTCAAGATGAAGAACGGTTGGGTCGTTTTCGAAATTCCCCCGGGAGTTCCCCCAATCACCAATGAGACGCTCGCCGAAGCGGAAAAGGCGGATTACGAGGAGGAGTATCGGCGTGCGTTTTCTCCTCGACGTTAACGTTCTTGCGGGGTTGGCGTTTCCACTTCATTCTTCTCACCAGCGGGCTCACTCCTGGTTCCGCCAGGAGCCCAATCGAGAGTGGGCAACCTGCCCGTTGACGCAAGCGGGATTCCTTCGCGTCGCCAGTCGGACATTGGGGGGAGGCCGCGATGCCATCTGGCAGGCGCTGGCTGGACTCGAGCGGGATTGCCAAAGTCCTGGTCATGAGTATTGGCCGGTGGATGTGGATTTGCGGGACTTGAGCGATTCGCAGCGGTCGCGATTGATCGGACCCAACCAGATTACGGACATGCAACTCCTCCTGCTGGCTCATCGTCACCGTGGGCAGTTGGCTACCTTTGACACTGGTCTTAGGGAACTCGCCGCCGGAACGCGTTACGAGCATTCCCTTTTGCTTCTGTAGGCGCAGGCAGACTAAAACATTCGCCAGAGTGACTCTCTGGGCTTGTTCATCTTGAAGCTCCGGTACCAGGCGCAGATCGGGTACAGCACTACCAGCACGGCCGCCCAGACCAGGTAGGTTCCTTCCAAGGATGCGGCCTCGCGGAAGAAAAGGAATGCGCAGATGGCCAGCAGGTAGAAGTGGGCGATGTAGAAGAACAGGGGTGTCTGGCCGAACACGAGCAGCGGCGATGGCGCAGATCTCACCTTCTCCGGCAGAAGGATCAGCAGTTGAAGCAGGAGCAGGGCGAGGCCAAGCGACATTGTCCAGAAGACCAGTGACGGTGGATACTTCACGTTGTTCAGGAACTCAATCCAACCTGCGTCGCGCGGCGGACGGATGTTGCCCCAGCCACCGGCTGTCCGCAGGGCCAAGCCCGTCAGCAGTAGAACAGCGCCAATGATCCAAACCTGGCGTCTGGCCTGTGCGGGATTACCGCGCCACCAATATCCAAAGTACAAACCGGCGGAAGTACCCGCAAGCCAGGGAATTACCGGATAGATGACGATCAGGTGCTGCGACAGGCCCGGCGTGAGAAGAATCGCCGCCCACCACGGCCCTGGTTTTCCCGAGGCGGGGAGCAACGAGTTGGTGGCGAATACACAGAGCGCAGACACCAGAAGCCATGCCCAGGGGCGTAGCCATAACAGGATACCGCAGACCATCATTACCAACCCGAGTCCGGAAAGCGTGATCAACCCCCAATAAAACGCGCTGCCATCATTGGGGGGCGGCGCGGAGATCTGATTGAGGCTGACCTTTGCCGGCGCCAGCATGGATTGCAGGAACAATACGGGTGTTTCGAAAATCTGACCCGTAAGCAGGATCGCGAAGCCGCGTCCCACGGTACGGCGAATGATCGCCGCTTCGCTCACGCCAACCTCGCGCCGGGTGGCCGCGAACCAGTAGATGCCCGCGCCCATGAGGAAGAAAAAACCGGGCGCGCAGACATGGGTGATCCAGCGGGTGAGGAAAGGAAAGGCGCTAGTGTAGGCGCTCATTGCGCCGGCCCAGAATTCGCTGGCATGCTGCCGGGCGATGAAGGCGCTGGCGTGATCGATCGCCATGATGATCATGATCACTCCGCGCAAGGCGTCGATGGAGGCGTAGCGAGTATTTGGGTGCACGACGGCCATCCGCGAGTGTAACACCGCGGATGCAACGGAGGGTGAAGGTAGAAAAGCGCATCGCAGTGAGCGATTTTTTTCATATACTACGGCTATGCCTCATATTGAATCTCACGCACCGGGTTCGTTCTGCTGGTTTGAACTCGGCACAACGGATCAGGAGGCGGCCAAGAGATTCTATGGTTCTCTTTTTGGCTGGAGCGCCGCCGATTCTCAGATTGGCCCGGATGAGTCCTACACGATCTTCAGCCTGGAGGGGCGTGATACGGGCGCCTGCTACAAGTTGCGGCCCGACATGCTGGCGCAGGGGATTCCTCCGCATTGGATGCTCTACATCCGTGTCGAGAGCGCGGACGAAACCGCAGCCAAGGTGGCGCCCGCGGGCGGGAAGCTGGCGGCAGGCCCATTCGACGTGATGGACCACGGGCGGATGTCCGTCGTGCAGGATCCAGCCGGCGCGAGCTTTAGCATTTGGCAGCCCAAGGCGCATCCTGGCAGTCGCATCGAGGGGGTGCCCGGCACCGCCTGTTGGGCTGACCTGATGACGACGGATCAAGCCGGCGCGGCGAAATTTTATCAAGCCGTTTTCGGATGGCAGTGCGACCCCGGCAAGGACGCCAGCGGTTACATGCATATACGGTGTGGCGAACAATTCATCGGTGGAATTCCGCCGGCTGGACACCTTCCACCGGGCGTTCCTCCGCACTGGCAGCTCTATTTTCAAGTCGTGGACTGCGACGCGGCTACCGCCAAGGCCACCGAAGCCGGCGCCAAGGTCTACATGCCTCCTATGACCATGGAAGGGGTCGGGCGATGGTCCCTGTTGGCCGACCCGCAAGGCGCGGCACTGGCGCTGTTTCAACCCATCCACTGAGCCCATTAAAACTTGCGGCGTCAACAGGGCAGTACACTGATGGGATGGCTGGTTTTTCGACGCTGCGCGCACCAAATTCACTTGTCAGTTTGATTGCTGCCACTTTATTGGCCGGGGTCTGTCCCTCCTGGGGCGGAGTTCTCGGCGGATTACAAAGCCGCATGCACGAATTCCGATTGGGCAACGGGATGCGGTTTGCCGTGCTTGAGCGCCACCAATCTCCGACACTCGCGGCAGCGCTATTTGTCCTGGCCGGAGAGATGGACGAAGCCGACGGGCAAAGAGGAGCCTCCGGTCTGGTGATCAACATGTTTGTGAACGGAACGGAAACCATAGGGTCGAAGTCGCCCGCATCGGAGAAAGCGGCGCTGGCGGCTGTTGAGTCGGCGATGGACCGGCTCAAGGAACGGAGCAGGACGTCCGGCGATGAGTTTTCGCTGGGAAGGGAATCGGCCGAGACGGCGGTCAAGATGGCTTTGGAACAGGCCCGGCAGTGGGAGTCGGACGGATTCCGGCGGGTGATCATGGGAAACGGGTTGAACAACGCGAAAGCAGTGACTTCAACGGATAGTTCGACGATGAGCTGGACGATGCCGTCCGAGCGGTCCGAGGTGTGGTTCAAGCTGCTGGGAGAATGGCTGGCAAGACCGAGTTTCCGCGGCTTCTATCGGGCCAGGGACCGGCACGCGGCAAGCCAGAGTAGCGACGGTTGGTTGAGTGGAAACCAGACTGACGGGATGGCCAGCATATTGAGCTGGGAGGCCTTTCCGGGTAGTCCCTACAGCCGCCCGTCTGGCCGGGACAACGCCGGCCGCCTGCGCGCCAGCGCCGTGGAGGCATTTTTCCGGGCAAGGTACCAACCGTCCAACATGGCCGTTGCGCTGGTCGGGGACATCACGCCAGGACAGGCGCGGCAATGGGCGGAGCGGTATTTCGGATCCCTGGCGGGGGAGCCGAAATCCGACACCATCCCACAATCGCCCCGAGCCAGGACCGGGGAATACCGCGAGATCTCGATGAGGTTGTCCTCCGTGGTTGGCTACCGGCGGCCGCCGCATGGGCACGCTGATGATATCTATTTTGATTTGTTGACGGGCTTGTTGACAGGCGGGAAAATTCCGTATTATTCAACCGAGCTGACTAAGGAACTCCGATTGGCGTCGAGCGTTGGTGTCGTCGGCAACTTTCCCGGAGACCGGTTGGAAAGTCTCTTTGTTCTCGCCGCGGCGCCGGCCCCGGGGGTCAAGGTGGAGCAGTTAGAGGCTGCGCAGGTGGAAATTGCGGAAAAGTTTGCGCACGAACCGGTAACCGCGGAGAGGTTGGGGGCGGCGGTCAATTGGATCCAGGTGGACGTTCTGCTCTCGCTTCAATCGGATGATCAGGCGGCAATCAGTTTGTCGCGAACCTTGGGTATGGATGGGACCATCAAGGGAATGGAACAGGTGTTGGATCAGTTGCAGAGCGTGACTCCGGCGCAGTTTCAAAACTTTGCCCAGAAATATCTAACGCCGGAAAACCGGTTCTTGTGTACCTCGGGCCCGCCGGGAAAAGAGAAACCACCGCGGGGAGGCGAACAAAAGTGATGCGCCGGTCCCAGTACTCAGCGCGGGCGGGCAGCATCTGGCTTGCCGCGTTCATGAGTGCTTCGGCCTGGGGGCAGGTTCAAAAAACACCCGACGCCAGGCAGAGCGTGGATGACGTAACGCTGGGGTTGAAGATCGGCGAGCCGGGCCGGGTTCAAGTACCGGTAATGGCCAGTTGGAAGCTCGCCAACGGAATGAGGGTAGTGGTGGGACCCAATGCCGGGCAACCGCTCATCTCGGGAACATTGCTGGTCCGCGCCGGGATGTTGTTTGATCCACCGGATCGAATGGGACTGACCGAGATTGCCGCACGCGCCCTTCAGCACGGGATTGGGGAGCAAGGCGGCGATCAAAAGCTCCAGAAACTGACCCAATGGGGCGCGCAACTTGAGATTAGCGCGGAAATGGCCGAACTAAAGATTGCCTTTATCTGTCTCGGCAGACATCTGAAACCGATGTTGGAGTTGGTGGCCGGACTCGTGCGTGAGCCGGGATTTTCGGTGGAGTCTCTGGAGGCGGCCAAGGATCAACTACGCGTCGCCATTGCGCAGCGCAACCGGGACCCGTCCATGCTTGCCCAGCGTCTACTGAATGAGGCGCTGATCGCGGAGAATGCGACCCGCCGCCTCAGTTTGGGACATTCCGATGTGGACGCCATTCAAAGGGACGACCTGATTCGGTTTCAGCAGCAGTATCTGCGGCCCGGCGGAGCGCAGCTTTCCTTGACGGGGGATTTGGAAGCCGGCCCTGCGCGCGAAATGGTGGAGAGCAGTTTCGGCCGTTGGGAGGCCGGGGTTGGCGCAACGCCGGCGCGGCGGAAGCCCGGTGGACAGCCAGTGAAAGGTGTACTGTTCGCACGTACTCCGGACTCAGAAAAAGCCACCCTTATCGCGGGCCATAAGGGAATCCAGTTGACGGACGCGGACTATCTTCCCACGCTTGTGATGGCCCATGTACTGAACGGGAGGATCGAGCAGGCCATTGAGCGGAATGCCCTCTGGGCCAGTTGGAACCTTTCTTTCCAGGTGATGGTGGAGGCGCATCCGCTTCAGGCCGGACCCATCCAAATCAAGGGAACTTCCAGCACCGGGAGCGCCTCACAGGCAGTCAAGTTTCTAAAGAACCAGATCCCGGAACTGCTGCTACCACCGGTAACGGAGGCGGAGTTGGAAGAGGGCAGGCGCAGAACTCGCACGACGTTTCAGGCCATCGGGGCCCAAGAGCCGATGCTCTTCCAATACTGCGCCTGGCTCCGATTCCATGAAGCGGGAGCATCGCGGGATCTGTTAGGGCAGTGGCAGACGGAATTGGCGGGAGTGACCAAGAGCGCCGTCGAAAAAGCCAAGCAGCATTTTCGGCCCGCGGAATTTACCATCGTCGTTGCGGGCCATGCCGAGTCCTTCTATCCACCTCTCGAAGGCGCGCAGGAGATCGATTTGTCGAATGCGCCTCCCAAGGCGCCGGAGCCGGTTGTCAGCGAAGAGGGCCGCCGCCTGGGACCGATTTGGCTCGCCAAGATGCAAAGCGCACTGGGCGGGCTGGAAAAGCTGGCCTCCATGGAAGACTTCAAGGCAGAATATGAGGGCGAGATGAGGGGAGGCGGGAAGTTGAGCATCCAGGAACGCTGGATGCGGCCGGAGACGTTCCGGCAGGATCAGGAAATTGCCGGCAGAACCATCTCCGTCTTTTACAATGGAAAGATCGGATGGGCCGCGCAAGCAGGCCGTGTTGTCCCCTTGTCATTTTCCGCGCTGCAACAGACGCGAGGCGCAATTTTCCGGCAGTTGTTCCTGATGGCGCTCACCAGGAATGAGGGAACGGGTACCGTGAATTACCTGGGGGCGGGTGCATTGGAACTGACCGGGGAACATGAGCAGTGGGCGCGCGTACAACTGAACGAGGAAACGTTGCTGCCGGAAAAAACGTCCTACAGAATACAAACCGAGTCGGGCGGATTCCTGCCGGCCGAGGAGCTATACAGCGATTGGCGCGAGGAGCGCGGCGTGAAGTGGCCGGGACGAATACTCACCCGGCGAGGGGGGGCTGAGAATACCGATTTGCGATTGATCAAGATCGAATGGAATACGGGCCTCACCCAAACGGAGATTGAAAAGAAACCATGAAGCGGATTCTGATGGTCCTGGTTCTGGCACTGCCCGCCATGCCCCAGAGCAAGCAGGAGCGCGGCAAGAACATTGTGGAGGCGGCCATTACCGCGATGGGCGGAGAGAAATTTCTTACCATGCGCGATCGCGTGGAGAGGGGGCGGGTCTATTCCTTTTACCGGTCTCAACTCCGGGCCCTGTCGCGGGCAACCATCTACACACGGTACCTGATTCGCCCCGATCCGCCTGGGCCAGAAGGATTGTATGTCCGCGAAAGGCAGGCCTTTGGCAAGCACAAAGAAGAGGACTACGCGATATTGTTCGATGAGAAAGCGGGCTATTCGATCACCTACCGCGGCGCCACTCCGCTGGCTGAGGAGACGCTCGAGCGCTATCGCGACACAACGCGCCGGAACATCTTTTATATCCTGCGGCAGAGAATCGGTGAGCCTGGGCTGTTACTCGAATACCGTGGATCCGAGATTATTGACAATACGCCAGTGGAGGTGGTGGACATCATCGACGGCGAAAATGTCAGCGTCGCCGTCTATTTCCGGCAGTCCACGGGATTACCGATGCAGCAGGTGTTTTACCGCCGGGATCCGGTGACCAAATACCGGAATGAGGAAGTGACCATATTCGCCAAGTACCGCGACGTGGACGGGGTGCAATGGCCGTTCAACATGGTGCGCCGCCGGAACGGAGAGAAGATCTTCGAGATTTTTTCCGAATCGGTGGAGATCAATCAGGACCTGGACGATAAATATTTCACGTTAGGCGCGGACCTGAAGATTCTCAAGCCCTCCCGCTAGCGGCGGTCAGGGCCGCCCGAGCGAGCAGAGCGGATCACCGGTGATGATATTCATCCAACTGAGCGCGGGCATTGCCAGGTAGAAACTTTCGGCGAGGTTGCGGCCTGAGTAGTAAGCCGGAAACAGGTAATCGGGATGTGGAGTAAAGGCCAGGTAGGGCTCAAAGACGTGGCCGGAGGCGCCTGTGGCGCCTTCCATAAGGAGGTCGGCGGTCAGGCTCTGTGGGGAGTTGGCCCACCATTGATCCGGTGGATCATTCCAGGACCCGATCTTCCACGCCGAAGGTGGCTTTGCGAAGGTCCGGCCGTCGGAGGAGACATAGGCCGTGGCGATGGCCCCCGGCAGGAAGTGCATCCCTGAGAAACGCTCTTTCCGGTTCTTGTCGTTGCTACCCCAGGAGGCATAGCCGATGACATTGTCCTGCCCCTTGAGAACTGTACTCGTTTGATCGAGAACCGTGCGATGCGCGGGCAGAAGGATGGCGGCGTCCAGCAGCCAGCTATTGCCTTCTCCGCCGGAATTGTCGTTTTGGTCCAACACAAACACGCCGCGATTGGTGGCGGCCAGGCTCTGATCAATCATTCGTTGGACGGTGGCAGTATCGTAGGCGGCCAGGCGGGTGACCAGGTAGATAGGGAATACACGCTGGTCAAATCGAGCGTCCTTTTGGCGGTAGAAGGGATTGGGGGCGGGCCCTGGGAGCGGGATCGTTTGGCCGTGCATGCGCGCGTAGAGCAGAGCCAGTTCGCTGTCAACGGAGGCCTGTGTGCCGTCTTTCCCCCCTGTCCCGTCAATGCGGAGAGGAACCCCAAGCGTGGTGACAATGTAGAATATGGAGCCTTTGTGGGAGTGCAGACAGTCCCGAATGGGCCGCTCGATCTCCTGGTCATACTGCTGGCGGGAGATCGTTTCCACGGTTGTCGATTTCAGCGAGCAAATATTGGCCGCCGGAATCGCCCGTTTCGCGGCGTAGTAGCTTGTGATCGCCACCGAAGATGGGGAGGCCCGGTTCACGATCACCATCACGTTTGCCGGACCTTGCCCCGGGCAAATGCCAAGCGTGGCGAGCAATACGAGTGCGGCGGTTCCCGTCCCGCTCAAAGCGTCTTGAGATAGGCGACGATAGCCTCCGCGTCCGTCTTCTTGAGTTTATAGGCGGGCATGGGGGGATCGGCGGGCTTGCCGGCGGGCGTAAGTCCGGTCATGAGGTATTCGAGCATAGCCTGCTCGCCACCCCATTTCTTCCAGAGTTTTCCCGACGGTGTGATGTCCGGGGAAGTCTTGTGCCAATGCGCAATGGTTTCGATTGGCTGAACTTCCAGGACTTTACCCTTCATCAGCTTGCTCTGGTCGAGGGCGCCGCCTTCGGTGGCGGGGGTATGGCAGTCGACGCACTTGGAAACCTCCGTAGCCAGGTACTTGCCCAGCGCGATTTTGGCGGCTTCGGCTCCACCCTGCGAGTAAGCGGCCGGGCAGAGAAGTGCAAGCATTGCCGCTGGTGCGATGATTCGCCGGATTGGAATGTTCATAGAGTACCTTAATGTTATAATTCTCTCAGCACGATCGCAAGATCTCACCATGGATTTGGACCAGCTTCATACTTTCCTGGAGATCGTACGCCTGAAGAGCTTCTCGAAGGCGGCGCAGACGTGTTTTCGCACGCAGCCGGCCATCAGCGCGCAAGTGCGGCAGCTGGAGCAGGAGTTGAGCACCAGCCTTTTTGACCGCCTGGGCACGCGGATTGCGCTCACCCCCGCGGGCCGCATCCTGGCCGATTACGCTGAGCAGATCCTCGAGCTAAAGAAGCGTGCGCAGGATAGTATTCATGAACTGGAGATTGCTCCGCGCGGCGAAATCGTGATTGCCGCCAATGAGGCCACCTGTATCTACGTGCTGCCGCGGGTGTTTTCCGTCTACAAACAGCAGTTCCCGAACGTGCAACTGCAGGTGGAGCGCAGCTATGGCAGCAGGATTGTAGAAGCCGTGATGGATAATCAGGCCGATTTCGGCATTACCCAGCTTCCGGTGACCGAGAAGAGATTGCAGGTGGTCCGGATTCATTCCGATGAGCTTCGAGTGCTGGTGACGCCGGAACATCCGCTGGCCGCCATGGACGCCGTGACGGCGCTCGATCTGACGCCGTATCCACTGTTGATGCCGAAGTCCGGAACCACCCGGACCCGCCTGAACGAATGGCTGGAAGTTGTGGAACCGGACTTGAACATTTCGATGGAACTGGACGCCACCGAGATGACCAAAAGGTTTGTGATTGCCGGGCTGGGCGTATCGTTCCTGGCCGCCTCCCATTGCGCCGAAGAGGTCGCGCAAGGCAAACTGGTGACACTGGCCATGGCTCCTGAACCCCTTATCCGGCGTATTGGATTGATCTACCGGAAGGATAAATCGCTCTCTAAAGCGGCGCTCGGATTCATTAATGTGATTCTGGCTCATACCGAAGCCGATTCGCCGCAGCCGAAAGGCACCCAATCGATCCGGACCGCTCAGCAAAGGCTGGTGAGCCAGGTATAGCCTATGGACCGCTTGACGCAAAAGACCTCCACTATCCTGATCAGTGCGGGAGACATCACCAAAGTCTACCGTTCGGTGCAAGAGGTGCCGCCGCGTTTGCGCCGAAAACTGCTCGAATCCACCTCCGGAGTCAATTCGGCTACGGTCCTGATTGCCGACGAAGGTGGCCGGAAGCAGATCATGCGGTCCTTGCAGGGCTTGCCCACACCGCTCGAGTCGCGTCTCCTGGGATCGATGATTGCCAAGGTGCGGGAGAACGAGGCGGACAAGCCGCGGCGGTTCGGCTGGAGGCAAGCGACCGAGGTGGCGCTGATTGGAGCGATCGGGTTATGCCTGTGGCTGCTGGCGGCGTGGAAGTAGCCCAGCAACATCAGACCCGCACTATCCCTCCCCCGATTTTTCCTGGATAGCAAACTCCATTACGACAGCCTCGGACAGACGATGAGTAGGCAGTGGAGTATCGAAGCGAGCAAAGAGTATCAGGAACGAACCTTCCCGTTGCCACGCAAGTCCGGCTAACGATTTTGGGCGACGGGACCGGCGAGGAAACCACCTTGGAGGCAAGCGTCGGAAACCTGTCTGGTCGTGGGGTCCGGTTGTTATTGGACCGCCCATTGGCCCAGGATACGGCGGTTCGAGTGGACTTCCAACATGACGAGGATGGGGCTTTGCTGCTGGGAGAGGTGGTGTATTGCGTCCAGGAGGGAAACCACTTCGCGATTGGGCTTGAACTGCATCACAGTTTGGTGCACCTCACCAGCCTCCATGAACTGATGAGCAGGTTGATGGGAGAGCAGACGCCGCCGGCAGAGAGCGAGCCGTCCCTGCAGGGAATGCCGCTAGAAATCAATCGCCGCCAATAGTTCCGAGGGCCTGGTGCCCAGTGCGCGCGCAATGGCCAGAAGGCTTTCGACGCTGGGTAGATGCGCGCCACGCTCAATGGAACTGATCTGGCTCACACTGAGCCGGGTGAGAGCCGCCAAATCCTTCAGACTCCAGTCACGCTCCACGCGCAGCATCTTGATGCGATGCCCGAGCCTTTCCCGCAGCCGGTCCTGGGGCGCCTTGCCCAGCCCAAGAGTTTCCGCGGCGTTCTTGAGTACCGCCCGGAGTTGCGCCAGCGAGAATGGCTTGGCGAGGTAATCAAACACCTTCAATTTGAAAGTCGCGCGCATATCCTCGAGCGATGGATAACCGGTGACGACAATCACGCACAGCGAGGGCCAGCGGACAAGCAGCGTCTCGAGGACCTGTTCCCCGGTCGCTTCCCCCATTTTCATATCGAGCAGAAGGACATCGGGCAAGCTCTTCTGGCAGCCTTCATAGAGATCATCCGGCTTGGCAAAGGCTCGTACCGAATAGATCCCCTCATCGCGCAGGAGGTCCTCAATGTATTGCCGGAAATCAGCGTCATCATCGAGAACCGCGATATCGAAAGAGGCGGAACTCATGCCGGTGCGTCCGTTGCGGAGGGTAACTGTACTTCCAGGCGCGCCCCGCCTCCCGGACGATTCACCGCCGAGATGGACCCCCCGTGCTGGTGGGCAATTCCTTCGGCAACCGTAAGTCCGAGGCCGGTTCCGCCTGCGTCTAGTCGAGTGGTCACAAAAGCCTCAAAGATATCCGGCAACACATGAGCCGGGATGCCCGGCCCGTCGTCATCCACAACCACATGGATCATCCGTGAGGAAGAATCCGCATGACAGGAGACGCTGATATTTCCGCCTGATTGTACCGCAAGCAGCGCGTTACGAAGGAGATTGACGAATAGTTGGATCAGGCGGTCCGGGCTCCCGATGGTGGACCACTCGGAGCCCGTGCGATTGCTGAAATGAACGCGGACGGCTTTTTCATCAATGGCCACCAGACTCCAGCTCTCCTCAATGAGGGAGTGGATTGGCACCAACTCGGCGTCCGGGCGGCGGACCAGCGCAAAGTCAACCAGGCTTGCGCCCATGCGGCGGAGGCGTTCCGTGACGCGGAGCATGCGCGCCAGGCGTTGCTGGGAAGGGCCGTCCGGAACCGTCTCGATGAGTTTTTCGATGGAACCGTGGAGAACGGCCAACGGCGTGTTCAGCTCGTGGGCAACGCTGGCGCTGAGCATGCCGAGGCTGGCCAGGCGATCCTGATCGGCTATGTTTCGCTTGGCGGTTTCCAGCAACAGATTCTTCCGCTGGAGATCCTGATTCAAGTCCTCCAATCCGGCTTCGTGCTGGCGCAGGAGAGCGAGGGTCTCGTTGCGGCTGCGCATGATCTGCCCGATTTCATCGCCCGGGATATTGGCCTCATCAATCCGTTCCGCGGAGCGGTTCCCCTGGCGGGCCGCCTCGTCCGCATCCAGCATAAGCCGCAGCGGCCGGTAGACGTAGCGCGGCATGATGATCAGTTCCAGCGCGCCCACCGCCAGCACATAAATGACGCCGAGGACGGCGAACAGCAGCAGTCTGGCCTCACCGAGCCGTTCATCGAAAAAGGGAATGAGTGTGAAATAAACCGCGCACGTGAGGACGAGGAAAAAGAGGTTATGAAGAACAATGAGCTTGAGGCGCACTTTGAGATCACCGAAACGGGCGGAGGGACGAGGGCGAGGCATGGGCAGTTACAGCAGCGCGCCGTGGCGGCGCAGAATCAGGACAGTCTCGGGGATAGGAAGCGCCGGAACGGTACGGCCATTGCCGCTCACCGTGGTGGCCTGGAATAGCGAGTTGTAGATGGCCTCCTCGGTCGCCTCGATGACCGCCAGCAGGAGCGGGGACAAATCATCATTGGCCAAAGTGGGCGGGATCCGGTGCGTGGTAAAGGCGACGCCGTAGTCGCCGCTTCCGTTGGAGCCGGCCGAGCCCGTGCGGGCCAGTCCCCAGACGGTGCGCGCGGCCAGCCGTTGCAACTGCCGGTGATCCACGGGAGCATCGGTGGCCACCACCATCATGATGCTGCCGTCGGCATTGTCCTGCGCTGTAGCGTCCTTGAGTGCGCGCCCCACCGGAACGCCGCAAATAGACAGTTCCCCGCCGTAGTTGGATTGCACCAGCACCCCGGCCATGTGGCCGGCCGGAGTGCGCCGCGAGGAGGTGCCGATGCCTCCCTTCCATCCAAACGCGACGGTGCCGGTTCCGGCTCCCACGCAGCCCTCCGGCACCGGCCCTGTCCGGGCGCTCTGGATGGCCTGCAGCACCTCGGCGTGCGAAACATGGCGGCCGCGAATATCATTGAGCTGACCGTCGTTGGTTTCACCAACAAGCGGATTCACGCTCCGCACGTCCTGATTGCCGGGCAGGGCGAGCATATAGTCGAGAAGCGCGTCAGCCACGCGCGGAACATTGAGCGTCGAGGTGAGCAGAATGGGCGTTTCGATCTCGCCGAGCTCGTTCACCTGCGTTGATCCCGTCAGCTTGCCGAAACCATTGGCGACATGAACCGCTGCGCGCACCTTTTCGCGGAACAGGTTGCCCCCATGCGGCAGAATCGCGGTTACTCCAGTGCGAATGTTCTCGCCGCGATGGAGCGTCGCATGGCCGACGCGCACCCCCGCCACATCCGTGATGGCGTTGAGCGGGCCCGGCGGAAGAGTCCCTGGTTTGAGTCCGAGTTCCCTGGCGCGCGCAGGCACGCCATCATTCTAGCCTGTCAGTGCTTGGGAAAACCAGGAGCTTCCTTCACTTCCAGAATCTGCAGCGTATGGCGTTCGGAATGGCCTGAGAGCAGCAGCAGCCATTGGTAGGCGTCCAGTTCCTTTAAGGCCGGATGCGGGGCTGAGTGCGCGCGCAGATCGTCCTCGGTGGAGGCGGCGTACTCGGCGGTTTTCTTGCGCGACTCATCGAACTGCGCAACTGCCGCATCGAGCGTGGCAAAGCGACGAGTGGGCACCAGCGCTTCCGGAGCCTGGAACTTCTGGCTGCGGTCCACTACGCCGCCGATGACGACCGGATCCTTCTGTTTGCGCTCCTCGATCTTATCGGGAGTGGCCGGGCCCTTCATCACCCGGTCGGTGACCAGTGAACGCAGCATGTCTTCGCTCACGGCGATGTGCTCGGCGCATTCGGCAATCGACCACCTCTCCGGGGATGCCTTGAAGTTGTATTGAGCTTCAGACAGCCCGGCGACGGCCTTGTGGAACTTCTCCGAGGTGGATTTCAGGCTCTGGGCCAGGGCGTCACGCTCGGCCTGAGTGATGGGTCCGGCCAGCAAGGGCATTGCGGCCAGGAGCGCGAGTACGGAATTCTTCATAAGTGATTAGCCTCTCCAACAGTGGGATTCCTCCAGTTTAGGCGAAAAACGTGCGGTGCGCACCCCCCACCGGTTAAGCACGACATGAAAGTGGTAGATTTGGGGAATGTCGGCCAAAAGAGGAAATCTGAGCGTAGGAAGTAGGTTCAGACTGAGCCGCGACCGTAAGGGAGCGGTTGTGCCGAAGCGAACGGACGATCATGAGGTACCTCATTACCTTTGCATGTTACGGTGGACACTTGCACGGCGATGAAGCAGGTTCTGTTGACCGGAGCCACAATCTGCCTGGAAGTCGAATGTTGCAGGAACACCCACAACGCGCCGAAGCCGAGCGCCAACTAATGGATCAGTTGCCGTATTTGCTGGACCAGGGCAGCCGGGCCACCGTGCTGGAGGCTCTCCGTGATGTCTGTTTGCACCGTGGTTGGGGTCTGTTAGCCGCGCACGTGCGGACCAATCACGTACATGCGATCGTGGAGACGAATGTCCGGCCTGAGAAGGTCATGAACGATTTCAAGTCGTACGCAAGCCGGAGTTTGAACCTCTCAGGATTCGGAGAATCTCATCGAAAGCGCTGGGCCCGTCATGGAAGTACGCGATGGCTATGGAAAGACGAGGACGTGCGGAAAGCTATCCGGTATGTTGTCGATGAGCAGGGCGAACCCATGGCGGTCTTCACGTCGCAAGAGATCTGACCGGTAACCTCCGCTCCCTTACGGTCGCGGCTCGGTAGGGTTGCGCCATATTACCATTCCACTTTTATGTCGCGCCCCCCCACTGAGTTGCGAATTGTGTGATAGGTTAGAGGGATTATGGAAGCGCTAGGAATGGTTGAGACAAAGGGTCTGATTGGCGCCATAGAGGCCGCCGACGCAATGGTGAAGACCGCCAACGTGACCCTCACCGGCAAGGAGTATATCGGCGCCGGTTTTGTAACTGTGACCGTACGCGGGGACGTGGGAGCCGTAAAGGCGGCCACCGATGCCGGAGCAGCCGCCGCGCGGCGTGTGGGAGAGCTGGTGGCTGTGCACGTGATTCCGAATCCCCACGATGAGGTGGAAAAGTTTCTGCCGGGCGGCAACAAGTCCGGCAAATCACTGGGATAGGGCGTGCTGCACGACTCTGATCTGGTTTCGATCCAAGAGGTTCGCGCGAAGGTAGAGAAAGCCTACGCCGCTTTCCAGAAGCTGCGCACCTACTCGCAGGATCAAATCGACGCGATTGTGGAAGCGATGGGTGCGGCGGGACGCGCCAATGCCAAACATCTGGCGGAACTGGCCGTCCAGGAAACAGGCTACGGAAACGTCAAGGACAAGATCTCCAAGAACCTGCTGAACGCGGATCTGCTGCCGCGCACCTTGCGCGGCATGAAGACCGTGGGCGTGCTGCGAGAGATCCCGGAACAGAAGATTGTCGAGATGGGAGTGCCCGTCGGCGTGGTGGCGGCGATTCTGCCCACCACCAACCCCACCTCCACCGCTATCTACAAGTGCATCATCGCCCTGAAGGCGGGCAACGCAGTGGTGGTAAGCCCGCATCCGCGCGCCAAGGCGTGCAGCTGCGAGACGGCGCGCGTGCTGTACGAAGCCGCCGTTTCGGCCGGCGCGCCCGCCGATTGCATACAGTGCATCCACAACGCCACCCTGGAAGGTACGGACGCGCTGATGCGGCATCCTCGCACCAGCGTGATACTGGCCACCGGCGGGCACGGCATCGTGAAGGCGGCCTACTCCAGCGGCAAGCCCGCCTACGGCGTCGGCCCCGGCAATGTGCCCGTGCTGCTGGATGCCTCGGCCGACCTGGCTGACGCGGTGGCGAAAGTGGTGGCGGGCAAATCTTTCGACTATGGAACCGTATGTTCCAGCGAGCAGACGCTGGTGGTTCTCGACAGCCAGAAGGCGGCGGCGCTGGAGCAACTCAAAAAGAACGGAGCGTATCTTTGCAGCCATGCTCAGAGCCAGGCCCTCGCCAAACTCCTGATTGCACCCAATTGGCGGATCAATCCCAATTGCGTGGGGCAGGCGCCGGAAAAGATCGCGCGGATGGCCGGGTTTGAAGCGCCCTCCGGCGTCAGCATCCTGGTGGTCGAAATCGGCGGCGTCGGCAAGGAGCATCCACTCTCCATGGAGAAGCTCAGCCCCGTGCTGTCGTTGCTGAGCGTGAGCACATGGGAAGAACAGGTACGCAGTTGCCAGGCGATCCTGAAATTTGGCGGACTCGGGCACACCTGCGTGATCCATTCGCGCGACGATGTCCGGACGCGGGAGTACGGGATGCGAATGCCGGCCTTTCGTGTGCTGGTGAACACGCCTGCCCCGCAGGGTTCCACGGGCATCACCACCGGAGTTCCGCCTGCAATGACACTCGGCTGCGGAGCCATGGCGGGCAACAGCACCTCCGACAACGTGGGGCCAATGCATCTGGTAAACGTCAAACGGCTCGCCTACGTTGTTCGGACCGTGGAAGAGGCGTTCCCGGAAAGCGGCGTTCCGGCGGAGGTTCCCGGCACCGTGGGCGCGGCCGTGAGCCGGTTCCTGTCCCAACGCGGGCTCGGTGGAGCCCCTCCGGTCACCACGGCGAGCCTGGTGGATCAGTTCCTGGCCGCCCGCAAGAAAGGTGGACCCGCGCCGGAGGCCCCGGCCGATCGCGGATGCGCGCTGCCGGCCCCGCCGCTACAGCCAGCGCCCGCCGCCGAGCCCATTCCGGTGACCGATTTTGTATGCGAAGCCGACGTGCGCGCCGCCCTGCAGAAAGGGCAAAAGATCTACATCGGGGCAAAGACGATTGTTACGCCGGCCGCACGGGAGTTCGCGGGCCAACATGATATTCTGGTGCTCGCCCAACGCTAATGAAAAAAGAACTCGATACGCTCAAGTCAGAGATTGACAAGGCGCTGGCAGCCGGCGGCTTTTTGGTCTACCACGGCCTGCCGCGGCTGAAGGACCCCTCCACCATGGTGCACTGGGACGTGGAAGAGCACGCCGATCCCAAGGAGTTTCTGCAGCTGGCTTCAGCCATGCAGGTGAAGTTGGTGGTGTTCCACTGCGGGACCCTCACCTCGGGTATGGTGGATCGGGCCAAACAGCAACTGGAATCGCTCGATTTGAGCCGCGAGGAGCAGCGCGAGTTTGAGCGCGGCATCAAGCGGATGCGCGGGTTTGAGGGGTTTATTTGCTCACTCGAACTTTCCTTTGACCTGGGCAATCTCACCTACGCCTATGAATCTCTGACGCCCTGGTATAGGGAGTTCCTGTCCATGATGGATGAGCTGGACGAGATGGACGCCGAGTCCATGGACATGGATCCGGATGGGGAAGAAGAGCCCGGGCCGATGGGCGGCTACTTCTCCAATAACTAAAAAACCATGAGCGTAAAATCCGCGCCCGATCGAGCGGCGCGGTGGCTGCTTCCCCACGCGCGGGCGGAGGAGAGCCGTGCGCTGGCCTCCGGTTTGGGTGTGTCCGAACTGGTCGCGCGGATCCTGGTCCAGCGCGGAATGAGCCGCCTGGAAGAGGCGCGCGCGTTTCTCGCCCCTGACCTGGGCCAACTGCACGAGCCTGTACTCATGAAGGGCATGCCGGAAGCCGTGCGCCGCCTGATGCGCGCCATCGAGCGCAAGGAGAAGATCCTGCTCTATGGCGACTACGACGTGGACGGCACCTCCAGCGTCGTGATCCTCAAAAAGGCGTTGGAACTGGCCGGCGCCTCGGCCGACTATCATGTGCCGCACCGGCTCAAGGACGGCTACGGCATGCGCGCCGAGGTGATTGAGCAGGCCGCCTCCAGCGGTACCCAACTCATCATCAGCGTCGATACGGGAATTCGCGCCGTGGACGTGGTGGCGCAGGCTCGCGAGTTGGGCATCGACGTCATCATCACGGATCACCACTTGCCGGAGGAGGCTCTGCCGCCGGCGCTGGCGGTTCTGAATCCGAACCAGCCCGGCTGCGGCTATCCGGAGAAGAACCTCTGCGGCGCAGGGGTGGCCTTCAAGCTGGTGCAGGGTCTGTTTGCGGCGCTGCAACTGCCGGAGGCGCGTGTGCGGCGGCTGACCGAGTCGTTTCTCAAGCTGGTGGCGATAGCGACCGTGGCCGACGTGGTGCCGCTCACGGGCGAGAATCGCATCATTGTGAAGCATGGTCTGAGCGACCTGAGCCGGACCAACAACATCGGGCTGCGGGCATTGTTGTCGGTGGCGGGATTCGAACCGGGATCGGTAGTGTCGGCCGGGCAGGTGGCTTTCCGCGTCGCGCCTCGCATGAACGCCGCGGGAAGGATGGCGAGCGCCCGGGATGTGATTGAACTCTTCATGACCACCGACGAGGGCGAAGCGCGCAGGCTGGCCGCCGGGATGCATGAACTGAACCAGGAGCGGCAACAGACGGAAGCCGAGATGGTGGACCGGATTCTGGAGCAGTGCGTCGAGCAGCCGGTGACGGATGCGATGGCGGCGCTGGTGTTTGCCGGCGAGGGCTGGCACCGCGGCGTAGTGGGGATTGTGGCGAGCCGCATCGTGGACCGGTTCCACCGGCCCGTGTTTGTCCTGGGGGTCGACCCGGAAACTGGTTTTGCGCAAGGATCCGGCCGCAGCATACCGGTGTTTCACCTGCTGGAAGCGCTGGAGTCCAT
>ORMF012685009.1_pt1 | contig 33647 bp, 33 predicted proteins | sample 1779871 | NCBI WGS metagenome assembly ORMF01 (sample SAMEA104232316, study PRJEB22302) | groundwater metagenome | biome: forest; feature: aquifer; material: groundwater | place: USA | collected 2011-08-07 | depth 5.4 m | reverse complement strand
ATCGTGAAAGAGGTCGCGACGAAGACCAACGACAAGGCGGGCGACGGAACCACGACGGCGGTCGTCCTCACGCAGGCAATCGTTCACGAAGGTCTGAAACGCACTGCGCTCGGCGCCAATGCCATGATGGTGCGTCGCGGGATTGAGGCGGCTGCCAAGGACGCGGTCGCCGCCTTGCGCGCCATGGCGAAGCCGGTTCAGGGCAAATCAGATATCCGGCAAGTTGCGCAGATCGCGGCGGAGTCAGAGGAACTCGGCAAGACGATCGCCGACACCGTGGAAAAGGTGGGCAAGAACGGCGTCGTCACCGTGGAAGAATCGCAGTCATTCGGCATCGAATCGGAATACGTCGAAGGCATGGAATTCGACAAGGGCTACGTCTCCGCATATATGGTTACCAACGCCGAGCGGATGGAGGCCGAGACGAAAGACGCGGCTATCCTCATCACCGACAAAAAAATCTCTACGGTTAAGGATATCCTTCCGCTTTTGGAGAAGATCGCGCAGACGGGCAAGAAAGACCTCGTCATCATCGCCGACGACGTGGACGGCGAGGCGCTCGCCACCTTTGTAGTCAACAAACTCCGCGGCGTATTCAACGTACTCGCGGTCAAAGCGCCGGGCTACGGCGACCGCAAGAAAGAAATGCTTGCGGACATTGCTGTGACGGTCGGCGGACAAGTTATTTCCGAAGACTTGGGGCTCACGCTTGAAAAAGCGGAGCTCACTATGCTCGGGCGCGCCAACCGCGTCGTTGCCACCAAAGATTCGACGATTATCGTGGGCGGCAAGGGAAAGAAAACTGATATTTCGGAGAGGATTGCTGAACTCAGGGAGCAAGTCGAGAAAAGCGATTCAAAATTCGACAAAGAGAAACTCGAAGAGCGCATCGCGAAACTTTCGGGCGGCGTGGCCGTAATCCGCGTGGGTGCGGCGACGGAGACCGAGATGAAATATTTGAAAGACAAGATAGAGGACGCGGTCAATGCAACCAAGGCCGCGATCGCCGAGGGCATTGTCCCGGGAGGCGGCGCGGCGCTTGCGAAGGTAGGGCACACACTCGCAAAGAAGATTGATCCGAAGGCGCACGACGAATACACGGTCGGCTATCGCATTCTGCTCTCCGCGCTCTCAGCACCACTTCTCCAGATCGCGAATAATGCCGGACGCGAAGACGCGGCGGTGATTTTGCGGGATGTTGTGAAGAAAGGCGGCGCATTCGGATTCGACGCATCAAGCGAGAGCGAAGAGGCGATGATTGTCGATATGTATACAGCGGGCATCATCGATCCGGTGAAAGTGACACGAAGCTGTGTCGAGAATTCCGCATCGGCCGCGGCCGTCTTGCTCACGACCGAAGCGGCCGTCGCTGACGTTCCAGAAGAAAAGAAAAATCAGTCTGCAGGAGGTGGAATGTCGGGCGGGATGGGGGACATGGAGTAGGCGCTCACGTACCATCGATACCGTTGGGGGAGAGGTACTCCACACCCCGTCCGTAAAAGTGTGTCAAACGGGGTATCATTACTGCATGTCCGCCAGAAGAGCAGACGCCTTTTTTCTCGTGCCCGCACTTTTGGGCATCCTCGCACTCGCTTTTCTCGTGGCCGCTTCAGGCGTTGAAGCGCAACAGCAGACAATGACATCGGATCTTGTTTGTGTCGGGAGCGACGAATCCGGCGCCGACGCATCGTGCGACTGGCCTTTGATACGGAACGGACTTCAATGTATTTACGGAAAGCCCTGTCAGGACACGAGAAAGGGTGTCCTCGTGAGGGGAAAATGCATTGCAATCCTTGGTTGCAAGGGCGAAGAGTTTAAGAATCAAAACGGTACATGGCAGAAAATAGAAACCGGGGAAGATTCACAAAGTCCTCCCCCCTCCGGAACCGGTACAAATGCTGAGCCGCCCCCTTCAGACACGCAACCAGAACCGCTTCCTCCTCAACCCTTGGACAACAGGATGTTCGACGGATCCGCTTTGAGCGACGGAGCGCCCGTACGGGAGACTCCTGACCCTTCGCAAGCCCTTAGTCCGTTCGAAAGAATCCAACAACTTACGAAAGAAGCGGCTGATACCGTAAAGGCCGAGTGGGAACGTCTTTTCTCACCCGACACTCTTGATAATCCCGTGACACTTCAGCCGATCCAGCCGGTCGAAGAACCAGACATCGGAACGCTGTTCACTGAAGAAACTTTCATACCGCCGCATAGCGGTTTTACGGAAGAATCCCAGGATCAGGAGAATGGTTGGGATGCGCCGCAGAATGCGAATGACACCTTTTCCGACCCAGAGCCGGACGCCTCTTTGCCGCCTTCCGAAAACAGCTCGCCCTGTTCCGGTTTTGATTACATATGCAAGGCGCAGGAGGCGTTAGGATTGAAACCGGTCCCCGAGCAAGAAGACTCGAAGAAAAATGCGGAGATGCGTGAGGCAACGATTTACTATCCTGGATGCAGGGGGGCTCCTTCAGGATGCAGTCTTGCGCAGGAAGGCGGATTGCTGGGTAGCAGGAATAATCTGATCGATCCGAATCTTACGATTGCAGCGGGTCCGAATTCCGGTTTGAAGTTCGGAGATGTAGTGGAAATTACCGATCCTCTTACGGGAAACGTGCTGGGACGTGGCGTCGTAGGGGACGTATGCCCGGGGTGTGGCACCGGGGTTGATCTTTCTTCCGGATTAGCGAAAACAGTTGGGCTCACAGAGCAACAAGGTAGAAGCTCATTCGGATTTGAGGTAGTTTCTCGTGGCAACTCGTGGGCCGACGGTTTGAAAGTTGCCTCGAATCTTAACAGCGGCGGAGGAAGTACTGTTTTTACTGCTGACGCAAATGCTTCCGGTCTCGAGAGGATACAGGTCGCTTCAACCGCCGGCTATGCTCTTTCGCTCTACGATCAAGTAGCTTCGCAAGCGCCTCCCGCTCCTCCCTCGAGTGCGTATGCAGGGGCACAAAATTACAGCGGCAATTCGGTAGTGGATTTTCTTAGTGCCGTGGGACAAGCTACTGATTTTGCGAGTCGCGCGATCCTTGCGACTCAGTTTAATATCTCGAACTACAAAGGAACCGGCGCACAAAATATCCAGCTTCTCAAGCAGTTACGCGGCAGATAAGAGCAATGGAGCCATTTTGCAGTTTTTGCCCCTGTGGAAAAACCTGTGGAAAAGGGTGTGGAGAACGGGTGCTTGACACACTTGCGTTTCTTACGCCTGGGAATATAGTTATCCTCCCTCGAGTGAACCCATTAGTGTGCGGATGGTAGCTATCTTTCGCGGGAAGCTCATATGCGCTCCTCATCGTCAGGACTTGGTGTGTGTTCGGCGCGCGGCATTGCGGCTTCTTTCACCATACTCGCCCTTATATCCGTTGATCTTATGCCGGGATTTGTGTTCGGCCAAGTTGTCGATCTCGACCCGCCGTCGACGCCGGTCATTTCTTCTATCGCAGGCGTTGGCAACCGTATCAACGCAAGCGAGGCCAGTACCGTACACGTCGTCGGTACTGCGGATGCGGGCACCACGATAGATGTATCGCTTTCCGATGGTACAAATGTCGCCACGGGCTCCGGTGTCGCGACGGGCCTCGGCGCGTTCGATATTACTGTCGACGTGAGTGGTCTTGATGACGGCACCATCACCCCGACCGCGACCTCAACGGATGATGATGCCGGCCTTGAAAGCACTCCCGCGACGACACCGACCGCAACCAAAGATACGGTGGCCCCGTCGCTTTCGATTACGAGCGGCCCCGCCGAAGGCTCGGCGACGTCTTCACCGAGCATCACCTTCGGATTCACCGCAGAACTTGGAGCGACACTCACGTGTCTCTTCGATAGCGCCGCGTCCGCGGCGTGCACCTCTTCCACATCGCACGCTTCTTCGAGCATGGCAGATGGTTCACATGGCTTTTCGGTCGCGGCAACTGATGCGGCGGGGAACGCGGCAACCTCAAGCCGGACTTTTTCGGTCGACGCGACCAAGCCCGTGCTTTCGGAAGTGACGGCAGTCTCTACGCCGTCTGAAGACACGACGCCGAGCTACGCTTTTAGTACGAGCGAGGCGGGTGCGATTTCTTACGGAGGCAGTTGTTCTTCGGCGACGACAGCGGCTGATTCGGGTAGCAATGCGATCACATTTGATGCGCTCGCCACGGGGACATTCAGCGACTGTACAATCAGAGTTACGGATGCCCTGGGGAATCAGAGCGAATTTCTGAGTGTCTCTTCTTTCACTATTTCCTCTCCGCCGACACCTGCGCCCGCACCCGTGCCTGCAAGTGGCGGGGGAGGCGGGGGTAACGGGCCAATCGTTGGGGGATTTGGATTGAATATTTCTGCGCCGGTTATCGTGCCTCCGCCACCGGTAGTCTCCGCCCCCATTGCGCCGCCGCCAGCTCCGGCAGTAAGCGAAGAGGGAAGCAGATCGGTAGTCGTAGAGATTGTAACTGCTCCCCGTGCGACATTGGCGGTAGCCGGAGGAGCTGTCGTTGGCACGCAAACGAGCAAGAGCACAAAAACCATTGCCCGGGCGAACGAGCCCACACGCGAGCCCGTGTCTGCTCTCGTCCCGGCCCTTACTGCGGAGCCTGCCCCCGTCGTGCAAAGTATTCCGCGCTTCGAGGGTTCGCACATGGTCGCCGCCGCGGCCGAAGTGGATCTGGAGTCAAGAGGCCTTCTGCGCTTCGGATGGATAGCGCTCATCATTTTCACCATACTCTTCGACACCGCAATTCTGTGGCAGTGGATGCGGTACCGGAGATACCGCATAGAAGGGTATGAATACGCGACACAATGATTTGATATTGTGCGCGGGGTGAATGTGCTATAATGCTCACTATGAACACTTCGTATATTCTTCTTGCTGTTGTCGCGGTCGTTGCTGTGTGGGTCGTTGCCACGTACAACCGTTTTGTCCGGCTTACCAATAGGACCGAAGAGGCGTGGTCCGACATCGACGTTCAGCTCAAGCGCAGATACGACCTTATTCCCAATCTCGTCGAGACAGTCAAAGGCTACGCTTCGCACGAAGCGGGGACTTTGCAAAAAGTAACGGAAGCCCGCACAAAGGCGATGGGTGCGCAGACGGTACAAGAACATGCGCAGGCAGAAAATATGCTGACAGGTGCCTTGAAATCGCTCTTTGCAGTATCAGAAGCGTATCCGGACTTGAAGGCGAATACCAATTTCGTAGAGCTCCAACGCGAGCTCTCTGATACGGAAAACAAAATCCAGGCGGCACGCCGTTTCTACAACAGCGTGGTGCAGGAATTGCAGAATGCACTCGAACAATTCCCGACGAATCTCATCGGCTCGACCTTCGGTTTCAAGACCCGCGAATTCTTCCAGCTCGACGCGGGCGAGGAGACTGCGCGAAATCCGGTCAAAGTGAGCTTCTAATGTGAACGAAGCCCTCGACAATCGAAGTTTCAAGAAGCGCGATCTTCTCGAAACGCCTCGAGAGCATCAAATTATCGCCTGCGTAGGGCCGAAAGAGCATTTTACCGAGGGTCTTCGATGGCTTGAAAAATTTGAATTGGACACAAAGCATCTTTTTGCGGAAGCTACGGATTGGAACGCGCCCCCGTCAATTCTCGATAGGCGCCAACAACTACATAATAAAACCGCCTCCCCGGAAAAAGGCATTTACGTGATGTCCCACATCAATTCGAACAATAAGATCTCCACAGGATATCAGGACTGCACCGGCGTCGCTGTCGCCGGCGTCGGGGCGGGAGGGAAGAAGGTTTCTTTTTTGACGCACCAAGCTCCCAGCGTATTTTTAAGCAGCAAGCAACAGAATTTGTTTCTCGATGCTTTTCGACAGCGTCTCGGAGAGATGCGTACTCTGTGCGATGAAAGAACTTTAAGCGCTGTAATATTTGGAGGCTCTGTCGACACCGGTGACTCGACGTTGCTTCAGAAGTTTACCAGCGTCTACTACAACCGGGCGGTCGAGACGCTTACGTGGGAGATCGGAAACGAGCTCGGCATAGTAGGAAACGTCGTCGAGAGTCCGAACGAGAGTTCATTCGAGGGCACCGAAACGCTGGATGTTTTTTTAGAAAACGATACCCGTCGGCTCCATGTGATGCGGATACCGGTATCTCTGAAAGAATAACGTTTTAAGCCTCCGGACCCGTTTTCGCAAAGCGTTGCCGGCGAAGAGGCGGCACGTAATCCCGTCAAGGTCAGCTTCTAGTGCCTCCCGGCTTGCCTTTTTTTGCTTCGCGCCGCGGCTCCGCGTAAAACATGTGGGCGTCGATTTTCATCAGGCGAACGAGCGATCTGAACATGTGCTTTGTGCCTTCGCTCATGCGCTTCTCATTCGGATCGTATTCGTCCCAATCCGCGCGCTTATAGAAGAGCGCATGTTCCGGAAGGCCGGTATCGCGCGCAAGTTGCTGCACCGCATCCTTAATCGGCTTGCCCTCAAGATAAAACGCGAGCGTCGTATGAATGTCCTCGAGCGTTTCCGCTTCTTTTTTAGAGAGCGGATTTTCCTTTGCAGTCCACGAGAATTGGTTTTTCGCGAAAACGACGTCGTGTACACTCTTGCCGAATTTGCCGGAGAGGAGGCGGGCGAGCGTAACCTGTGCGACCGCAAGCTGCCCTCTTTGCGATTCGCCGCGCGCTTCGTGCAAGATATTTTTCGCAAGCACGGCGATATCCTTTTCTGCGAGTGTTGCGGTTTGCGTATCCTGACGTTCGAGAGGAAACGATATCCGTACGTCTTTTCCTTCCGCCGATCCGGGTAGTGCGACGCCGAGGGTGCCTGCGGCGAGCGCTATGTGCGCGCCTTTGCGCAGATCCTCGACGGAAGGCGGTTTGCCGGATGAGGATTCGTCTGCGAAAAACGTTTCAACAAGCTTCTTCGCCTTATTGATTTTGTCCCGGGGAATCCGGTCCATGCCCATAGCAGTAGTATATCCCGCTCACGATAGGTTCAGAGCCGGTTATCCAGTATGATAATGGCTCTATGGCATCACTCTATACACAGCAGGGAAAGAATATCCGCAAGACGTGGTTTCTCATGACCGGATTTTTGGTCGTTGTTATTGCGCTTGGCTGGCTCATCGCGCAGATCTACGGCAACACGCTCATCCTCTACGGGGCGGTAGCATTTTCTATCGTGATGAATGTCACGGCGTATTGGTTTTCGGATAAAATTGCTTTGAGCTCTACCGGTGCCAAAGAAGCCGACCCCGTGCAGTACCTCGAACTTCACCGCATTCTTGAAAATCTCGCCATCACTGCAGGGCTACCGAAGCCGCGACTTTACGTCATCGACGATCCGGCACCGAACGCATTTGCGGCGGGGCGTGACCCGAAGCATGCGGTCGTCGCGGTGACGACGGGACTCCTCGCACGGCTGGAGAGGAGCGAACTCGAAGGCGTGATCGCGCATGAGCTCTCGCACATCGGCAACCGAGACATCCTCGTCATGACGGTCGCCGTCGTCTTGGCGGGATTCATCGCCATCATCTCAGATATTTTCTTGCGCATGAGTTTCTTCGGCGGAGGAGGGAATAGGGACAACAAGAATCCGTTCCTTCTCATCGCGGGTATTGCCGCCATCATTCTTGCACCCATCGCCGCACAACTCATCCAGATGGCGGTCTCCCGCAGGCGGGAATTTCTCGCCGACGCCTCCGGCGCACTCCTCACGCGCTATCCCGATGCCCTTGCCTCGGCGCTTCAGAAGATCGCCTCCTACGGCGCACCGATGAAGCGTGCCAATCACGCGACCGCGCACCTCTTTATCTCAAACCCCTTCGGAGCGCACGAAGCCGGAAAATTCATTGCACGGATATTTTCCACCCATCCGCCTGTTGAGGAAAGAGTTGCCGCTTTGCAGGGAATGAACATATAATGCGGGTTCGACGGAGGCGTCGGATAGCGGTTTATTCCACCGCCTTGGAAAGGCGGCATACCGAAAGGTATCGTGAGTTCGAATCTCACCGCCTCCGCAGTGGGTTATAATGCGATTATGAACTCCGCATTGAGGATTCAAAGTTCGGTAATTGCGGGAGCATGCTTTATCGCAGTTTGCCTTTTTATTTTGACCATTCCGAGCATAAACACCCTCACAGAAAACCTTAACCTTGTTGTGAGACTTGCTGTTTTGGTTGCGCCCTTATCGCTCTTTGCTCTTACGTTGGTTTTCCATATGCGTGGATACGCAGAATTGGGCAGGATGAATGATTCTACACTCCTCACGCGCTCCGCGCAGTCGATCATGGCAGGATTTGTATTTTTCGAACTCACCGTTCTCGCCTCAATATTCGCGGATGTTTTTCTGACAGAGCTGGAAGTGGAACTTTCCAACACGGCCGTCGGTCTCTCCATCACTGTATTGGTGATTCCTGCGGTCCTCTTCGCGTGGGCAATACTGCGAATGTACGGACGCTACGGAGTAGCGACGATTGCGGCCGCGTCCCTCACACCCGCCGCAGTTGCTTTCATGTGGCGCCCCTGGCCTGTAGCGTTTGTAGCTGCGGCGTCGGTGTATCTTCTCTATCGCGCGATGTCTGAAACAAGGTGATGACGCATTATGGACGAACAAATACAAAATTTGGAACGGGAAGTCAGAGGCCTTCAGGAGCGGAATCGGCGTGTGGAAGCGGAGAAGGCGTGGGAGACGAGTTTTGTACGCGTCCTCTCGATTGCCCTCATCACGTACGTTGTTGCGGGGATTGTCCTCTATTATATTGGCGTAACGAATTTTTTTCTCGCCGCGCTGGTTCCGGTGCTCGGGTATATCCTCTCGACGCAATCTCTGCCGAGAGTGAAGCGTTGGTGGATGGAAAGATTTTTACGTTGAAAGAGGTTCAATGGTTAAAAGTTCCTGCTTTTTTGACAACGTAGATTTTTGAATCGTCCCCGTCTTTCCACGGAATGCCCTTGAGGCCTGTGCTCCCCGTGGATTCTTCAAGAAGTTTCCGGTAGTCGGAGAGTACCTGTCCCTCCCTCACTCTCATATCCGTATCGGTGAGCGCTTTCACGGCATCGTCGTACGTGGCCATGCCCGGTGTTTCTTTAGCGGCTTGGAATTCTGAGTCGCTCGTCACCTCGCCCCACATTTCCCCGTGCGAGCCCTTTGCGAGCGTGGGAGCCGTACCGCCGTCTTTGTCGATGACACCCATAATCTCGTAGTCTCCGGTCGCGCGAAGTGCGCCGGCCATCCTCGCACGGCACAGGACCCAGCCCTCTCCTTTGATGTTGGTCAAAAATCCGGGCGTCGGTTCTGCATTCGGGTCGAGAATTACGACAAGATCGAATCCGTCATGCGCGTCCTCCTCGCCGAAATCCAAGTCGTGGGATTCTCGTCGCCGGAAATTCGCCTTGTGCGCGTCAAGTCCTACGCGCGCGAGCCGTTTTGCGGCGCCGCGGTCCTCTTCGATGTACGTTATCTTGCTGTCAGGGAATACTTCTTGAGCGGACACGTTGGTACCGGTATTTACCATGAGAATCCGGAGATTCGGGATAGTTTCTTTGCCGAGAAGAAAGCGGTTTTTGAAAGCCTCCAGCGTTTTTTTATCGGAGGTGTGCATCTCGACGGAAGTATCCTTTCGAAACTCCGGCCGGTTATCGTTCGCCGCTTCCGTTCTCAGGTCGTGTTTCGGCATCTCCTCTGATTTTCGAGGGGGTTTGGACATACCAAAAGTATACCCCGTTAGATACAGTCGTCCACACTCCCTATCGAAAAGATTATTTTTTATCTAACGGGGTATACCAAACGCACAGGCGGGTGTGCACCTGTGCACAGGGGAGTCTGGACGCACCGCGTGCGTGAGCTAGGATGTCTGTATGACTGTGGTGGCGTTCTTCCATATTCTTGCCGCGGGGATCGTTTCTTCGATCATCGGCTTCCTGTGGTACCACCCGCGCGTTTTTGGGAGCGCGTGGATGCGGATGTCCAACATCACGCCGGAAATGGCGGAGCGCGGCAAAAAACGTATGCCGCTCTACGCGTTCTTCGCGTTCCTTGCCAGTATGGTGGTCGCGTATGTCATGAGTTTTATGGCTCCCGTCTTGGTGTACCCCGACTGGATCGGCGCCATCGAACTCGGCCTATGGTTGTGGATAGGATTCGTAGTACCAACCATGCTCGGCCAGGTACTTTGGGAGCAAAAACCGTTTCTCCTGTACCTCATCAATGCCTTGTACTGGCTCGTGTCCTTTATCGCGATGGCACTTGTTCTCCTCTTCTGAACCCGTATGACGCGCTCTCTCGCGTCCGCCTCAGCGCTTGCGGCCTCCCTCATCATCGTAGGGCTTGTTTTTATACGGGCCGATACTGTTCTCGCCCCCTCTCCGCAAGATTCCACCTCCTCGGCGTCGTCGGTACAGATTGACGGGCACGTCATCCGGGTGTCGGTCGCGGACACAGAGGACAGCCGCCACAGAGGGCTCAGTGGGAGCGTTGGCCTTGCAGAAGGCGAAGGAATGTTGTTTATCTTTCCCCAAGACGGAACGTACGGGTTTTGGATGAAGGACATGAAGTTTCCAATCGATATTATGTGGCTTTCAAGCGACCGGATCATCGTCTCTATGGCTCAAAATGTATCTCCCGACACCTACCCGCAGGTTTTTCGCCCAATATCGCCCGCGCGATACGTTTTGGAGCTTCCGGCGGGCTATGCAAAAGCGTATACTATTGATGTAGGAGATGAAGTGCGATTCTGACCGAGTTATCCACTTCTGAGTCGGGAATACGGTAATCGGCATGGGGCTACAATGTATCTGTTATCAATTGAGTAGTTGTTTCTGCGCATGACAAAAACAATCGCCACGCGAGTGGCACGTTCTCGCGGTCTCAAAGCGCTCGCCGGAGTGTCGGGTGAGAGTGCCGCATTGCGCGTCTACAAAAAATATCTCCCGCAGATCCAGAAGCGTTCGGGGGCGATCGTGCCGTTCGAATTTTCGAAGATTGTGAACGCTATCGAGAAGTCGATGAAGGCATCCAACGAAGGCTCGGGTGATGAGGCGGTGGTCATCGCGCACAAGGTGGCGGGCGAAATGATGCGCATTGCCAAGACCTACAAGAATTTCCTGCCAACCGTCGAGGGTTGCCAAGATGAGGTCGAGCGACAGCTCATCCTCTCCGATTACGTCGCCACTGCAAAGTCTTATATTCTCTACCGTGCCGAACGCGCGAAGATCCGCAAGGAGCAGGGAGAGGTACCGGAGCATGTGCGGCGGCTTGCCGAAGAGTCGAAAAAATATTTCAAAAATAATCCACTCGGAGAATTCGTGTACTTACGCACCTATGCCAGATGGATTGAGAGCGAACAGCGGCGCGAGACGTGGATAGAGACCGTCGACCGTTATGTGAATTTTATGAAAGAGAATCTCGGCGAGAAACTCAACCTACGGGAGTACGCGGAGATCCGCGAAGCGATCCTCAAGCAGGAAGTCATGCCATCGATGCGCGCGATGCAATTCGCGGGCGCTCCGGCAAAGAAGTGCAACACGTGTTTCTACAACTGCTCCTTTACCGCGCCGGTGAAGCTCGAGGATTTCGCCGAGATTATGTACCTCTCGATGCAGGGATGCGGTGTGGGTTATGCCGTGGAGAGCCAGAACATCCAACAGCTCCCGCAGATCGAAAAGCAAAGAGGCGAGAAGTTGCCAACGCACGTCGTTGCCGATACCAAAGAAGGGTGGTGCGATGCGCTGACACTCGGACTGCGCACATGGTATGCGGGCAAGGATATCGAATTTGATTTCTCGATGATACGTCCTGCCGGTGCCCGCTTGAAGACGATGGGCGGCAAGGCATCGGGCCCGGAGCCTCTGCGAAGCCTTCTCTCGTTCGCGCGTGAGCGGATTTTGAAGCGGCAGGGGAGGAGACTCCGCAATATCGATGCGCACGACATCATCTGCAAGGTCGGCGAGTGTGTGGTCGCCGGCGGCGTGCGCCGCACGGCCATGATTAGCCTCTCAGACCTCGACGATGTCGAGATCCGGGATGCTAAAAAAGGCCAGTTCTTCCTCACGGACCCGTACCGCAGTGTCGCCAACAACTCGGCCGTGTATGAGACCAAGCCCTCGAACGCGGAGCTTATGGATGAATGGGTGGCGCTCATGAAAAGCGGCACGGGCGAGCGCGGAATTTTCAACCGTGGCTCTCTCGAGAAGACGATGCCGGAGCGCCGCTTAAAACTGCTCCGCAAAAAATACGGAAAGAAGGGCAATTTCATCGGCCAAGTCGGGACGAATCCGTGCGGCGAGATTATCCTGCAATCGAAGCAATTCTGCAATCTCTCTGAAGTGATAGCGCGCGCGGATGACACGGAGAAGACGCTTCTGCGCAAAGCAAAACTTGCGACGCTCTTGGGTACGTACCAATCGACGCTTACGACTTTCAACTACATCTCAAAAGATTGGCAGGACAACTGTGAGAAGGAGCGTCTGCTCGGTGTCTCCATCACCGGACAGTGGGATGCTCCGGCAGTGCGCGAGGCAAAGGTCATGCGCAAGATGCGTGCCGTAACGATAAAGACCAATCAAACCTACGCGAAACGTTTCGGCATCAATACCTCATCGTCGATCACGTGTGTGAAGCCTTCCGGCACCGTATCGCAAACATTCGACTGCTCTTCCGGTATTCATCCGCGTCACTCGCAGTACTACATTCGCCGCGTCCGTATCTCGGCGACCGACTCGCTTTTCAAGATGATGCGCGATCAGGGTGTCGTCGTGCATCCGGAAGTCGGGCAGAATGCCGACGAGGCAACGACGTTTGTCTTGGAATTTCCGGTCAAGGCGCCCTCCGCCTCTGTCTTCAAGAACGATCTCTCGGCTATCCAGCAACTTGAGTATTGGAAGATGGTGAAATTGAATTTCACCGAACACAATCCCTCGGCCACTATTTCGGTCGGGGATGAGGAATGGGTGCAGTGCGTCGCTTGGATATCCGACAACTGGGATATCATCGGCGGGTTGTCGTTCCTCCCGCGCGAGAATCACGTATATCGCCTCGCGCCCTACGAAGCTATCGACAAGAAAACCTACGAACGATTGGCGGCATTGTTCCCAAAGATAGACTACTCCAAGCTCATCATCTACGAGCGCACCGACGAGACCGACCAGAAAAAAGAATTGGCGTGTGTGGGCGGGACGTGCGAGATTATTTAGCCGCTCTGTGCGAGGTGAGCCTCTCGAAAAACACGCATATTCGCCTGCTGGCGAATTGCTTCTCTCGCGCCGACGCTCTGCGAGGAGCTTTTCTCAAGGCTCGCCCCGCATCTCGCTTAAAAGTTGGTTGGGGGAAAAAGAAAGCGCCCGACGAAAAATAAAGCAAAACACCGAGATTTTACTCTCGGTGTTTTGTCTGCGTCGATAAGCCGGATTCTGTCGAGGGCAGTCATGTATCTGGGATGAACGTTGCCGTTCACCTCAAGCGGCTCTCTTGTCACCACGCGTGGCGTTGACAAGCACGGCCTTGCACAGAGGTAAGAATTTTGCCGTTGCACCCACGTCTTTCGACGTGATTATTCCCGAAGGAATCCTTCTCCTTTCGGAGTTGGCGTCACTGTTCGCATCTCTCGCCTTGCGGCGGACGGGCGTTACCCGCTACCGTTCTCCGTCTTGCGACGGCTGTGTCCGGACTTTCCTCTAGCGGCTTGCGCCGCCAGCGACTGCCTAACGCAGGCGGGTATTATTACATCTTTTCTCGAATAGAGCAATTTTCCACGGGCGAGTGGGGGTTTTGTGCATGATATACTATCCTTGATTACATTATGCGGAATTCAGGCATCTCAGATACCATTGCGCAGTGGTTGATACTTCTCCTCTTTGCGCTCCTGCCATTTTTCTTCATTCCCGTTGCTTGGGCGAGCATTGCCAGCGCAAAGATATTGCTTGCGATTATTCTCACGGTAATCGCGACACTCGCGTGGACCATCGGCTCTTTCAACGACGGCACTCTGCGCGTGCCGAAGAGCTGGCTTCTTGCGGCGGGTGCCTTGATACCGATCGCATATCTTGTCTCTGCACTTCTGACCGGTGCAGAGCGCGTGTCCTTGATAGGGAGCGTCGAGCAGGATACGGTCGTTGCGGTGGTCATCTGGTTTGCGCTCTTACTCGTGTGCGCGAATGTGCTCGCGACGGACTCGCGGAGAATAACGACGGCACTCCGTGCATTTCTGGCAGGCGGGGCAGTGCTTATGGTCATTCAATTTCTCCATATCGTCTTTCCCGCGTTTACGTTCGGGGGCGTTTTAGTCGGATCAGCGGTCTCCGCCGTCGGCAGTTGGCACGACCTCGGCATACTTTCCGCCCTCGTATTCTTTTTTTCACTTGTGTTTCTCTCATCTCCCGTATCCGGCGACCGCTTCTGGCGCTTTGTGCTGATAGGCACGGCGATAGCCTCCAGCGCTCTGCTTGTTATTGTGAATTCCGGAGACGTGTGGCTTGGGCTCGGAGGTCTTGGGTTGTTTTTTGCCGCGTATGTATGGGATGCATCCCGTGCCGAGGGGGCGCCGGTCTCACTTCAGCCATCGCGCTCTGCTCTCTGGTTTGTCGCACTCGGAGTGGTTGCAATCGGTATGTATTGGGCGGGACCGTTCATTCACCCCGTGCTTCCGGAGCCTCTGCGCATAACACAGCTCGAAGTACGTCCTTCATGGCAGGGTACGTTTACGGTAGGTCAACAGGTATTTACGGAACCGCGGAGTATTTTTTTTGGTTCAGGCCCCAACACCTTCACGCGCGAATGGAGCCTCTATAAGCCGCTCTCGGTCAATGGAACACAGTTTTGGAATACCGACTTCTATTTCGGTGTCGGCTTTATTCCTACGTCTGTGGTTACGGTGGGCATCATAGGACTCATTGCGTGGACAGCGGTCATTCTCGCCCTCTTGTTCTCGGTGGGACGTGCCTTCCGCATGAGAGGAGTGCATACGAGTGGCACGGTGGTGCGGGGAGCTCTTGCGGCAGGCGCTTTGTTCCTCACCATGTTCCACATTCTCTACATCCCCGGTCCCGCGCTCTCGGCTCTCACGTTCATCCTATTCGGACTTCTCATCGCGGCTGAGGTCGGCTCCGGTCTCGTCCGTGATTTCTCGACGACACTGTCTTTCGATACATGGAAGGGCAGAGCGGGTGCGATTTTTCTGTGCGGGTTTGCCATCGCAGTACTCTTCACCGGTGTTCAGTCGGCGCGGGCCCTGGTCTCGGATATGTTGGTAAATCGTGCGGCCGTGGTATACGGCACGACCAAGGATCTTGCGGGTGCCGCACGCTCTGTTGCCGGAGCGATCGCGGTTGATTCTCAGAACGACCGCGCGCGCCTCGCGGCCGTCGAGGTCGGACTTTTGCAACTTGCGGAGCTTGCGGCAGCGAATGATACGAGCGACACGGCCCGCGCCCTCCTTCAAACTACGCTGACAAAAACAATCGAACATGGCCTGGCCGCTGTTTCGATTGAGAGTCGCAATTATCAAAACTGGCTTGTACTCGCGCGCCTGTATGGCGAGCTTGCGGGGGTGGGCGTCGAGGGAGCGGAAGAAAACGCGCGCGCCGCGTATCAGAAGGCGCAGACGGATAATCCTACGAGCCCGCTACCTCTTTTGGGGCTTGCGCAACTTGATCTTCTCGGCAAGAACGATGCGGCGGCGCGCGAACATCTTCTGACCGCGCTTACCCTCAAACCAGATCTTGCGGCCGCCCATTTTCTTCTCTCCCAAATTCATGCACGCGCGGGCGATCTGCAGAAAGCTCTCGATTCTGCGGCCTCCGCCGCGGAACTTGTGCCGGAAGATCCGCTCGGTTGGTACAATCTCGGGACGATTTTCTACGCCGGAGCGGATTATCAAAATGCCACCCGTGCATTTGAGCGCGCCGTAGGCATCCAGAACAATTACGCCAACGCCCTGTTTCTCCTCGGCTTGTCGTACACAAAGCTTGACCGCGATGCCGATGCGCTCTCTGTGCTCAAAGTCGTGGCCGCCCTCAATCCGACGGACGCGGCTCTCGGCGCTATCATTGCGAATATAAGGGCCGGCAGAGATCCCTTCGCAGGCGTATCTGTATCTCAATGATTCTGGTCTGCATATCCTCGGTTTGCACTCTGGAAAGCGGTACTTGTGATGTGGCACAATGAGCTCCATGCCATCGTTAATGCGGGGCGGACTCAGATTCCTCTCATCCGAGGTGCGCGGTCTTGAGGCGGCTGTATATGTTTTGGCCGGGTGCGCCGTCCTCTCCTCGCTTTTGGGGCTCGTGCGCGACCGTCTTTTCGCCCACACATTCGGCGCGGGAGTAGAGCTCGATATATACTATGCGGCGTTTCGGATACCCGACGTCCTGTTCGTCGCCACAGGAGCTCTCGTGTCCGTATATGTTCTTATTCCCGAGCTCGCGCGTCGATCGAGTGCTGAACAAAAGGACTATATCGACACGGTTGTGGTCGGATTCTCGATACTCGCCGTCTTTCTTGCGGCTATCGCCGCACTTCTCGCCCCGTATATTCTTCAGACACTTTTTCCGCAACTCGCGCTCTCCGGACACCTTCCGGCACTTGTCGGTTTGACGCGCATACTGCTTTTCCAGCCGATTTTTCTCGGACTCTCGAACATTCTCGCCGCGATTACCCAAACTCGCCGGCGCTACGCACTCTATGCCGTTTCGCCGCTCCTCTACAACCTCGGCATTATCTGCGGACTGCTCGTGTTGTACCCATTGATGGGAATGCCGGGTCTTGCATGGGGAGTCGTTGTAGGAGCGGCCCTGCATTTTGGTATCCAGATACCCTCGATTCTGCGTGACGGATTTCTCCGGAACTTGTCGCACCCACACGAGTGGCGTGCACTGCTCCCCACCGCATCGGTGTCGATTCCCCGTGCCCTCACGCTTTCGATGAATCAGATATCCTTTCTTGGCCTCATGGCTCTCGCGGCGCTCCTTTCCTCTGGATCGATTGCCGTATTCATGTTCGCGTATAATCTGCAAGCAGTTCCCTTGGCCATCATCGGAGCTTCGTATTCGGTTGCCGCGTTTCCGGTCTTGGCGGCGGCCCTTTCCAAAGGGCGTCATGAAGAATTCCTCGAACATATTTCGACCGCAGCACGCCACGTGCTCTTCTGGTCTTTGCCAGTCTCTGCACTCGTCATTGTTCTGCGGGCGCATATCGTACGCGTGATTCTCGGCTCGGGCGCTTTCGACTGGACAGATACGCGCCTTACCGCCGCGGCATTCGGGCTCTTTTCACTCTCACTTGCGGCTCAGGGGCTCATGCTTCTTTTAGCTCGCGGCTACTATGCGGCAGGCCGTACGTTCGTGCCTTTTGCCGTTGCGACGCTCGGCGCAGGAGTCACGATCTTCCTTGGGGTGTTTTTCACCGGCCTCTTTCAGCATGAGGATGCGCTCCAAACCCTCCAAGCCCTTCTGCGGGTGCATGGATTGCCGGGCAGTACCGTTCTCGCCCTGCCTCTCGCCTATGCAATCGCATCGATTGTGAGCGTTATCATTCTCATGATTCACTTCGAATGGCGATGGGGTGGATTTTTTGCACGGATTAGGGGATCCTTCTTGCACGCGATCCTCGCGGCGCTCGGTGCCGCAGGAGCGGCATACGGAGCACTTGCGCTTGTCGGCCCCCTGACGCTCTCTTCGACGCTTGCCTCGGTCTTTTTACGCGGGTTTTTTGGGGGCAGTGTGGGTATCGCGGCGGCAATGATTATCTTTGCGCTTCTCAAGAATCGCGAATATGCAGAAACCGTCTCTGCGATCCGTGCGCGGCTCTGGCGCGTGCCGCTTGCGCCGTCACATCCGATAGCCTCGGCCGAGGACATTTCTCAGCACTAGGTCCGATTGTTAGCGTTTCGTTTTGGAGTACCGCCGCGGTATGATGCCACATCCAGTCGCTCTGCGTGTCCTATGAAAAAAAACATCCGCAATTTTTCTATCATCGCTCACCCCGATACCACAACGCTTTGCGTTGGCTACGGGGCAGGCATCGACCACTCATATGTCGTCAAACATTAGAAATTTCAGCATTATCGCTCACATCGACCATGGCAAGAGCACACTTGCCGATCGGATGCTCGAATTGACCGGTACGATAGAGCCGCGGCGTATGCAGGAGCAAGTCTTGGACAGAATGGATTTGGAGCGCGAGCGCGGCATCACGATAAAAATGGCTCCAGTTCGCATGGAGTGGAAGAAAAACGGTATTTCACACGTTCTCAATCTTATTGATACCCCGGGACATGTTGATTTTTCGTACGAAGTGTCGCGCGCGCTCACCGCCGTCGAGGGCGTTATTCTTTTGGTAGATGCGACGCAGGGAGTCGAAGCGCAGACGCTTTCCGTACTCGCGGTCGCAAAAAAACTGAATCGCGTCATCGTTCCGGTAGTTTCAAAAATTGATGCACCGCACGCGAGGAAGGCGGAGATTACGACAGAGTTGGCGACGCTCCTTGGTGTCGCCGAGTCGCAGGTGTTGAGCTGTTCGGGGAGGACGGGAGAAGGAGTGGCGGCGCTTCTTGATGCAATAGTGGATCGAATACCCGCGCCGGAGCGGCAGGAAACCGGCGCGCAAGGTTTGATTTTTGATTTCGGCTATTCCGATCACCGGGGAATCATCGTGTATCTCCGGATCTTCGGCGGTCAATTTAAAAAAGGTGATTATCTCCGCTTTGTTGCCGCGGAGGCGGATTTCATCGCACTCGAAGTTGGCGTGCTCACGCCGGGCGAAACGGTCCGTGAATCTTTGGAATCAGGCGAGATCGGGTATATTGTGACGGGAATAAAGAAGCCGGGAATCGCATCGGTCGGGGACACCATCACACAGAGTAAGCGGCCAGCGATCGCACTGCATGGCTACCTTGCTCCGACACCCGTCATTTGGGCGAGCGTGTACCCTGAGAGCCAAGACGATCTCACCCCGTTGCGTCAATCGCTCGACAAACTCAAATTGTCCGACTCATCGCTCTCCTATGAGGAAGAATCTTCCGGCATCATGGGCAGAGGATTTCGCTGTGGTTTCTTGGGAATGTTGCATCTTGAAATAATCATCGAGCGTTTGCGGCGCGAATTCAACATGGAGCTCGTCGTCACGCAACCGACGACCGTATACGAAATAACAAGAACGGATGACAAGGTGGAAGAGATATATTCCCCCGCGCGTTTTCCGGACGACGGCACAGTGAAGAGCGTGCGGGAGAAGTGGGCGAGCGTGACGATATTGACGCCGCCTTCGTATATCGGAGGGATCTCACAGCTCTTGTACGATCATGAGGCGGAGGCAGGGAATACGGAGACACTACCGGATGGAAAGGTGGAACTTCACGCTCTGATGCCCCTTCGAGAGCTCATGCGAGGATTTTTTGATCGCCTCAAGAGTACTTCGTCGGGCTTTGCGTCGTTGTCGTACGAGATACTTGGGCTTCGAGAAGCGCACGTTGTGCGACTGGACGTGTTGGTTGCCGAAGAGGCAGTGCCGGCATTCTCCCGCATTGTTTCAGAACGGCGCATCAATATCGAAGCCGAATCGATGGTGGAGCGGCTCGAGAAGCTTCTACCGCGGCAGATGTTCGAGCTCAAGATTCAGGCCAAGACCGGCGGTCGCATTATCGCGTCGCGCCGGCTCTCTGCGATGAAGAAGGATGTCACCCAGCATATGTATGGTGGCGATATTACGCGCAAGATGAAGCTTCGTGAGAAGCAGAAGAAGGGCAAGAAAAAAATGCTCGCACGGGGCAAGGTACATATTCCGAACGACGTCTTTCTAAAAGTCGTTCGAGAATCGTAAGCACGATGCCTCGCTCGGGGAATCTTTAACCAAACAAACCGACGAGGCCGGGCGCGAAAAACGCGACCATGCCGATGATTATGAGGACGGCAACAACGCTCCAGACAGCCTTGATGACTCTTTTTGTCCGGTGATGGTAAAGAAAGCTCATGGGGATAGTTATTAGTGGTTAGCGAATAGCGTATAGTATAGCGTATGCGGAGCTACGAGCAACGGCGAAATCCGGCGCGCCTCTTCCTCCGGCGTCTTGGCCTTCTGGCATTGATTGCGCTCGCCGCCGCCCTCCTCGGCGGTGTCTGGAATGTGTATCACAAGGAACGCGAGTCTGCAGGATTGCGCGCGCAGGCCGAACGTGAGCGTGCCGATCTTTTGGAGCGGGAAGCGCGCCTCAAGGATGATATCGCGGAATTAAAAACCGATCGGGGGCTCGAGGAGGCGCTCCGCGAGCAGTACGCGCTCGCAGAGAAAGGGGAGCATCTCATCGTCATCGTGGAGCCGACGGCGCCTCCACCGACCGAGGCGACATCGACCTTCAAGACATGGTTTGAGAAACTGTTTTTCTGGTGGTGGTAACTTCTCTTGTGCGGGTACGGAGAATCGAACTCCGATCTAATGCTTGGGAAGCATTCGTTCTACCACTAAACTATACCCGCCACCGCTCTCGCTCTGGCGGGCAAGCCCGCTTTAGGAAAGTCAGAACATTGTACCCTAAAGATATTTTTTTCCGTACACCCGCATTGCCTCAACGACGCGCTCCAAACCGCGGCCCTTCGGTGTGAGCCGGTAGTCGAAGTGCTTCGGGCGCACAAATGAGTGCCGTCGCACGACTCCCTCGTTTTCGAGGCGCTTCAACTTGTTGGTGAGTGTACGGGGGCTCATACCCCCCAGCGAGTCTTCAAGTTCACCGAATCTTCGTGGTCCCATGAGAAGATCACGGATGATGAGAAGGGAACATGTATCGCCGAGAAGATCTGCCACGCGCGCCACGGGGCACGAAGGGCATAGTTTCCGGCGCTGGCTCGATGTGCGCAACATTACACCACACTATCACACCCAACTCACTTTACAAAGTAAAGTGAGTTGGGTACACTGTCGATATTAATCTACGTATTCTATTTATTTTTTTATGGCAGACACACTCAAGATAAAGGTTATTCTCGGCTCGACGCGCGAAGGCCGCTTCAGCGATAAGCCCGGTGCGTGGATGCTCGATCAGCTGAAGGCGAAATCGGATGTTGAAGCGGAAGTGCTCGATCTGCGGGATTACCAGATGCCGTTTTTCAACGAACCGGAGACGCCGAGCTACAAGACGAAACCCTATACGGATCCCGCTGTGGTTAAGTGGACCGCGAAGATAGCGGAGGCTGACGCATTCATCATCGTTGCGCCGGAATACAACCACGGATATCCCGCGGTCCTCAAGAACGCGCTGGATTACGCATACCAAGAGTGGAACAACAAGCCGGTTGCGTACGTCGCGTACGGGAGTGCGATGGGTGCTCGTACTGTCGAGCAGTTGCGCCTCGTGGCGGTCGAGCTCCAGATGGTCCCTATACGCAATGCCATTCACATGCCCTACGACGTTGTCATGGCGATAGGGAAAGGCACACCGGTCGCCGACGTGTTCGCTCCGTACGCGGAGCGGGCGAGCGGCCTTATCGACCAGCTTGTTTGGTGGGGACGTGCCTTGAAGGTTGCGCGGGATGCGAAATAGATGTTTGTGATATAATCTCGATACTTAAAAAATAAAATACGTACCATGACGACGAAACCACAGGTCACTATTTACTCGACACCGACGTGCCACTTTTGCCACGCCGCGAAGGATTTTTTTACGGCCAACAAAGTCGAATTTACCGACCACAATGTTGGTACCGATTTGGAGAAGCGCAAAGAGATGGTCGAGAAAAGCGGACAGATGGGCGTACCGGTCATCACGGTAGGCAGTGAATTGATCGTCGGCTTCGACCAAGACAGGCTCAAAGAGCTGCTTGCAGTTTAGAGCGCGAGACGCGAGGTCGTTTCAGATAATGTGTGTGTACTTATAAACTCCGACCGGATGTTTTAAGTACATACCGTTCATACATTCCTCCGAAGATGTTGTGTGCTAGAGTATTTGCACGCTCCCGTAGTTCAACGGATAGAACTTCGCACTCCTAACGCGAGAATCCAAGTTCGACTCTTGGCGGGGGCACCAGTGTTTCTTGAGGTGGTAGAATAAAGGCATGGAGGTCAATGACCAGACGCTGACGGAGATCATGCGCCTCACGCAGGAGAATAATCGCATGCTCCACAAGATGCGCCGCAATGCCTTTTGGGGCGGTCTTATCAAGTTCATTATTTACATAGTCATTTTTGTCGTGGTGCCCCTCTGGATCTATGCGACGTATCTGGCCCCCGTAGTGGAGACCATGGTGAAGACGATGAATCAAATACAGGGGACGGGTGCCAAAGCACAGGCGCAATTCAGCGACTTTGAGAAGATGTGGAAGGATTTTCAGACGAAACTGCCGGGGTTCATGCAGTCGAAGCCGTAGTGTGGTATATTTTTCTCTCTGCCCAGATAGCTCAGGTAGTTAGAGCATCGCTCTGAAGAAGCGGGGGTGGTCAGTGCAAGTCTGACTCTGGGCACAAAAATCGGAAAAATGGCCGGCCCGGACCTCATGGGGGCCGGGCCGTCGAAGTTCAAGAGCTTTTCTCCACCTCTCTCTGATATTCAGAGAGCGAATGGTATTGGAGGTACAGGCCGAAGATTATGGACGCAATTCCTGCAGCCTCCAGATGTCGATCGCCATCGAATGCGATGCGACCGAGCAGTACTATCCCGGCGAACATGAAGCATCCGATTCCGATCCGTGCTTCCGGGTTCGGGCGATGGATCTGGTCTTTCCACCGCATCCGTATTACACGCGCCGTATAGATGATTGCCGCAGTAGCAGGCATCCAGTAGAAGGTGAACGCGTACCAAGAAACACCGCCGTTGATCAAGATGGCCGCGGTAATCCCAACGCATAGCAACGCATCCGCGGACGGGTCGAAGTTCTTGCCGAACCACGTTTCTCCACCGAAGCGTTTTGCGATAGCGCCGTCTAACGTGTCCGAGAAAGCTGCCAGAATCGCAAGTGAGAACACACCCACTTGATAACGGGTTTCCCAAATGATCCACAGCGGATTAAACTCTAAGTAAAGAGCGACTGGGATCGTGACACCTGCAATACAGCGAAACGCAGTCAATGCGTTCGCCAGCAGCATTGCAAGCAACTGAACGAAATACATGACGCGCCTCCTCTGTTTTGGTGGGTTGATTCCCGTCCGCCTGCCAGCCTACGAACTAAAGGGGTGGCGGTCAAGCGCTCAGAAACCCATCGTTTGAGTCATCGCACGGCTCCCTTCCGAAAGCCATTGTGAGGTATCGAGCTTCACCTCGCGCGGCTTGCCAAGCTCCGAGTATTTCAAACTGCCGTGCAGAAGTGCGTAGTCAAATATCTTTTTTGTGAGCTCTACGTCCTTGAGACAATACTCGCGCACTTTCTCTACATCGCCCGCGCGCCACCACTGCACAGACTGCGCGCCGTCGGCGCTTTTCTTTTCGCCGAGTGTTGCTTCCGCGATCGCGTCGAGCTTGAGACGCCTGCCCATCGCGAGGTAGACCTCCTGCATGAGGTCGAGGCTTTTTACATGGCCGAGGTCGCCGGGGTAATACTTGTTGAGGAGAGGGATATCGAAATGATTGGAATTGTAGCCGACTAGCATATCCGCGCGCTCAAGGATCTTCCACAATTGCGGCAGTTCCGACTCGATGAAACTCCCATACTGATCCGTCTCGGAATCATGAATGCCGACCAGTGCGATCGTGAGATCGGCCGGGTTACCGGTGCCGGTATCCGACATCCAGTTCGCCGTTTCGATGTCGAAAACAATCGTGCGCATGTTATCCAAGCGAGCTGAACAAATGCTCACTGATGCGGTCGGCGGGGAGCGTCATCTCCGCCCCGCTTGCAAGGTTTTTCACTGTGTAGCGGCCGCTCTCACGTTCTTTCGTCCCTACGGCTATCACAAAGGGAATCTTCATTTTATCTGCATGGCGGATTTGGTCGCCGACGCGCTTGCCGGAGAAGTTGATGGCGACTGTCACGTCTTCCCGCCGCAGATCTTGAGCGAGCTTGATCGCGTGTCCGCTCGCTTCGGGCTCGACTATAGCGATCATGAGCTCGGTCGCCGGCGCGTAGCGCGGCAGAAGATTGTGGGCTTCCAGAAAATCACGCGCGGTCACATCACCCATGCCAAATCCGACGGCGGGGATGGTTTCGTCGCCGAAAAGGCCAAGCAAATTGTCGTAGCGCCCGCCGCCAAAAAGCGATCGGCGATTGCTCGGATCGGTGTCGAAGACTTCGAACACCATGCCGGTGTAATAGTCGAATCCGCGGGTGATCTTGGTATCGACGACCATATTGCGGACGCCCATGTATTCGAGCTGTTTGCGGAGCTCCTCGAGGTATGCGGTCGAAGTGATGTGCTCCAATTCTTCAATCAGCGTACGTGTTTTCTTTCCATCTCCGACGAGCGTGGAAACCTGCGCTTCGAAATCTGCCAGTTTCTCGCGGCGGTCCAAAAGGCGCGTAAGATCGGTCCGCATATCTTCGGGAATGCCGGCTGAGCCGTAGATGGTGTCGAGGATGCGCCGGTCAGAAACGCGAATCTCGAAATTGTGTTCATCGGCACCGAGGCTACGCAAAATCCCGTGCGCCATCGCGATTATCTCGGCATCGGCTTCCACACCTCCTACACCGACCAGGTCCGCATTGAGCTGCCAGTGTTCGCGGACGCGTCCCTTCTGCGGGCGCTCATAGCGGAAGACATTCGCAATCGTATACCAGCGGGCGGGAAACGGTATGTCCCGCGAGCGCCCCGCGATCATGCGCGCCAACGTCGGTGTCATTTCAGGCCGCAGGGTAACTTCACGACTACCGCGGTCGGTGAATGTGTATGTCTGTTCGTCCACGATCTCTTCCGAGGTCTTGCTTTTGTAGAGCTCCGCCGGCTCTAAGACACTCGCACCGTACTCCTCGTAGCCGAAAAGCTCGCACATGCGCTCCATGTGCTCAAAGATGTAGCGCTGAAGGAATTGGTCTTCGGGATAGAAATCCCGCACGCCCTTATATGGTTCCGTCGAGACCTTCGCCCCTCGTTTCGTCATTGCAGGATTTTACCACAATCTGAAGGGTGCGTAACCGCTATGCCGGTTTCCGGCACCTCGCTCCGCATGCGCATGAGCACAGGTGCATTTCACCAGTCTCTTGTCGCCAGTAACGGTTCAACTGCCGTCGCGCTCTTCATTCCAGAAGTACGTCACGTACGATATACTGCGCGGGCATTTGTATGAAAACCAGGCATGTTCGTGGGCGTTTTGCTGTCCGGAAGGCACCCCCCGGCCTCGGGCATGGACTGTTTGCGGGCGAGCATATCAAGAAAGGCGCATTCATTCTGGAATATACCGGGAAGAAAATCCCGACTGCTCTCGCCGATACGTTGGAATCCCGGTATCTCTTTGAAATAGATTCCGAGTGGACCATTGATGGTTCGCCGCGCTCGAATGTTGCACGATACATAAATCACTCATGCGATCCCAACACGGAAGCCGAGATACGGGATGGCCACATCCTGATCCATGCGGTGCGCCCCGTACGCAAAGGGGAAGAGGTGACGATAGACTATGATACGGAATATTTCGATGAATTCATCCGGCCTATCGGTTGTAAGTGCAGAAAATGCAATTCACCAGAGGGCACTTGGCAGGCGCAATCCTCCGATGTACCATTACGTGTATGAAAAAAGGTGCACTCATTTTCTGGGTGGTCGTTCTTCTTCTGGTTGTTGGAGGCATCGGCATGAGCGTATTCGTAAAGACCGGTCCGGGGAATCTCGACGGCTTTACACAGTGCCTCAAAGATAAAGGTGCGATATTCTACGGAGCCTTTTGGTGCCCGCATTGTCAGCGGACGAAAGCGCTCTTCGGCTCATCCGCGCGCCTTTTGCCGTACGTGGAGTGCTCGACGCCCGACGGACAAAGCCAAACACAGGCGTGCAAGGACAAGGGAATACAGAGTTATCCGACCTGGATATTTACCGATGGGAGCCAGCTGACCGGAGAGCGTACTCTGCAGGAGCTTGCGGCAAAGACAAGCTGTGAATTGCCGCAATAGCATGTTTCCAATCGAAACGATTAACTACGTTCTCGCACTGAACGTCATTGGGCTTCAGTTTGCGACAGTCGCATTTCTCGCCCTGTATTTTTTGCGGCGCAGACTCGTCGACCTGAACGATGTCGGCGACTTTCTTGCCAAGTGGGGATTATGGCTTGGCTTCCTGCTTTCCTTAGGTGGAAGCGCCATGACGCTTGTACACTCAATGGTATTCGGTCTGCCGCCGTGCCCTTTATGCTGGTGGCAGAGGGTTTTTCTCTACCCGCAGGTCGTATTGTTCGCGCTCGCACTCTGGAAACGTGATTCCGGTATTGCAAACTACTCTATCGCGCTCTCTGTCGCCGGTCTTTTTGTTGCTCTCTATCACCACATGCTACAGATTTCCCCATCCGGTTCACTGCCGTGTCCATCGGAAGGTGTGAGTTGCGCGCAAATATTCTTTTTGGAATTCGGCTACATCACGTATCCAATGATGGCATTCACCTTGTTCGCAGCCCTCATTGTGTTGATGCTTTTCGTCAGGAACAGGTGACCCCGCTCGAAGAGAGCGCCCATAGGGGCTGGCCGGCACATAGTTGTGCCGGCATAAACCTCTCGCTTCGGCCTTCGGACGACACTCGACTCGCCTCCGGCGAGCACACTCTCGTGTGGGTTTAAATGTCGGTGACTACAGATATGAGGCGGGTCATGCACGCACAAGCTTGTGCGTGCCGTTAGAGAGTTGGCTCGACGCCGCGCCCCTTAAAGAAACGCCCCTCGAGTGAATAGCGGTCGTAGCCGTGAAAGAAAATCGCGAGACCGAGGCCGAAGAGGATGACGTGCGGCCACACTGCTTCTTGGAAATACAAGAGAGATAGGGTGAGCCAGAAGATAAGAAAAAGTCCCGTCCACCGTATCTCGATGCCAAGCAACATCATGAGTCCGGCAAGGAATTCAATAATGAGAGCGCCTAAGACGATGAAGAGCGGGTCAAAGGGGAAGTACGCCATGAGATTGTATTGATGCACGACGTTGAGCGCGAGCTCGCTGTGGATGAATTTCGCGTATATGGCGGCAAACATGATGCCGAATCCGAAGAGTATACGCATGGCGGGGAAGGCAAACGGTACAAAAGGTTGAATGTGGGAGCGGAGGGAAGGAGAGATGTGTCCTCTGCGCAATAGATTTTCAAGCGACCACGAGCCCGCTCCGAGTATAAGCAGCAAGAGATACCCACCGAGGTGGTCGGTGTAGGTGAGGACATACCACCCGAGCATGCTTGCACTGTAGGCATATACCGCGATAGAGAGTGTTGCAACCGTGCGTACGTATATTCCGGCAATAACCGCCGCGCCCCCGAGTATAAGAAGCCCCTGCATGACGGTGCTCCAAGAGGCGAAGAGGTCCTGGAGATTAATCTCGGTTCCGTAGAGTTTTCCTGCAATACCGAATGATACGAGGCACGTACCCACCGTGACCCGCACAAGTGGATGAGCCCAGCGCTTGAGATAAAAGAGCGCGGGATCGAGTACTTTTTCGAACACGCGAAATAGAGAGGCGAACAAAATTGTCGAGAACGTGACGAAGGAAACGAATCCCCAGAAAAAGAAATTAAACTCGTTGCCGACATAGGCAGTAAAAGGGTTTGGCGATACTGCGGCAATGCCGGCGGCGACAGTCTCCGCATCGAGCACATACACCTCATGCGCTAAGGCGAATCCGGGGAATGCGAATAGGGCAAGTACGGTGAGGCGAAGTAATTTAACCATGTTTTATCATATATTTTTCAATGTCCGCTACCGTACCGCCTGTTTTCTTTCCCGGATTGAGGATACTGAGCGGGTCGAAGATATTTTTTACCTCCGCAAAAAGTCCGCACATTTCTTCGCCGTACATCATCGGAAGATAGGGCGTACGGACAATGCCGTCGTTGTGCTCGCCCGTGATGGAACCCTTGTACTTGGCGACGAGCGCGTACACTTTTTTCTCCAGTTCCCGGATAATTCCGCGGGTTTCTGGCTTGCCCAGATCCATGAGGGGGATGATATGGAAATCAGCATCGCCGATATGCCCCGCGATAGTGTAGATGAGGTCGTACTGTTCGAGGATGTCGTGCAACTCCGGAAGGAATTCCGGGTAGTCTTTTGGGTGAACGACGATGTCTTCTATAAAAGAAGAAGCATAGAGCCCGCGCAGGTTTTTTCGCAAGAGCGAAAAGCTCTCGCGTCGGATGGTCCAGTATTTGGCAGCAGCGCTTTCACTTGCGGCTATTTTGGTGCGGACGGGGAGGTCGTGGAGCACTTCCCGCGCGGCATGTGCTTTCTCCCGCGCCGCGTCCTCGGTATCTTCCGCGAATTCCGCCATCAAGACGAGTTTGGGTACGCCTCCGGTCAAGACCAGCCACATTTCGGGAATGAAGGCGAAGGCGAGCCGGAGCATTTGGAGAACACCAAAGTGCCGGATTATCTGCGGAATGAAGCGCACGGCAAGCTTGAATGTCTGATCATCGTACGACTCGAATGACTCGGGCTTAAAGGCGAGAACTCGTTGCACAATCTCGGGTAGCGCGTCGATATCGGAAAGGAAGATGACGAGCATTGCACGTTCGGGTTTGAGCCGGACCAACCCAAGTTTTGCTTTCGTCACGAGCGCGAGCGTGCCCTGCGAACCCGTCACAAGTTGCCCAAGATCGAATGTCTCGCGTTCCGCATTCTTGATTTCCCATAGTGCATATCCGGCGGAATTTTTCGAAACGGACGGGCGCGCTTTCTCGATTTCATCCGCGTTTTTGTCGATGAGCGCACGCATTTTCCGGTAGATAGCGTCTTCAAGAGTCTGCCCCGACTCTTTCTCGGCGAGTTCTTGCGGTGTCAGAGGTTTGAATGTCGCGCGGGAGCCGTCGGAGAGGACGACGTCGAGTTCTCGCACGTACCTCCGTGTTTGTCCGTATTTGAGCGTGAGCTCGCCGCCGGAATTGTTGGAGACCATTCCGCCGATAGCACATATATCGCGGGAGGCAGGGTAGGAAGGCATTATCATGCCTCGCTTCGCGAGCGTCGCTTTTTCGAAATCGCGATAGTAGACGCCCGGCTCGCTCTCGGCGAAATCGGGCCCGATTTCGCCTATATGGTTCATGTATTTTGTAAAGACAAGTGCGATCGAATCGGTGAGGGGACCGCCCGTCATGTCGGTACCGGCGCTTCGCGCGGCGAGGCTTATTGCCTCGCCGCGCCCCTTAGCTTCGTGCACGAATTTCACGACCGCCGATACGTCATCCGCATCTTTGGGGAACACGACCACTGAAGGTGTCCTCTCAAAGATGCTCGTATCACGGCTGTATGTGTGAAGCGTCTCCGCATCATCCACGACGTCGCCTTTGATGAGGGGCGCGATACGTTCGCGGAGTTCCATTGCTGGAGTATATCAAGGAAAATCCATCGGATTCGGTTAGAATTGAGGGAAATGAAGCGGGACAATGAGTTTGAGCGGTACGTTGTGGGGGACGTGCTCGGCGGGATTCCGAGTATTACTTCGAAGGCGATGTTCAGCGGGTACGGGATATACAAGCGGGGCGTGATTTTCGCCATCATCGCCGAAGGAGAGCTATATTTTAAAGTGGACGACAAGACCGAGAGCGAATACAAAAAATGCGGGGAAGTCACCCTTTCACGTACACCATGCCGAATGGCAAGCCCTACACAATGAGTTATTGGCTGCTTCCCGAAGAAATAATGGAAAATAGGGAGGAGCTGCCGGAGTGGGTGGATGCTGCCTGGCGGCCAGCAAACGGGTAAAACGACCGAAGAAAAAGAACTGAGAGGCCAAGCGTCTTGCACTTTTAACAGAAATGATGGACGATTGATTTATGGACGAGATGAACGAACTGTCGCGTCGTTCTAAGTCGGCGGAAAATGCCCGTGTTGAAGCCGCGCTCTTACAGAAAAACAGCCCCCAGTTTACGGAGCGAGCGAATACATTACGGGGAGTAATAGGAAATACGGATTTTCTTGAAATGGGTAAGACGGGAAAGTTGGAAGATGCCGATGCGCTCGAGAAGAGGGCTTTCGACCTGCTGGAGAAAACCTCAATCAATGTACCGCAACGCACAGAAATAAAGGATCTCTTTACCCGTGCGTACTCCATTCGTTTACGATTAAAATTTGAGGAACGAATTGCACAAGACTGGACACCAGGTGAAAGTCTTAGCTCCGCGATCCATGCTTTTGATGAGTGGATGCCGCGTGCCGGGAATATCCCGGAACTGAAAGAGGTGCTCGCCGATTTACGGGAGACCATACTCTTCAAGTTGCGATTCGGAGAAGAGTGGGATTTCGTCCAGCAATCAATAAAGAAGGTTGCTGAGGGAAAAGGGTCTACCACCGAACAAGACTTTGTCGCCCGTTTCTTTCGAGCCGTACAGGGAATTTATTCCCGCGGACGATCGAGCGAGAAAAAGATAATCGATTACTACCAACTCGGAGATCACAGAGAATTAGTGAGTAAATTTGCAATATCGTACAGAAGGATGGCGCGGAGAAAAATCCGTGAAGGCGAACTCGATCCTTATTTTGAAGGAGAAGGAGCATACGGCATAAATATAAATTATGCTAAAGGCCCTCGGCCACGGCGTTACGATGACGAGCTCGGCCATGGAGGTTAACGTTCCTCTTTCAGTTGGGGGCTGTGGATTGCGCGAGGCGGATAGGGGTATAGAATGACGGGCGTTATTCATAACTATATTTACTATGCATAGATTTCTTACAGGGGAGTACATGAGCGCGTATTCGGGATTTGCGCCGCTCGTCCTTCGCGTCGCGACGGGTGCCGTCTTCGCGATGCACGGATATCAGAAATTCTCGGGTGGATTAGAGGGAGTAACAGGTTTCCTCACTTCGCTCGGCTTTCCGATTCCTGCGGTTTTCGCGGTCATACTTATTGCTGTCGAACTCGTGGGCGGTATCGCGCTCATTCTCGGGCTCGCCACACGGCCAGTCGCGAAACTCGCCGCTATCGTGGCGTTCGTGGGATTCCTCACCGTCCATGTCTCCAACGGATTCTTCATCTCCGCCAACGGCTATGAATTCATCATGTTGCTTTTCGCCGCATCGGTCTCGCTCATGATTACGGGCCCCGGCAAATGGGCGCTCGACGACTACTTCCGCAAGCAGTAGGAGAATCTTGCCCTTCGGGCAGGCAAAAAAACAGCCCACTCCAGAGTTGGCTGTTTTTTTTGAGTTCAACTGACCTCGCAGAGAGCACAGAGTTCTTTGACGATGCGCGCGGTTTGTTTTGGCCCCGACACCTCGCGTGTCCGGACGCCGGTCGTGATGACGACCGCATCATTGCCTCCCGGCTTCAGGTCGTCCCCGATAAAAAGCATTTCCTTCGTGTTTACCCCGATATGATCCGCAAGCCAGCGCACGCCGTGAGCCTTGTCAATCCCTTGGCGCGTGATATCTATCGCCGTCCTTCCGGAAATACGGATATCGAATCCCGGAAGCCTCTTTTTGAGAAAACGACGGAGCTTCGCCCGCTTCTTGCGGGTAGGGTCCCATGCCGCTTTTGCTTCCGGTGTCGCATCGACACCAATCGCGGCGAGGGTGACCTGATTCTCCCGTGCGAGGATCCTTTCTCCGTATTGGGGTGCGCCCTTCAGCATCCCTGTTTTCTCCAATCCTTCCTTAAGTACCCCGATTACATTCGCATATTCGTCGGGGGTGAACACGTGATTGTACGTGCGCTGCCAAGCGTGGGATGAATACGTGTAGCAGCGCGAGGCGGTATCGGGGAAGAGATAGAGATTGGCGAGATTCGTGCCGAGGGGCAAGGCCGAGAGGACGTGCTCTTGCATGCGCTCGAAAGTCGCACCGCTCATAATGGCCACGGGGACACGCGCGAGAAGCGCCTGAATGTCCTTTGCGGTCTCCGGTTCAAGCGTCTGGAAACTTTCTGCGAGCGTATTATCGAGATCGAAGAGGATCGCCCGCGGGCATTTCGAGATAGGGGCATGCCGCCGCCACCATTCGAAGAAAAGCGGGATGCTGCTCAAGATTATGATCGCAAGTACGATCGGCAGGAGGTAACCCTCCGCATTGGGAATCACTCGACCGAGAAAATATCCGGCCGATGTGACTCCGCCCGCCCACAAAATCGCGCCAACGGCGTTATAAAAAAAGAAGACGCGGTAATCCATTGAGCCGACTCCGGCGAGAATCGGCACAAAGGTGCGCACGACCGGCACGAAACGCGCCAAGACGACGGTGCGTTTGCCGTACCTGTCGAAAAAGGCTTGCGCGCGCTCCACGTGTGCTTTTTTGAAGAAGCGGGAATCTTCGCGTTTGAATATCGCTATGCCGACTTTCGCGCCAAACCAGTAGCCCACGTTGTCGCCGAGAATTGCCGCGGTAATCAGGAGAGGAATGAGGATCAAGATATTAAAGATGTCGGTTGAGGCGAGGACGCCCGCTGTAAAGAGAAGGCTCCCGCCGGGGAGAAAGAATCCGAAGAAGACTCCTGATTCGAGGAATATGACCGTCGCAAGGCCCGGATAGCCTATGAGCTGGACCATCTGCCCCAAATCAATGTGGAGAAAATCAGGCATCGTATCGACAGTATACCTGCCGCCGGGATGTTAGACGAACGATTCTGGAATGGGGAATTTCTTGCAGAGCGTCCGGATTTCCTCGCGTATTGTTGAGAGGCGTTCTTCGTCACCCTTATTTTTCATCGCATCTACCATGAGCTCGGCCACCCGTGTCGACGCCTTCTCCGTGAATTTGCGTGTCGTGATGGCGGGCGTGCCGAAGCGGATTCCCGACGGGGCCATCGGCTTGGGCGAGGGAATTTTTGTTGAGCGTGATACCGACACGATCGAGGAGTGTCTCGGCCCCCTGGCCGGGCATTCCGAGCGAGCCAAAGACATCCGCGAGGATGAGGTGGTTGTCCGTCCCTCCCGTAATCATGCGGATATTGTTCTTCTTGAACACCTCGGCCATCGCTTTCGTGTTCTTGAGTATCTGCGCGGCGTATGTCTGAAATGAGGGTTGTAGCGCTTCGCCGAAGGCGACGGCTTTCGCAGCGATGTTGTTCATATGCGGTCCGCCTTGGAGGCCGGGGAAGACCATTTTGTCTATCTTCTTCGCAATTTCTTCGCTCTCGCGCGTGAGGATAAGGCCGCCACGTGGGCCGCGCAAGGTCTTGTGGGTGGTGGAGGTCATCACGTCGAATCCGAAATCAAACGGGCTCTTCACGGCTTTGCCCGCGATGAGTCCCGCGATATGCGCGACATCCATAACGGCGTATGCGCCGACCTCACGGGCGATCTCGACAAATTTCGCATAATTAAGCTCACGCGGATATGCGGAGAAGCCAGCGAGTACAATTTTCGGCTTGTGCTCTTTGGCGACCTTCAACATCTCATCGTAATCTATCTCGCCCGTATTCGGATCTTTCATCTTATAGCGGACGAAGTTGAATATCTTGGTTAGGTAGGTCACGGGGTGTCCGTGCGTGAGGTGACCGCCGTGTGAGAGGTCCATGCCGAGCACGGTGTCGCCGGGCGAGAGGAGCGCAAAATACATCGCGATATTGGCATTGGCGCCGCCGAGCGTCTGCACGTTGGCGTACCCGCAATTGAAAAGTTGCTTCGCGCGCTCGATAGCGAGCGTCTCTACCGCGTCGGTGTAGGTCTGCCCGCCGTAGTAACGCTT
>ORMF010236296.1_pt1 | contig 33653 bp, 28 predicted proteins | sample 1779871 | NCBI WGS metagenome assembly ORMF01 (sample SAMEA104232316, study PRJEB22302) | groundwater metagenome | biome: forest; feature: aquifer; material: groundwater | place: USA | collected 2011-08-07 | depth 5.4 m | reverse complement strand
GCCCCCGGCCCCCCCGGCGTCGGGGGGGCCGGGGGAAATCCCTCCCCCAACGACACCGCGGGGGGCCCCCGCACGCCGATTCCAGACGCGGAACGGGTCAAGCGGAGGAACGGATGCGCGCTGTCGGCAATGGTGGCCGAAGACGAAACGATCGAGGTCGCCAGCGTCGGCGGGCGCAAGCCGCGCCTGATGGCGCGCCGGATCCTGTCGGAAATCCTCCAGCCCCGCGCCGAGGAAATCTTTCACCTGGTCTGGGATGAAATCCGGCGGGCCGGCTACGAGAAAGCGCTCAACTCCGGAATCGTGCTCACCGGCGGCGGCTCGATTCTGGAAGGAATGCCCGAAATCGCCGAGCAGATCTTCGATCTTCCGATCCGGCGTGGCTGCCCGATTGGCGTCGGGGGGCTGGCCGACCACGTGAACAGTCCGACGTTTGCGACCCCGGTGGGGCTCGCACTGTACGCGCACCGCAACCGAGCGCCAGAGGCGGCGCGCATGGCGGCGGGAGCGTTCGGCCGCGTAGCGGGACGGCTGCGCGGCATCTTCAAGGAATTCTTCTGATGGAGGGACTATGCACGACGACGAACGCTTGCGGCTGACGTTCGACACCGAGCGGCGCAGCGGCGCAAAGATCAAGGTGGTCGGCGTGGGGGGCGGCGGCAGCAACGCGGTGAACCGCATGGTTGACTCCGGACTGACCGGTGTCGAGTTCATCGTCGCCAACACTGACGTGCAAGCGCTCGACCACAACAAGGCGGCCCTCAAGATTCAGATCGGCGCGAAGCTCACGAAAGGACTCGGCGCCGGGGCCGATCCCAATGTGGGGCGGCAGGCCGCGCTGGAGGACACCGACACGATCATTCAGGCGCTTTCAGGCGCTGACATGATCTTCGTGACCACCGGCCTGGGCGGTGGCACCGGCACCGGCGCGGCGCCGGTGATCGCGAGCCTCGCAAGTGAGCTCGGTGCACTCACGATCGCGGTGGTCACCAAACCGTTCAAGTTCGAGGGAAAGAAGCGCGCAGTGCAGGCGGAGGCCGGCTTGGAGGCGCTCCGCGACTGCGTCGACACGGTCATCACGATTCCCAACGAGCGTCTCCTGGCGATCATCGACCGCCGGACACCCATGAACGAAGCGTTCATCACGGCAGATGACGTGCTCCGGCAGGCGATTCAGGGGATCTCCGATCTCATCCTTGTCCCTGGGCTGATTAATCTCGACTTCGCCGACGTGAAGACCATCATGTCCGGGATGGGCGTCGCGATGATGGGCACAGGCATCGCCGAAGGCGACAGCCGGGCGATGACCGCTGCACAGAAGGCGATTTCGAGCCCCCTGCTCGAGGACAGTTCAGTCAACGGCGCGCGCGGCGTGATCATCAATGTCACGGGCGGGCCGGACCTGTCGTTGATGGAGGTGAGCGAGGCTTCGTCGGTGATTCAGGAGGCGGCGCACGAAGAGGCCAACATCATCTTCGGCGCGGTCGTGGATCCGGCCCTCACGGGCAAAGTCAAGATCACCGTCATTGCCACCGGGTTCGACCGATCTGGTGCGATGCGCACCGCACCGTCCGCAGCCCTTAAAACACCTGTGGACCTCCACCATTACACGGAGCACATCGCGCGTGCAGCCGTCGTGACAACGGTGGGAGAGCCGGCGTTTCAAGCGACCCCCCAGTCGGGATTCACGCCTCAGCTGAGCCTGTCACGCCGTCCGGCATTAGACCTTTCGTTAACGATGCCGCCCCCTGACGAGAGTCCCCGGGACGATACGTTCGACGACCTGAGCAGCCTGGATCTGTCGTCGCCACTCGACGTTCCGGCGTTTCTCCGTCGCCTGAACTGAATGGCGGGTCCGCAAGGGCCCGCCCCACGGCCGCGGTTCTCGACTGATACACTAGATAGACCCACGGCACGCGCGAGCGTCGGCGCCTCAGCCGGAGCTCGCGAACCTGCTGGTTATCCTGCGTTTCGTTCCGCATTCGGCACCGCACGCGGCGGGTCCACAAGGGCCCGCCCGACGAACCAATGAAGCACTGGCAGCAGCGTGAGCGCGCTCTGGAACTCCTCTCGAAGGAGGTGGGCTACGTGCGGAAGCCGCACGGCGGCCGGCTGCGCGTGGCGCTGGCGTTCCCGAACACCTACTTCGTGGGAATGTCGAACCTCGGCTTTCAGACGATGTACCGGCTGTTCAACGCCGAGGCGGGCATCGTCTGCGAGCGCGTGTTCCTGCCGCCGAAACAGGAGCTGGCTGCGCAGCTGGCGTCTGGAGCCCCGCTGCTGACGCTCGAATCGCAGACGCCGGTCGGCGACTTCGATGTGTTTGCGTTCTCGGTGTCGTTCGAGTGGGACTACACCAACGTGCTGACGCTGCTGCGGATGGCCGGCCTTCCCCTGCGCGCCGAGCAGCGGACAGAGCGCCACCCGCTGGTGGTGATCGGCGGCGCCGTCACCTTCGTCAACCCCGAACCGCTCGCGCTGTTTGCCGACGTGATCGCGGCCGGCGAAGGAGAAGCGCTCGTCCCGCCGCTGCTCAAGGCGTTCGAGGCTGGTGGAGATCGCAACAGCGTCCTTCACCTTCTCACGCCGGAGCGCGGGTTCTACATCCCGTGCTTCTACGACGTGGAGTATGCGGACGACGGGACCATCGGAGCGTTCGTGCCGCGCGCCGGTACCGGGGCGCCGGCCGTGGTGAAGAAGGCGGCGCTGACCACGACCGACGCGGTCGACCCGCCTGCGACGATGATCTTCACGCCGGACACGGAGTTCGGCTCGCGGTTCCTCGTTGAAGTGGTGCGCGGCTGCGCAAACCTGTGCCGCTTCTGCTGGGCGGGCTACAACTATCTCCCAGTTCGCGCGTTCCCGAAGGACCGGATCCTCGAGCTGGCCTCGCGGGCGAAGGCGCACTCGAGCCGCGCAGGCCTGGTGTCGATCGCGCTCTGCGACCACCCGCAGATCGAGGAGATCCTGACCGGTCTGATGGAGATGGGCTATTCGATCAGCCCCGCCTCGCTGCGCCTCGACGACTTGACGCCCACGATCGTGCGGTTGCTCCGCGAAAGCGGCGAGCGGATGATTACGATTGCGCCGGAAACCGGTTCCGACCGGCTGCGCCGCGTGATCAACAAGACGATCACCAACGATGAGATTCTCGCCGCGGCCGAGACGATCTTCGCAGCCGGCATGGAAAGCCTGAAGCTGTACTACATGATCGGGCTCCCTACGGAAGACGACGACGACCTGGTGGCCATTCGCGATCTCACGCTGCAGCTGCGCGAGATCATGCTTCGCCATGCCCGCGCGCGCGGCCGCCTCGGCTCCATCGTCGGCAGTGTCAACCCGCTGGTGCCGAAGCCGGGGACGGCGTACCAGTGGCTCGGGATGGAAAGCCACGCCAGCCTCGATCGCAAGATCAAACGGATGCGCGGGCTGATGGCGGGCATCGAGAACGTCTACGTCAACATCAAGTCGGAACGGCATTCCTTTTACCAGGCGCTGCTGTCGCTCGGCGATCGCCGCGTCGCGCCGGCCATCGAGGCGGCCGAGCGCAACGGCGGCAACTGGCGTGCGGCGTGCGCCGAAGCGGACGTCGACGCCGACTTCTACGTGTTCCGGGACAAGTCGAACGACCGCGTGCTGCCCTGGGACATCATCGACGGCGGCATGAAGACGAGCTTCTTCCGCAGCGAGTTCGACAAGTCGCTGAAGGCCGAGTGGACGCTGCCGCCGAAGCGCGCCAAGGAGAACGCGAAGCTGCTGCCGGTCTTGCAGTAGGCGGGTAGGGCAAGTGGGGCGGGTCGGGCTGGTCGGGCTGACCGGCCCCACGCGCCACACGCGCCCTACTTACCCCACCCGCCCTATGAAGCCACCGCCGCCTGTTCTTCGTAGTCGGCGTAGGCCTGGAGAATGCAGTCGCGGATCCGATCCTGCGCCGTCGAGTCGGTGATCGGCCGGAGGAGGGCGAAACTGCGCCGCTCGCCATTGACGGCGTAGGTGCGCGCCGGAAACGTGACGTTCCGTCCGTTCCCGCTGCGCCGCTCCCAGATCCCGAATCCAATCAGCTTCAATCCTCCGAGGATGCCATCGGTGAAGTGCAATTCGGCATCGGCAAGCTTGCCCGGAGGGTTTCCCTTTTCATTTGGTGTGATCTTGACCGTCACGTCCGCCTCCATACCTGTGTCGCTGGCGTTATCCAGGAATGGCAATGGGAGTGCCGCGAGGTGCGGTCGTGGACTGCTTGCGGAAGTGATTGAGCCTGGAGGGGTTCGAGCGGAGTGGAAGCATCGCGCCGGATGGCCCAGGGTGCGGTCGTCAACTGTTGTTTACGGTATCAGCGGACCAAGGTCACCTGTGCCAGGGCAAGTTCGCGCGAATGGGACAGCGTGAGAAAGGCGCTGGTGCCACCGAGCGCCTCGAAGCGCGCGGCCGCACCGCCATGGAAGCGGAGGCCGGGAGGGCCGCCGCGGCGCACGACTTCGATGCCCTGCCAGAATACGCCGCGTGAATGCCCGGTGCCGAGCGCCTTCATGGCGGCCTCCTTGGCAGCAAACCGCGCCGCAAACGACGAGGCGAAATCGCGTTTGCGCTGGCAGTAGGCGACTTCGTCTTCCGTGAAGATGCGCCGTATGAACCGGTCACCGTAACGCTCGATGGCCTCGGAGATGCGCGTAATCTCGGTCGCATCGATCCCGATGCCGATGATGATCATCGAATTGAGGAATTGAGGAATTGACGGATTGGGGAATTGGACAAAGGTCTCTCTACAATCTGACAATCAAATGCGTCAATCCGTCAATTTGTCAATTCCTCAATTCATGTGTTTACCTTCTGTTCCCGACTCCTTCATCTGGACGCACGAACTGTGGGGCGCCGGGCTCCGTTGCCGCCCGCTTGAAGCGATTGCGCCGCACTTCTTCACCACCCGTCAACTGGAGTTGTCGTCGGCTGAGGATTGGGCGCGCGTGGCAGGCGCGATTGGCGCAAGCCGCGTCATGACCCTCGCGCAGGTACACGGCCGTCACGTGGTTACAGTGCGGGAGGGACAGGCATGGCCCCGCGAGCGGCCGGAGGGGGATGTGCTGGTCTCGGATGCCGCGGATGCGGCCGTCGCGGTTCGGGCGGCCGATTGCGTGCCCCTGCTGATGGCCGACCCGATATCCGGTGCCGTTGCGGCGGTGCACGCCGGATGGCGAGGCACGGCGGCCGGGGCCGCGCCTGCGGCGGTCGAGGCGCTCCAACGCGACTTCGGCGCCCGCCCGCAGGACATCGTCGCCGCCATCGGACCGTCGATCGGCGCGTGCTGCTACGAGGTCGGCAGCGCGCTGGTGGACGCCTTCGCCACGGCCGGCCATCCGCGCCACCTGGTCGATCGCTGGTTCGTCACCCTACCGGTCCGCCGCGGCGAGCGCGGCGCGCCGACGCTGCGGCTGGATCTCTGGTCGGCCAATCGGGATCAGCTCGTGCTCGCTGGCGTGGTCGAGGAGAACATCCACATCTGCGGCCTCTGCACGGCGTCGAACCTCGAGGTGTTCCCCTCGTTTCGCGCAGAGCGCGAGAGGGCAGGACGGATCGCGGCGGCGATCAGGTCGAAAGGCAAGAATAAGCGGTAAGGGTCGGTGCTCACTTGTGTTGGTGGGCAGCCGCGGGCGCGGCGGCCGGGAACGCGACCTCCGCTCATGCCCTGTCGCTCCCGCGTCGACCAGGAGCTAACTCGCAGCCACTTCCGTCACGCGGCACAAAACGCCGGTCGTGTTTTCAACAACCAGAACGCGTGGGCGGAGGTCGACGCGACGAATCGCTCGGCCGCGTTCCGGATCTCCGAGTCGGCCTTGCGCACGCGGCTGCCCACCAACACAAATGAGCACCGGATGGCGGACCGACCATTGGTGCCGGCGATGTCGGCCGTCTTACGGCCCCGGGACACTTCCCGCTGTTTGATCCCAACCCGACCACCACAATAGACTGCGAGCTTCGGGCAAGTATCGAGCGATCGAGGTCGATCTATAAATAGGCGCACAAGATCGCGAGGTGCAAGGTCCAGATGCCTATTCTCGACGTAGAGATTGTCGTCGCCGCCGGTGGCAAGTCATCTGAGGGAATGGCTGCGGCCATCGCGGACGCTGCGGCGGCTGTTTTTCGGACCCCGATAGGTGGAACATGGGTTCGTCTCCACGAGCTCCCGCGGGAGCGGTACTCGGAGAACGGCGGTGGGCCTGATCCCGTTGTCCAGCCGGTGTTCGTTCGTGTATTGAAGACCAACACGTTGCAAAGAACGAATGCATCACCAGCGGCGCCTCACAAATCCGCGCGCGCTGTCTGGGCTTGGGTAGCCACATCGAGGCGGTCCAACACTGCACCGCACTAGCTTCAGCGATGATCGTCGTCGCGTGGTTTACCTCACTCGTGGCTGTGCGTCCGTCCGCGCGTTCTGGTTGTTGAAGCACCGCTGGCGTTTTGTGCCGCGTGACGGAAGCCGCCGCGAATTAGCTCCTGGTCGACGCGGGAACGACAGCGTATGAGCGGAGGTCGCGTTCCCGGCCGATAGCGCCCAAAGCTGCGGGCCAACACACACGAGCACCGGGAATAGCGAAGCGTCGACATGTTCGCGATATATGTGATGGCTTGGGCCCGAAGCCCGTAGCCCTAAGCCTTGAGCCCCCGCGAAGCGGCTTCGTCCATGGCCTCGTTCGCCAGGCGGTCGGCGTCCTTGTTGAACTCGCGCCGGACGTGCTCGAAGGTGACGCGGCCGATCTGGTGTGCCAGTCCTTTGGCCTCCTCGTAGAGCGGCTGCAAGCCCGGATGCTTCACCTTGTAGGCGCCTTTCATCTGCTGCACGAGTAGGAGAGAGTCCGACCTGATGTGGAGGGTGGAGCAGCCGTGCGCAACGGCCCAACGAAGCGCGGCCAGCAGGCCGCGGTACTCCGCCACGTTGTTGGTGGCCAGTGCGATCGCTTCCTTCAGCTCGGTGATCTGCCCGTCGTGCTCGATGCGCACGCCGAAGCCGGCGGGCCCTGGATTGCCGCGCGATCCGCCGTCGATGTTGGCGACTGCGGCACCGCCGGCCGCAGGACCGAAGAGGGACGGCTGGTTCAAGACGCGTGCGTGGCCGGCGGTTCCACCGGCGCCGGGGGAGGCACGAAGAAGAGAATCCGCTGGCAGCTGTCGCACTGGATGATGCTGTCGTTGGCCCGCACCTGCTGGAAAACGTGGGGCCGCAGGCGGACATGACAGAGGGAGCAGAGGCCGTTCTGAGCAGCGCAGACCCCAGTGCCTTTACGCATGCGCGCGACCTGTTCGAAGAGCGTGACGAGCCGGGGTTCCAGCTCCGCCGCGATCGACGCGCGGGCCGCCGTCTGCTTCTTGATCTGCTGCTCCAGCTGCGCGAGCTCCTCGGCCAGTGCGCGCTTTTCCGCGTCCACGTCCTTCTGCCGTGTCGCAAGGGCACCGTCCGCGGCTTTGACCTCCGCGGCGACCGTGTCGGCCTCCATCATCCGCTCGAGGACTTTCTCCTCGATCGCTCCGAGGTCGGTCTGGGCCGTGGCGATCTCGTGCTGCATCGCCTGGTACTCGCGGTTGGTCTTGATCGCAGCGAGCTGGTCCTTGTATTTGGAGAGGCGCCCCTGGAAGACGGCGGCATCTTTCTCAAGGGCGCGGCGTGTGTCCTGGCTGACCTTGAGGCGCTCCTTTGCGGCGTCGAGCGCCGCCTTCGCGTCGTTCAGCGTCGCATCCGCGGCGCCAAGGCGCTGCGGGTGAGTGGCGATCCGGCCTTTCGCCTCCGCGAGGGCCGTCTCGATCTGCTGAAGTCTTATGAGCCGCTCGAGATCAGGAGACATGCGCTAAATCCCAAACCCCAAATCCCACATCCCAACGACACCCCACACACCCAACGATCCAAGACGCCTTGGGATTTGCGTCTTGGGGGTGTCTTTGGGATGTGGTCATTGGGATTTGGGATTTGAAGTGGGCCCGCCAGGATTCGAACCTGGGACCAACCGATTATGAGCCGGCCGCTCTAACCGCTGAGCTACGGGCCCCCAGAGGAAAATCCCAAACCCCAAATCCCACATCCCAACGAAATCCCAAAACCCAACGCCGAGACTTGGGATTTTGGGATTTGGTCGTTCGTTGGGATCTGGTCATTGGGATTTGGGATTTTACGTACGTCCTTCCAAAAACGCCTTCAGCTTACGGCTGCGGGAAGGGTGGCGCAGCTTCCGGAGTGCCTTCGCCTCTATCTGGCGGATGCGCTCGCGGGTGACGGCGAAGTTCTGCCCCACCTCTTCGAGCGTGTGCTCGCTGCCGTCGCCCACGCCGAACCGCATCTTGATCACCTTCTCCTCGCGCGGCGTCAGCGTCTTGAGGACCGCCTCGGTCTGCTCCTTGAGGTTCAGGTTGATGACCGCTTCGGCCGGCGACACGATGTTGCGATCTTCGATGAAATCGCCGAGATGCGAATCTTCCTCTTCGCCGATCGGCGTCTCGAGCGAGATCGGTTCCTGTGCGATCTTGAGCACCTTCCGGACCTTCGCGACAGGAATGTCCATCCGCTTCGCGATTTCCTCCGAGGTCGGCTCCCGACCCAGCTCCTGAACGAGCGCACGCGAGGTACGAATCAGCTTGTTGATCGTCTCGATCATGTGGACGGGGATCCGGATCGTGCGCGCCTGATCCGCAATCGCACGCGTGATCGCCTGGCGGATCCACCATGTAGCGTAGGTGGAGAACTTGTATCCACGGCGGTACTCGAACTTGTCCACCGCCTTCATCAGACCGATGTTGCCTTCCTGAATCAGGTCGAGGAACTGGAGCCCGCGGTTCGTGTACTTCTTCGCGATGGACACCCCCAGACGGAGGTTGGCCTCGACGAGCTCCTTCTTCGCCTGTTCGGCTTGGGCCTCGCCGCGCTGAATCACTTCGATGGTCCGGCGCAGGCGCTCCGGTGTCTCCTCGAGGTCACTTGTCATCTGCTTGATGACGACCTTCAGGTCCTTCTGCCGCTTCAGGAGGTTCTTCTTGTCCTCCTCCTTCAACCTCGGCCCCTTCTTCACTTTTGGGCTGAGCTGCCGGTCGATCCCGCCGACGTCCCGCTGCACCCGCTGCACCGCTTCGACGCCATCCTTGATGTCTTCGATGAGGCGGCGCTTCACCGTTTCGGTGAATTCAATGAGGCGAATGAGCTTGGAGAGCTCAACACGGCCTCGCAGTGTCTTCCACCGCGCGCGGCGGAACTTGCGCTTGTCTTTCTTCAGCGTCTCGCTCAGCTTCTCGGCGAACTTCTGATAGCCCATCCGAGCCTTCTTCACCGCCTCGATCTGCTTCAAGACTTCGTGCGCGCGCTCTTCGATTCGCTCCTCGGTGATCTCCTCGTCGGTAAAGATGACAAGCTCGCGGATCGTGCGCTCCCCCGCGCGCAGCTGGTCGCCCATCTGGATGATCCGCATGGCGACCGTGGGTGTGCGGGAGATCGACTTGATGACGGCCAACTTGCCGCGCTCTATGCGCTTGGCGATGGCCACCTCGCCTTCGCGCGTGAGGAGCGGGACATTGCCCATCTCGCGCAGGTACATGCGAACGGGATCGTTCGTCTTCTCGAGCGCGCCCGGCGTGAGATCGAGCTCCGGTTCATCGCCCGACTCGCGATCGAGACCGCGGTCGGTATACGCCTTGTCCGAATCGACGACTTCGATCCCGGCGCTGCCGAAGGCGTTGAACAAATCGTCCAACTCCTCCGAAGACGTGATCTCCGACGGCAGCAGCTCGTTCACCTCGTCGTACAGGAGGTACCCCTTCTCCTTGCCGACCACAATGAGCTGGCGAACTTCGTCGTATTTTTCTTCAATGGACAAGGCTTATTCCTCCGAAATAACGAGCGCTTCTATGAGCCGCCGCAAGTCGAGATGGCGGGCGAGGAGGGTATGGACGTGGGAGTCGTCCAGAGCTCCCGCACGCTGCAGCCGTTCGATCTCCAGTTGCACCTCGACACGTTCCCGTTCATACCGCCGTCGCTTGATGATTCGAGCGCAGCTCTCCGAATCATGGACTGGCGGCTCGGGTTCGCTCGCGGTCCCTGTCACGAGCTGAGCCTCCACCATGCTTAGACGCTCGAGCAGCGAGTCTGGAGAGAAACCACTATCTTGATTCAGTTTCCGCGCGAGATCCAGTACCGAGCCAGCTGCCAGCCCCTCCAGGTCCGCATCTTCCAACGCCAGGAGGGTGGGAAGCGTCGCGTCTGGCCGATGGATCAGCAGCCAAATCAGCCCTTTTTCTGCCTTGGTGACCTGCCCGAAGCTTAACGTCTCGGCTTTTGGCGGGGCCGTCCGCTTCTGAACGACAGCCTTCCGGATCTCCCCGCGAATGACCTCGTTGGTGATCCGGGTTCTCTGCGCCAGACGGTCCGCAAACCGTTCCCGTGCAGTTTCCTCGGGAATTCGGGCCGCAACAGGCATCATTTCCGAAAGAAATCGGACCTTCCCCTCGTCGGTGTTGAGGTTGTGTCGCGCCGCCACGGTTTCCAGGAGGTACTCCAGATACGGCTGAGATTCGCGCAGCCGATCCGCGTAGCCTTGCAGGCCCTGCCGTCGCACGAGAGTATCGGGATCTTGACCCGGTGGCAGTATGGCCACATTCACGTCAAACCCTTCCGCGACCAGTAGTTCGCAGGATCGGGCAGTTGCCCCCTGTCCGGCCGCGTCCGGGTCGTAACTCAGGATCACCTTGGAGGTAAAACGACGGAGAAGGCCGGCTTGCTGCGTGGTGAGGGCGGTCCCGCACGATGCCACCACTGACTGAAGTCCGCCTTGGTAGACCTGGGCGAAATCGAAGTAACCCTCGACCAACACGGCAAATCGCCCCTGACGAATGGCCGTCTTGCTGAGGTTCAAGCCGTACAAGGTGCGACTTTTCGAATAAATCGGCGTTTCCGGGGAATTCAGGTACTTCGGCTGCTGGTCGGGATCCACCGCCCTGCCGCCGAAGGCGATCACCGACCCTGACTCCCGACAGATTGGGATCATCAGACGATTCCGGAACCGGTCGACTACTGTGCCGTCCTCACGCTGAACGATCAGCCCGCCTCGCAGGAGCAGGGCCTGTGAATACCCCTGGGCCAAGAGCTGCTGCTTCAGGCCGTCGCGGATGGGAGGGGCAAATCCGAGCGCCAGCGCATCCGTCGTGGCGGGCAGAACCCCCCGGGCCGCAATCTGTTGTCTGATGCGCGCGCCGGCCGGCCCCGCCAGCTGCTCTCGAAACCAGGCGGCCGCTGCCTCATGGACCTTGAGCAAGCTTTCCCGTTCGGCCGTATTCGCCCGTTGCTCGTCGCTGGCCTCCATCTCGGGCATCGGCACCCCGAACCGCTGCGCCAGCTGCCTGACCGCATCCTGAAAGCCGATCTTCTCGTGCAGCTCGAGGAACTTGAAGACATCGCCGCCGACGTTGCACCCGAAGCAGTGAAAAAAGCCCTTGTCGCGATTGACATGAAACGACGGCGTCTTCTCGCCGTGAAACGGGCAGAGGCCTTTGTAGGTCGCGCCCGTCTTGCGCAGCGACACGTAATCCTGGACGACGAGAACGATGTCCGCCTGGGACTTGAGGTCGTCGATGAAACGTTGGGGGAATAAGGGCATCAAATGCTGAATGCTGAATGCTGAATGCTGAATGCTGAATGCTGAATTCCAAAAACCCATTCGAAATTCAGCATTATTCCTTTAGCTCCACCACCGTCACTCCCCCGCCGCCCTGGTCGGGCTGGGCGGTTTCGAAGCGCGTGACAAGTGGGTGCTGCTTGAGAAGGTCCGCAATCGCTCGACGGAGCTGGCCTTTTCCATGGCCGTGGATGATGCGAAGCGTTCGCCGATCCGTGACCATGTTCTCGTCGATGAACCGTTCGGTGCGGCCGACTGCGTCATCGACAGTGCAGCCGATCACATTCAATTCGCCGGTTGCCTCGTCCCGCGGCTGGAGATCGACCTGCAGCCTGACAGACGCCGCGATTCTCGGACCGCCGATCACACGCAGATCGCGGAGCGCCGCACGAAGGCGCTTCCCATTCACGTCCACTTCCGCATGCCCGTCGTGCACGTGAATGACCGTACCCTCGAGGCCAAGCGTCCCCACCGCCACGCGGCTCCCGGGGGCGAGGGGGGCGGGTGGGGCGAGTGAGGCGCGCGGGGAAGAACGCTCATCCTCAATCACCCTACCCGTCCCATCCACCCCACCCGCCCCGTCCGCCTCATCCCTGACGCGCGCCATGACGGCGTCGACGGCGGCGCGGGCATCGGCTCGCGCTCGTCCGGTCTCTCCGGTCGAGATGGGGCGCGCCGCGTCGCGGGATGCCTGTTGCGTGAGCTCCGCGGCGCGCGTGCGAAGGTCATCGATCACGACGTCAATCTCGCGGCGCGCGTCGCGCAGCCGTTCGTCGAGCTTCGTATCGAGACGCCGGCGGAAGGTCTCTTCACGCTGCCGGACGGCGTCATCGCGCGCGCGCAGCTGCCGCTCGGTCTCTTTCAGCTGCGCCCGTTCCGTATTGAGCGCGTGGCGTTCGCGCTCGAGTGCCCGCAGATCCTCGTCGATCTTCGCGATGTGGTCGGACAGCTGCCGTTCCCGGTCGCCCACCTGGCCGCGTGCGGCCGCAATCACCGAGGGCGGCATCCCCAGGCGCTGCGCGATCTCCAGGGCAAGACTCCGGCCGGGCGATCCATAGAGGAGCCGGTACGTCGGCGCGTAGGTCTCAGGGTTGAATCCAAAGGCCGCGCCGGTCACGCCTTCGGTTGTCGACGCGTACGACTTCAGTGAATCGAAGTGGGTGGTGGCGACCAGGTGCGCGCCCCGCCGTCGGAAGTGGTCGATCACGGCGGTGCCGAGGGCGCCACCCTCGATCGGATCCGTCCCAGCTCCCACCTCATCGAGCAGCACCAGCGCGGGCAGGTGCAGGTCGCGATCCATGGAGACGACGTTCGACACGTGCCCGGAAAACGTACTAAGGCTGGCGGAGATCGACTGCTCGTCGCCGATATCCGCGAACAGGCTCTTGAAGATCGGCAGGCGCGACCCGTGCACTGCTGGGATGTGAAGCCCGGCCTGTGCCATGACGGCGAGGAGTCCCGCGGTCTTGAGCGCCACTGTCTTGCCGCCGGTGTTCGGCCCCGTGATGAGCAACACCCTCACCGGCGGGATCATGAGGATGTCGACGGGGACGGGAGAAAGGGGTCGGGAGTCATTTAACGAGGACACTTCGCGCACGCGTGGCCCTTCACGCGAAGTGTCCTCGTTAAATGACTCCCGACCCCATATCAGTAGCGGATGTCGTGCCGCGCGCAGCTCGAACGTGCCGTCCGTGGAGATCGCCGGTTCCACGCCGTCTACCAGCGCAGCGAAACGCGCCTTTGCCTGAATGACGTCGATCTCCGCCGCGACGTCGAACGTGTCGCGCAGTTCCTCCGGACGGCGGCGGAACGCGTCGGTGATCTCCACGAGGATCCGCCGGACCTCGGCGGCCTCTTCCTCCTGCAGCGCCACGATGTCGTTGTTGATCTCGACGGTGTTGAGCGGCTCCAGATAGAGGCTGGCGCCGCTGGCCGATGCGCCGTGCACGATTCCGGGAATCGCGGACCGATGCTCGGCGCGGACCACGAGCACGTAACGGCCGTTGCGGTCGGTGATCACCTGCTCCTGCAGGTATTTCGAGCGCTCGCGGAGGATCGAGTCGAGCGTGCTCCGCAGCCGTGCGCGGTGCTTCCGCAGGCGATCGCGAAGGCCGCTCAGCGCGGGGCTGGCGTTGTCGGCCACGTCGCCCGATGGGTCGATCTTTCGCCGGACCTGCGCGATTTCGGGCTTGAAGGAGGCGACCGTGCCAACGAGCGTCCGGAGGATCGGGAAATCACCTTCGGCAGCCCGAATCGCGCCGCGCGTCAGTTCGATCGACTCCAGGTAGTCGGCGAGCCCGATCAGCCGCAGCGGCTCGAGCGGGCGGCCTTCCACCGCAAGACCATCCAGGATGACGTCCAGCTCCGCCGGCGCGCGAAGCGGAAAGCCGGGGGTGGTGGCCAGAAAGCGCACGCCCTCGGTGGTGGCGCGCAGAGCCGCGACGACGCGTCCCGGCTCCGTCATGGGCAACAAGGCGGAGAGACGCGCTTCGCCCGTCGGCGTGACCGCGAACCCGGCCAGGACGGAAACGATCCGATCGAATTCCAGAGCCTTCAGCGCGCCCGGATGCATGGATGATGAGGCGGAAACCACCTGCGGAGGAACCGTGAAGTGTAGCACGGCATGTGATCCTTCCGCGGCGTCTCCGTATACTTCCGCAGGTGGCGCTCGACGATACGGTGCCCGGACGGTTGGCGCGGTGGGTCTCGACGGCAGAGCCGGACTGGGACGCGGTGTACGCGGAACAACTCCCGCGCGTCAACAACTTCTTCCGCGACCGCATCGGCGGCCGGCCGGACGTCGAGGACCTCACATCGCAGACGTTCGAGAAAGCCTGGCGGGCGCGCTATCGATACCGTCGCGATGTCGCGGGCTTCACCACCTGGCCCCTCACGATCGCGCGCAATGTCGCCATCGTCCATCGGGCTGACGGCCGCCGTGTTCCTGTTCGGCCTGCGCACCTTCAATCGCAGGACCCTCTGATCGGCAGCGCTGAAGCGCTGCGCCACGGATGCGGGCTCGCTGCGCCGCGGATGTGGGCTCTGGTGGAGCAGCCCTTCAGGGCTGCTTGCCCGCCGTCGCGCTATTGGTGATTGATCAGGCTCGCCACGCAGGCGGCGCCGAACCCGTTGTCGATGTTGACGACGGCCACCCCGTTCGCGCAACTGTTCACCATGCCAAGGAGCGCGGCGAGACCGCCGAAGCTCGCGCCATAGCCGACGCTGGTTGGCACTGCGATGACGGGCACGGCCACGAGACCGGCAACCACACTTGGCAGCGCGCCCTCCATTCCCGCCACCACGATGATGACGCGCGCAGCTTCCAGCCGCGGTCGTTCAGCGAGGAGGCGGTGCAACCCGGCGACACCAACGTCATAGACGCGCTCGACGCGGTTTCCCATTAACTCGGCGGTAACGGCCGCCTCTTCCGCGACCGGCATGTCCGACGTCCCAGCGCTGGCAATGAGGATCGTGCCGCCTCCGTGGTGAACTTCACCCTGCGCCAGTGTGATCGCGCGTGCATCGGGGTGATACACGACACCCGGAATCACTGCTTTGACGGCCTCGTAGGTTTCCGAGGTCGCGCGGGTCACGAGCAGGGGATTACCTCGCCCAACGATGCGTTCGGCGATCGCCGCAATATGGGCCGGAGTTTTGCCTACGCTGAGGATGACTTCCGGGAAACCCTGCCGCAGCGCACGGTGGTGGTCGACCCGGGCGAACCCCAGATCCTCGAACGGCGCGGCGCGAAGCGCTTCCAGAATCTGGCCGGAGGCGGCAGCTGGATCGACTGCGCCGTCACGCACGCGATCGAGAAGCAGTCGAAGGTCGGACGCGGTGATCAAATTGCGCTAACTCCCTCGTTTTCGTTGACTTTAGCGACCACGGCCATATAACGTATTCGAATTGTGTTGCGCTCGACCTTGCTGACCGTATGACGCTAGCAGACACCGCGATCCTCGCAGCGTATTTCTTTGTTCTGGTCATTCTCGCCGTTTACGGGTGGCACCGGTATTACCTGGTCTACCTGTACCTGAAGCACAAGGACCAGCGTCCGCTGCCGCCGCCGGCCCTCGACCATCTGCCCCGGGTGACCGTGCAGCTTCCCATCTACAACGAAATGTACGTCGCGGACCGCCTGATCGACGCGGTCTGTCGGCTCGACTATCCGCCCGACCTGCTCGAGATTCAGGTGCTGGATGACTCGACGGACGAGACGCGCGTGGTGGCTGAGCAGGCGGTGCGGCGGAACGTCGGCCGCGGCGTGAACATCGCGTACATCCATCGCACGGACCGCACGGGCTACAAGGCAGGTGCGCTAGAGGCCGGCCTGAAGGTCGCCACCGGTGAATTCGTGGCCATCTTCGACGCCGACTTCATGCCCGAGGAAGACTTCCTGCAGCGCATGGTGCCGCACTTCGGCGATCCGAAGGTGGCGCTGGTGCAGGCGCGATGGGGGCACATCAACGAGGACTACTCGCTGCTGACAAAGATCCAGGCGATTCTACTCGACGGCCACTTCGTGCTCGAGCACGGCGCCCGCAACCGCGCGGGCCTGTTCTTCAACTTCAACGGCACGGCCGGCATCTGGCGGCGGACGGCGATCGAGGACGCTGGCGGCTGGCAGCACGACACGCTCACCGAGGATCTGGATCTCAGCTACCGCGCCCAGCTGCGCGGATGGCGCTTCGTGTTCCTGCCGGATCACGTGGCGCCGGCCGAAGTGCCGGTCGAGATGAACGCGTTCAAGTCGCAGCAGCATCGCTGGGCCAAGGGCTCGATCCAGACGTGCCGCAAGCTTCTGCCGCGCATTCTCCGGTCGGCCCTGCCGCTCAGCGTCAAGACGGAGGCGTTCTTCCACCTCACGGCCAACTTCAACTACCTGCTGATGTGCGTGCTGTCAGTGCTGATGGCGCCGTCGATGATCATCCGCTACAACATGGGCTGGTACGAGATGCTGCTCATCGACGTCCCGCTGTTCTTTGCGGCGACAGCGTCGGTGGCCAACTTCTACATGGTGTGCCAGCGTGAGCTGCATCCGGATTGGACGACGCGCCTCAAGTACTTGCCGTTCCTGATGTCGATCGGAATTGGCCTCACGGTCAACAACACCCGTGCGGTGCTCGAGGCCCTGTTCAACAAGAAGAGCGAATTCGCGCGCACGCCCAAGTACCGCATCGAGGGACAGACCGACGAGTGGATCGGCAAGAAGTACCACCAGAACTTCGTCGTGCAGCCGGTCATCGAGCTGGCGCTCGGCCTCTACTTCACCGCCACCGTGTTCTACGCGCTCTCCAACGGCATCTACGGCACGCTGCCGTTCCTCGTTCTGTTCCAGATCGGCTTTCTCTACACGGGCTTGCTCTCAATCGTCCAGCAGTTCGCGAGCAACGACGTCGTGCTGAATCCGGTGGGGGAGGAAGAGTTGTAGGTGGAGGTACGCAGGCCGGGTCCTGTTCGTTGGACCCGGCTGACCAGGCGGGTCTACAAGGCAAGACCTGCCCTACGAAAGTGTGGCAACGCGTATGTAGGCCCAATGCACGTAGGGGCGGACCTTCAAGGTCCGCCCTTCGCGTTTTTCAGGAGGTTATTTACATGGCCGTTAAAGCTGTTCCAGAGGGCTATCACAGCGTGACCCCATATCTGATCGTCACCGGTGCGTCCGCCGCGATCGATTTCTACAAGAAGGCGTTCGGTGCCACGGAGCTGATGAGAATGGAGGCGCCCGGCGGGAAGATCGGACACGCGGAAATCAAGATCGGCGACTCGCCGGTGATGCTCGCCGACGAGCATCCAGAGATCGGGGCCCGGAGCCCGCAGTCGCTCGGCGGCGCAGGCGTCAGCCTCATGATCTACGTCGACGATGTCGACGCGGTGGCCAAGCGGGCCGTGGCGGCCGGTGCGAAAGAGGTCCGGGCGGTGGCCAACCAGTTTTACGGCGACCGGTCTGGCACCTTCACCGACCCGTTCGGACATACCTGGACGGTTTCCACGCATGTCGAGGACATAGCCCCCGAGGAGATGGAGCGCCGCGCGAAAGAGGCTATGCAGCAGGTGTGACGAGCACGCCGAGGCGCTGAGGCGTGGAGACTGCGGTGTTTCTCTGCGTCGCTGCGTCTCCGCGGCGCGTGGCCAGTATAGAATCGGCGCGCTCGAGTATTCATCCCCGAAAGGAGCACCGTATGAACTTCGCCCGCATCGCCCTTGCCGCGGTGGCCGCCTGGGTGGTGTCGATCCCAATGGGGTACGTCGTCAACGAGATCATCCTGAAGGACCTGTACCTGGCGAACGCCGCGACCATGCGTCCGGAGGCAGAGATTTTCGCAAATCTTCCCATCGGCTTCGGGTTCATGCTGGTGGGATTCTTCGCGTTTGCCTACGCCTACGCGAAAGGGTATGAGGGCGGACAGGGGCTCATGGAAGGGGTCCGGTACGGCGTCCTGGTCGGCCTGATGATCGACTGTTTTGCCATCGTCTGGAGCGGTCTGACGACGCACATGAGCATGTCGCTGACGACCGCGATGATGATCGACTACATCTTCGAGTTCGCGCTCTATGGGGGCATCGTCGGAGCCGTGTACCGCCCGTCGCCAGCAGCCGCGAGCCGGGTTGCCATATAGAGCATTGAGAGATTGAGGCATTGACGAATTGAGGAATTGCAGGGGTGTGCCAATTCTCCAATTCGTCAATCTCTCAATCTCTCAATTAAGATCGGTGGCATGACCACCGAGACGAAAAGCGTCGCCGGGCTCGAGGACGTCATTGCCACATCGTCGGCGATCTGCTATCTCGATGGCGATCGCGGCGTATTGGCGTACTGCGGCTACGACATTCACGATCTGGCCGAGCACGCCACCTTCGAAGAGGTCTGCTACCTCCTGTGGCATCGGCGCCTTCCCACACGCGCCGAGCTCGGCGACGTGCAGTCCCAGCTGGCCGCGGGACGGGCGCTTCCTGAAGCGATCCTGCGGCTGATGCGGACCCTGCCCCCGGTCGACGGCATGGATGCGCTGCGCACGCTGACCTCGGCGCTCGCGCACTACGACACCGACGCCGCCGACACGAGCCCCCAGGCGCGGTACAGGACGGCGGTGCGGCTCACCGCGCAGGTCGGCACGCTTGTGGCGACGTGGGGGCGCCTCAAGGCGGGTGGGGGCGCGATCGCGCCGGATCCGGTCCTCGGCCACGCCGCGAATTTTCTCTATATGCTGACGGGTGAACGGCCCAGCGCCATGGCCACGCGCGCGTTTGACGTCGCCCTGGTGCTGCACGCCGACCACGAGCTGAACGCGTCGACGTTCGCGGGCCGCGTGACCGCGGCCACCCTCAGCGACATGCATTCGGCGGTCGTCGCGGCGATTGGCGCCCTGAAGGGACCACTCCATGGCGGAGCGAATGCCGACGTCATGCGCCTCCTCCTCGAGCTCGGCGAGAACGCGACGGGCGACCGGATCGACGAAGCGATTCGGAGCAAGCTGGCGCGAAAGGAGAAGATTCCCGGCTTCGGGCACCGCGTCTATCGGACCGAGGATCCGCGCGCCACGCACCTGCGGCAGATGTCGCGCGAGCTCGGCGCGCGCAGCGGCAACCCGCGCTGGTTCGAGATGTCGCAGCGCATCGAGGTGCTCGTGAAAGCGGAGAAAAAACTCAACGCGAATGTGGACTTCTATTCGGCATCGACGTACTACACGCTCGGCATTCCAGTCGATCTGTACACGCCGATCTTCGCCGTCAGCCGAATGTCGGGGTGGACGGCGCACATCCTGGAACAGTACGCGAACAACCGGCTGATGCGGCCGCGAGCCGACTACATTGGTCCCGAATATCCGCAGCGCTTCGTCCCGGTCAATGAGCGGTAGGCCGACGGGCTACCGACTACAGGCTTCGGCCCTGGTGCCGTGTGTGCGAATTCAAATGAAACTCGGCGCGCCGGTCTTGAAATCGCCTTGTAGGATTGCAAGCGAGTTGCTCCCGAGCCAATTGTCGATGACCTTTGCGTACACCGAGCGGAAATCCGTTTCATGCGTCACATCGCCCGCGCTGTTCTCGAGCGCGGGGTTGGCGCTGTCCTGGCGCAAGTCCGCAGCGGTTCCGTACAGTCCGCCGCGGACCCTGCCGCCCACCGCCATCATGAGTCCGGCTGCGCCATGGTCGGTGCCGGCGCTGCCGTTCTCGCTGATTCGCCGGCCGAACTCGGAGAAGACGACGAGCAACGTCGAGCCGAGCAGCCCCTGGTTGTTGAGGTCGTTGTAGAAAGCCGCTACGCTGCCATCCAGCGTCGCCATAAGGTTCGCGTACGTCCCCTGGTTGGTGCCCTGTCCTGCATGCGTGTCGAAACCGCCTGTCTGGACCCAGAACACCTTCGTGCCGATTTGTTTGTTTATCGCGCCGGCGATCGTCCGTAGGGCCAGGCCAAGTCCGTTGCCCGGATACGTCACGCTCGGTTGGTAGGCCGCCACCCTGAAGACGTGCTCGAGCGTGCCGAGTGCGGCTTGAGCCGTGGCATGCACGAAGGCCAGGTGCGGGCGATCGACTGGCACGTGCGAGGAAATGATCCCCGCGACCGCTCGGCGCTCGTAGAGCGCCTCGTCACCGCTGTTCGGACTCGAGAAGCCATAGGTCGCGGGGTTGGCGATCGCCGGTACGCCGACGGTCCGCGCCATCAGGGCTCGGGGTGTCTCGCGGGTCGTATTCCATCCGGCGAGTGAGTCGACCGGTGACGGCAGGGTATCGAGGTACCGTCCAAGCCAGCCGGTCTGCGCCTGCGTGTTCGGGTTCGCGGTACCCCAGACGTCGATGCTCTGGAAGTGCGACCGGCTGGAGTTTGGATAACCAGTCCGTTGAATCACAGCGAGGCGCCCTGCGTCGTAGATCTGCTTGAAACCGGACAATCGCGGATGGAGACCTAAATCAGTACCCGCGGAATCAGTGCCAATCTGCAAGACGTCCGCGGCCGGGATGGCGAGTGTCGGCCGACGGCTGTAGTAGGCGTTGTCGTTGTACGGCACGAGGGTGCTGAGTGCGTCGTTGCCACCGCCCAAGTACAGCACCACGAGGGACCGCGAAGCCCCGCCCTGCGCCAGGGCGATATCGCTGAGGACGCTGGGCGCCGCGAAGCCGACGGTGAACGCGGCGACACCGCCTTTGACGAACTCACGTCTGGTGTATCCCATACTGGCGCCCTCAGATGAACTGATACTCGGGAGCCGAGACGATCAGCCGCGCCAGGCCGGCTCCTTTGGCGTTGAGCTGGGCATCACTCCCATTCCAGGCGCCGCCGGTGTGCGCGTAGTCGATCATCGCGGTGTACGCGTCGCGAGGCAGTGGGGCATAGGTGAAGCGGCTGAGCATGTAATCCAGGACGCGGTCGGGCGATTCGCGGTAAGGCGCCAGCTCGCGTCCCAGGTTGAACCATTGGTTCGCCATCAGCGTGGCGGCAAAGTTCATGCGCGCCAGCGTCGAGCCTGTCGTGAACCACTCGGACCCGAGGGCCCACCCGTTCACGTCCGGTGGTTCGTACAGCAGTTGCCCCATGTTCACGAGCGGCGTCAGCGCGGTATCGACCGACAGTCCATTCCAGCCCGTCTCCTTGATCGCACGCACGACGTACTCGGCCGGCCAGGAGTAGCGTGAGAACTCCGAATCGAGGAAGTAATCGGACGTGAACAGGCGGCGCAGCACCGCCTTGATGTTGTAATTGGTCTGCATGAACGTGTTGGCGAGATCGCTGATATGACGCGGGTTGGGAGCGGTTACGTCGCTGACAAAATACTGGTACAACTTGGCGGCGAGCCGATGCGCGGTGGCCGGGTGCCGGGTCAGGGCATCAATCAGATCAATGCCATCCTGCATCCCCTGGGCCGGCGATCGGGCTGGAATGGTCCGCCCTCCATTTGCATAGATCGCGAAGGTAAACGCTTTGGCGTCGGGGTCGTGCTCGTCTTCGTTGTAGGCAAACTCGTAGTACGAGCTCTCGTGGTTGGCCGGATCGCCTGAAAGCCGCAGGCCCCACCCGGTGAAAGCCCGTGCGGCAGCGTAGACGTCCGCCTCGACGTAGTTGCCGATGCCGAGTGTGAACAGCTCCATGATCTCGCGGCCGAAATTCTCCTGCGGCCGCTCGCGCGTGTTCTTCCGCCCGTCGAGCCACTCCAGCATTGCGGGATCCCTGGACACTTCCAGCAGCAGGTCGCGAAAGCTGCCGGTGCCCAACTGACGAAATAGCTCGTACTGCCCCCGCTGATTGCCGGAGATCTCCCCTTGGGTGCCGGCCATCATTTTGGTGGCGTGCACCGGACCAAAAGCGAGCGCGATCTTGCTGTACGCGGTGGCGAAATGATTGTGCCAGAACAGCGCCATCCTCTCCTGCAGGAGACGCCGGCTGTGAATCATCCGGAACAGCTCGCGCTGGCGCGCGTCGTTGATGACGGTGTTCGGTGAGAACTGGCCGCGCGTGGTGACGCCGACGAATTCCGGACGTCCGATGTTCGCGTCGACGTCGTCGGAGAGCTGCTCGTAGTCGAGCAACGTGTCGATCACCGACGCGGGCGTCTGATCCGCGAATGCCGACCGCTCGTTGGCGCTCGTTCCGAATCCAATACGGCGCAGGATATGGTCGATCATGGCTCGCCGGTCTCTCGCAGCGCGGTCGTCAGCACGAAATCGCGAGTCGAACCGCCCGGGGGGAGGATGACATGGATCTCGTACGTCACTCCGGCATCGACCGGGACGCTGAGCTGCAACGGAGAAGACAAACCAGGGCGCCCGTAAAAAAGGGCCGCCGACAACCCATTCGGCTTCAGCACCTCGAGGTTGAAGGAGAAGGCTGGCGAGGTGAGCTCGAGGGTTCCATGCGAGGGAGGTGTGAAAGCGAATCGCTCACAGGGCCCGAAACCTTCGCACGGGGTGTCCCCAACTCGCCCGCGTATGACCGCGTCCAGGGCAATATGCACCCACGGGTGGAGGGCGAAATCAAGCTGCGTGTCCTTCGACACGTTGGTGTACTTGAATTCCATGAAGTAGCCAGGTTTCGAGACGAACATCTTCTCTTGGAAACGAACCGAACGTTTGACCGTGACATCCGGAATGCGGTAGTAGCCATTGCCATCCGTGACAGCTGACGCCACTTCGACCGCAGTGCTGCCTAGCGTGACCGCGACGTTGGCGCCAACGACCGGTACGCCGCCTGTCGTGACGACGCCAAAGAATGTGTGAGCCGGCGTCCAGATCGGATCGGGAGCGGTTGGCAGGCTCTGCGAGTCGTTACAGGCCACCAAGAGCAGAATCGCGCAAAGAGCAGGGACTAGGGCTTTCATCGCGACCTCCGCATGACGTTTTTGACGTCAGCGCAAGGCGGTCGTCAGCACGAAATCGCGAGTCGGACCGCCTGGGGGGTAGATGACATGGATCTCGTACGTCACGGCGGCATCGACCGGGACCCTGACCTGCAAGGGAGAAGACGAACCAGGACGCGCGTAAGAAGAGGCCGTTGACAACCCATTCGGGCCCAGCACCTCGAGGTCGAAGGGGAAGGCTGGCGCGGTGAGCTCGAGTGTTCCGGGCGAGGGAGATGTGAACGCGAATCGCTCACAGGGCCCAAAGGCTTCGCAGAGGGTATCCCCAACCCGCCCCCGTATGACCGCGTCAAGAGCGATAAGCCGCCACGGCTCGAGCGCAACATCAAGCTGCGTATCCTTGGACAGGATCGTGCCTTTGAATTCCATGAAGTAGCCAGCCTTCGAGACGAACACCATTTCCCCAAAGCGAGGTGCCGGCCTCACGTCCGACATGCTGTAGTACCCGTTGCCGTCCGTGGTGGCGGTCGCCACTTCGACTCCGACGGCGCCGCCGTGCCAGACGACGACCCTGGCGCCAACAACCGGTACGCCGCTGGTCGTGACGGTGCCGAACGGTGTGTACCCCCGTGCTGCAATCGGGTCCGGAGCCGTGGGCAGTCTCTGCGAGGGTGGCAAGCTCTCCGAGTGGCCACAGGCGACCAGAAGCAGGATCCGCCAAAACATAGCCAGGAACGCCCATAGCCTCGTCGGATGTTTGCTGATCATCTGGGGTGACCCAGCCCTTCGCGAGCGCAGCACCGATCCGCAGAAATACATGCGCTCTGTGTTCAAAACATCCTGATACCTAGGAAAGCGGATTTGGAGGCCGAAACATCTCATTAGAGAGTCCACGTCTGTCCCGACGACGATAGTCCTCGACCGACCCGCGGCCCTCGGTCGGCGCTGACCGTTCAAGCCGCCGCTTTCCTGACCTGCCTTCCGCCAAAGCCCCGCGGAATCCCCAACGCCGCGTTCAGAAGAGCATCCACGCGTCATCGCGGAGGGGTTGCAGACGGCCCAGCCCTTACATTCGTGCCCGAACTGGCCGCTTGACCTCAGCAGAACGTAGATACACAATGTAGATATGAAGACCGCGAAGATCTTCCAGCACGGCGGCAGCCAGGCGGTGCGCCTGCCGAAGGAGTTCCGCTTCGAGGGCAGTGAGGTCGTCATCGAAAAGCGGGGAGAGGAGGTCGTCTTGAAGCCGCGATTGAAGCCGTCGCTCAAGACGCTGGCCGACGTCGCGCGGTACCTCGATGAGAAGTACCCTGGCGGGGCCGGATTCCCCGACGTCGCACGGCCGCGCGAGCAGCAGCTGCGCGACCTCGAGTGGTAGCCGTTCGGTGGCCCTGTTTCTCCTCGATACCAGCGTCTGCGTCGACATCCTTCGCCGGCGCGTGCCGGAGGCAGAACCGCCGTCACCGGGCGAGTGCTGCTTGTCCGCGATTGTCACCGCGGAGTTGAGAACCGGACTTGCCAAGGGCCTGCCCAACCCTTCACGGGCGCAAAAACTCGAGGACTTCATCAGCTTCTTTCCCGTCCGGGACTTCGATGATGTGGCCGCACGCCACTATGGGGAGATCCGAGCGGACCTCGAGAGGAGGGGCATCGCGATCGGACCGCTGGACGTGCTGATTGCCGCACACGCGCGCAGCCTCGAGGCCGCGCTGGTCACGAGCAACGTAAAGGAATTCCGCCGTGTGAAAGCTTTGGAGGTGAAGGCGTGGAAGTGACAGCAGCTGCAGCAAACTGCGGGCGAGCTAGGGAGCAAGGCGCAGGCCAACGAAGATCCGGAATTCGTTCCTGCCGGACTCCCCATCTTCCTCTTCGTCGAGGAAGATGCGCCGGTAATCGATCTGACCTACGAGGCCAAGCGCATCCGTCACCCTGACGTTCACACCACCGCCCGGCTGCAGCGTGAATCTCGTCGACGAGTCGCCGATCTGCACGCCAAGAACCACCGCCTTCGCCCTGGCCCGCACAGCACCAGCAAGCACCTGGAGGAAGGGGATGATCCGTCTACCTGCGCGACTCGACCAGCGCGCCCCCGCCCCGAAGGCATGAAGAGACAGGTCGACATCGAAGCCCAGATTCTCGTCCCTTTCGGTTTTGTGAGCGGCGCTCGCTTCGCCGACGATGCTCCAGGCGGCGTCGAGATTCGCGGCACAGTCGGCGCTCCACCCGAGGGGCAACGTCTGATCCAGCACACGGACGGTCTGATAGCCGCCCGTCACCTCGATGCGTGACGTCTGTGCCGTGGCCGGGTTGGTAATGGCCAGGACCAGAACCGCGGCAACGCAGACATCCGTGATTCGGGCGATCATCGGCCACCGTTGCGAGTTGAGGCCCAAATATCCGAACCACCAAGCCCGCCCGGACGATTCGATTCGAAATAGAGCAACTTGCCGTCCGAGGATCGGGTTGGTCCAGCGTCACTGGTCATAGGCATGTTTACAGGCACGCCAAGACTGACCGGTGTCGACCAGGGCAGGTCGGATTCACGGCGAGTGCTGAAGTAGATATCAAACGGGCCGTTGGGCACCGAACGATGGAAGAACATCTCCAGACCGTCAGGGCTAACTGAGGGGCCGGATTCCCAGAATTCCTCTGTGCTGAGTTCATCCACTCGTTTCGCGGATCCAAATGGGAGGTCATCGAGCATGTTGACCTCCCATATGTCGAAGTTACCGCTGGTCGGTCTACCGAACATCAGCTTTTGCTTCGGCAGCAGGCGGAGGTAGCGAGATTCTCTGATGACAAAATAGGAGGGGCCGATCTCTGGCGCGTTAGTGTTCACCGGAGGGCCGAGGTTTCGAGAGCCGCAGATTTTTGTCTTTTGTTCGTGTCCCGCGACGCCTGATGTGAGTTGGTCCGCCCGATTCGGACGCTCATTCGAAATCAGATGACAGGTTTTGGACGGCAACGCCGCTTATGAACACGAGGAAGCATTTTCCGCAGTGATGACGCCCTGCTGTCCGAGTCGGTGCCATAATCCGCCCTCAGAGGTGCGTGTGCCGCACGAACGCTTCCGGGAGGTGCGCGATCTCTTCGAGGCCGCGTTAGAGAATCGCCCGGACGACCCCTTGGCCTGGCTCCGCGAGGTCTGCGATGGCGACTCCGATCTCTATATCGAGGTCGAAGGCCTCCTGCTCGCAGACCGCCTGGCCGAGCAGGGCTTCACGCTGACACCGGCCGTAGTGTCTTCGCTTTCGAGCGGTGCCACAGGCTTCCCCAGTTTCGAAGGCCGATGCATAGGCCAGTACGACCTCGTCCGCGAAATTGGTCGCGGAGGCACAGGTGCCGTCTATCTCGCGCGGAGAGCGGACCATGTGTTCTCCAAGGGCGTCGCGTTCAAAGTCCTAAGGCCCGAGCAGAGCGACCCAGAGTTACTGCGGCGGTTCCATCAAGAGCGCGAAATCGTCGCCAAACTGGACCATCCGAATATCGCCCGGCTGCTTGACGGGGGTACGACGGACGAGGGGTTGCCCTATTTCGTCATGGAATATGTCGACGGCCAGCCGCTCGACATCTACTGCGACGAACGTCGGTTGGACATTCCGTCGCGCCTCGAACTTTTTCGCACCGTATGCGGAGCCGTTCAGTACGCGCACCAAAATCTGGTCGTCCACCGAGATCTGAAGCCTTCAAATATTCTCGTGACGTCCGACGGACACGTGAAGCTGCTCGACTTCGGAATCGCCAAGCTTCTCGCGGCTGACGCGGAAGATACGTTCTCCTCAGCGACGGTCAGCGCGCGGTTTCTGACGCTGGCGTATGCCAGCCCGGAGCAAATCAAGGGTGAGCGGATCACCACCGGCTCCGACGTGTACTCGCTCGGTGTCGTTCTGTACGAATTGTTGACGGGGCACCGGCCCTACGCTACGAATGGGCTGCCTCTGCATCGTCTGGCTCAAACGATCTGCGAGCAGACGCCGGCAGCTCCAAGTGCGGTCGTCCTCCAGGCGGTCGAGCAAGGCGGCATGTCCGGCACACGCTTGGAAATCACGCCGGAGCAGCTCAGCGCCGTACGGAAAGGAACTCCTGCGAAGCTGGCGCGCCGTCTGACGGGCGAGCTCGACAACATCGTCATGATGGCTCTGCGGAAGGAGCCGGATCGCCGGTATGGTTCGGTTGAGCAGCTCAACGAAGATCTCAGGCGCTACTTGTCGGGACTGCCTGTTCTTGCGCAAACCGAGACTGTTCTGTACCGGACACGGAAATTCGTCACCCGTCATCGCGTCGGTGTCGCTGCCGCCACGATCGTCCTGGTCTTGATGACGGTTGCGGTCGCGGCCACGAGCTGGCAGGCTCGCGTCGCACGTGAGGAGCGGGGGAGGGCCGAACGCCAGGCGGCCGAAGCGACGTTTCAATCACAACGGGCCGAGCGCCAGACGAAGGAAGCGGAGTTGTACCGGGCACGCGCCGAGCGCGAAGCCGAGTTTACCAAGCAACAGTTGCGTATTGTTGAACAGCGGACTCAGGAAGCTGAGGCGAGACGTCGTGAGGCGGTGGTCGAGCGGGAGAGGGCGGAACGAAGGGCAAGAGACGTCCGCGTGATTGCCGCAGCGCTGCTGGATGTGAACGCGAATGTGCCCGAAATCCCCAGCGGCATCGAGGCCGGCAAGCGTGCAGCCGGCGACGCTGAGCGGATCCTCCTGGCCCTCACCTCGGAAGGCTTCGCAGATCCATCGCTGGCCAAGGATGTGGCCGCCCTGCAAGAACAGATCAGAAAATACGACGCCCTCGAGGCAAGTGTCACCCGCACCAGTCCCAAAGAGTGGGTGTTCAACAGCGAGCATCTACAGGACTACGAGTCTGGCATTGACTGGACGAATTCGGTCACCGGCGCCGCTGCCTACATCAGAAGCAGACGCGCGCAGGCCCAGGGGTCCGCTGCTATGTTCCAAACGATCGACGCTGAACCGTATCGGGGCAAACGCCTCCGGGTGTCGGCCATGTTGAAATCCAGCGGGGTCACAGACGCAGCAGGAATCTTCGTCGACGTGCTGAACGACGATGGCAAATGGATGTTCGACGATGGCAAATGGACGTTCGACACCATCCGCCAGCTGACGTTGCGTGAGACGAAGGGATGGAGCCGCCACGCATTTGTGTTCGACGTGCCTGAGACCGGTGCGGAGATCACGATAGGATTTGCGCTGAAAGGAAGCGGCGCGGTGTGGGCAGACGACTTCTCTGTCGAGGTCGTCGACAGCAGCGTCCCGGTGACTGCAACCCTTCCCAAAGGGCCGGCGAACCTCGGCTTCGAGGAACCGAAGTGAACCAGCTTCCGAACCAGACATGTGCTCCAGTAGCAGGGGGCCATCCATGAAAGAGAGCCGAAGAAACCGCCGTCACGCATTCCTGTGTACTGCTGTAGTGGTGGCGGTCGTGTGCTCCTTGACCGCCGCCGCCCAATCTAATTCTAGCGGGTGGTCCAAGGCGGGCAGTCATCCGGCCGACTATGACATGGGCCTCGATCGCAACAGTGCGTTCACAGGCAGCTCGAGTGGTTACATCAAGAGCAATAAACCCGACCCCCAAGGATTTGGCACGTACATGCAGATGTTCGACGCGACGGAATACCGCGGCAAACGGCTGCGGGTTTCAGCGTACGTGCAGTCCGAGCACGTCGAAAACTGGGCCGGCCTGTGGATGCGCGTCGACCGTGATAAGAAGCCAGTGGCCTTTGACAACATGCAGGACCGCCCGATCAAGGACACCCAAGGGTGGACGCAACACGCGATAGTTCTGGATGTAGATGCCAAAGCAACAGCCGTCGCGTTCGGGATTCTCTTAGGGGGGAAAGGCGCTGTGTGGATCGACGATGTGACGTTCGAAATCGTGGGTGAAGAGGTCCCCGTAACGGGCGTTCAGTCGAAGCTCGCTGGCAGTCCACGCAACCTCGACTTCGAGGAGGGACCCGCACGACGTTAATGTCCGGCCATCGGCGTGACCTCACCGCTCTACTCGCCGATTGGCGCGGTGGCAGCGAGGAAGCAGGCCAGCAGCTGATGACGGCCGCCTATGAGCACCTGCGCCGCCTGGCCGCGCACTACCTGCGGCGCGAGCGGTCGGACCACACGCTACAAGCGACGGAGCTGGTCAGCGAGCTGTACCTGAAACTGTTTTCGTCCGAGGCTGTCGCATGGCAGGACCGGGCCCACTTCTTTGCGGTCGCAGCGCGACAGTTGCGGCGAATTCTGATCGACCATGCGCGCGCCAGACGTGCCGAGAAGCGCGGCGGACATGGAGTAAAGCTGTCCTTGACGGCGGTCGCGGAGCTGGCACATCCCGTCGATATCGACGTGATTCAGATCGATGAAATCTTGAGACAGCTCGAAGCGGTGGACCCACGCGCTGGGGCTGGCGTGGAGCTCCGATTCTTCGCCGGCCTCACAGAAACCGAGATCGCTGAAGTGCTCGGAATCTCCTTGGCGACGCTGCATCGGGACTGGAAGTTCTCCCGGGCCTGGCTCATCAGCCGCCTCATGCCCAGAAGTGGAAGCAGATCCCCGGGGCTTCGCTAGAGCTAGAACTCCCAGCGCGCCGTAATCTGACCCGCGCGCGGTGCCTGGGTCTCGGTCAAAACAAACGCCGCTGGTCGTCCCTCGGTCAGCGTCGGCACATTGAAGAACAGATTATCTCCCTGGTTAAACACATTGAAGATCTCGACGGCTCCCTCGAGCGTGTGACTGCCTTGCTTGAACCGTTTGCCAATCCGCAGGTTCAACACGCTCAGCGATGGCTGTTGCAGTTGTCCTTCATCACGCGTGGGATAGAAGAACCTGACCGGTGTTGCGAGCGGGTTCGAGACCCGACGACCGTTCGCCAGCGTGATGGTCGGCGGATGGGGCACGTTGCCCTGGGGTATGAGCGTCAGGATCGGACCGCTGTACTGTCCCATCTGGAACAGGTAGCTCCCACCGACCGTGAGCCCGAGTGGGGCGACATATGCAACGTTCACTTTTAGCAGGTGCGGCGGCACGCCGCTGTTGCGCAGGGTGTACTGGGTCGACTGCAAGGGATCAAGGAGGCTGTTGATCTGCCCCAGGTTCACCGAACGGACGAGGGACCCGATCCCTTTGCTGTTCGAAAATGCCTCCGGTTGCAGAAAGCCGGCCGGATCGTTGCGATCCCACGTGCCGTCGATCCATTGATGGGCGTGCGAGTAGCCGATGAGGAACTGCAGGTTGCGCGAGAAACCCTTGTGCAGTGCCAGCTCGAGCCCTCTGTAGACGAACCAGTTGTCGGTACCGTTGCGGACCTCGAAGATCTGGTTGAAGGTCGGGTCGCGGTAGCCGAGGAAGCGCCTGTTCTCGTAAATGCCGTTGGTGTCGATCGCGACCATCCGGCCTTTGTAGAGGCGCTGAAGGAACATCGCGTCCGCGATGATCTTGAACGGGAGCTGGCGGCTGACCCCCAGGGTCACCTCGTCGGTCCACGGCTGCCTGAGACGCGGTGAAGCGAGACCGTGGTTCGAACGGGGTACAGGCGCCGGGCGCTCGAGCACCGCCGGTATCGTGAAGACCGTTTCGAAGGAACCATCGCCATCCAAGTCATACTCATCCCTCGTCCCCTTCCGGAGAGATCCCTCAGAGAATACGTAAAACGTATTGAGGGAATCGTGGATCCGATTGAACCCACCGCGGGCGATGGTCCGACCATCGCTGGTCAGCCGATACGTAATGCCAAGCCGCGGGCCGGTCTGCCAAGAGCTTTGAACCTGGTCGCCCCAGGTGTCGAATGCTTCCGCCCTGTCGATCCGAACGCCCGCGTTGACGACCAAGCGCGGACCCGGACGCCAGCTATCCTGCGCGAAGAAGCCAGCCGCACGAGACGCCTTCCCATCGCTTCGCAGTGCGACGGGGCTTTGGTATAGGCGGCGAAAGGCTCGTGCACCCGCCGCCGAGTTTGCCGGGTCGAGCAGGACGCGATCCTCGAAGATGAATCCTTCGTTCGACGACACGTTCAGGTTCGCATACTCGGTACTCGGCAGTAGGCTCAGACCCAGAGTGAGTTCGTGATTTCCCCGCCACGCGCCAGGCAAATACCTCAGGGTCCCGTTGAGGTTGCTTCGTTGCCCCTTCGGCGATCGTACGACTGTCGGGACGTTCCCCATCTCCACGATGAGTGGCCCAGAGCCGAACTGGCGCCCCTGGGACGAGACCACGCTCGAATAGACGCGGACGCTTGGCCCGTCGCCTTGTGGAAAGGCCTCAGACGACTTCGCGCGCAATCCTGTCTGAACCTCTATCGACGCGCGACCGCCGATCATCCGGCGCCACGTGGCGCCGGAGACGGGACCGCCAGCTCGCGAGGTGTGAGCGCGCTCGCGGGTCCAGCGCGGGGATCCAAAATTCGCTGCCGCCATCCAATCGTGCTGGACGCTCAGCACCAACCGGTCCGCGGCGGTGGCTTGGAACGTGACCTTCGCGAGTGACTCGTGCCGTCGGACGTGCGTGTCATAGGGGACAAACCCGGGTTGAAACAGGCGGAGCGTCGCGAGCTCGTCGTCCGTTCGGGCCAGCCCGTGGCGTTCACGAACGTATCGGTATGCCCCGAAGTACCAGAGGCGGTCGCGGATGATCGGTCCGCCCAGCGACACAGCCGGTCGAGCAATCGAGCGGTCGGCGGACGTGCCGCCCGGCACGTTGGTCGCGTTGAGGCTCCTGAATTGGAGGTCGATCGATGCGGCGCCGTGCGTCGCGTTGCCGCCCGATCGCGTCACGACGCCGAACTGTGCGCCGAACGCCATCCGCGAGGCCGCATTGTGCCCGGACGTGGTGATCGTGGTCTGCTCTACGGTGTCTGGCGGCAGGTACATGCCGTACGGCGTGTTCTGTTGGGGGTCGCTCACGTCGATCCCGTCGAGCAGAAAGACGTTGCTCGACACGCCTGCGCCGTGCGTCTCGACGGCGTCTGCTGCGCCGTGCCTGAGCAGCACGCTCGGGGCAAGTATCGACGCGTCCCACCAGTTGTGGCCGGGCGTGAGTGGGAGTGCGCGAAGGAAGTCCCCCTCGAGATGGAGCGTGCGCATCGCTTTCTCGGTTTCGAGCAGCGGCACATCACCACGAACCTCGACAACCTCGGCGAGGTCGCCGATCTTCATCGTGAAATCGAGCTGGATGCCGAGGCCAGCGTGGATGACCAGATCGCGCCGCTCGAACCTCGCAAACCCGGTAAGCTGTGCCTCCATCGCGTACTGACCTGGCGGGAGATCCAGCACGCGATAGTACCCGTGCTGATCGCTGGCGGCGGTCCGATTCAACATCAAGGAGGGACCGGTCACATGAATCGTCACGCCCGCGAGCTGGGCGCCCGTGGCATCGGTAACGAAGCCCTTGATGCTCCCGTTGTCGACTTGGGCCGAAGCGGGCGCACCCACCGAGAGCCAGGTGACAGCGGCAAGTGTGATTCGACTCCACACAGCTGCGGATTGTAGCGGACAGCATCGGGACCGGTTACCCTACTTACATCTTCAGACGCCCGGGCCGGAGCTCACTGCATGGCCGGCCCTACTCGCGCGCGGCCCGTAGTCGGCAGCCCGCAGCCGGTATAATTTTCCTGTCTCTCCATGGATCAACACTACGTCCGGAATTTCTCCATCATCGCGCACATCGACCACGGCAAGTCGACGCTGGCGGATCGCTTTCTCGAGATCACCGGCGCTCTGCAGGCGCGCGAGATGGAGGCGCAGGTCCTCGACGCGATGGATCTCGAGCGGGAGCGTGGCATCACGATCAAGGCCCACCCGGTTCGGCTCAACTACACCGCGCTGAACGGCGAATCGTACGTCCTCAACCTCATCGACACCCCCGGACACGTGGATTTCGGGTACGAGGTGACGCGGTCGCTGGCCGCCTGCGAGGGCGCGCTCCTGCTGGTGGACGCCTCCCAGGGCGTCGAGGCGCAGACGCTGGCCAACGCCTACCTGGCCGTCGAGAACAACCTCGAGATCATTCCGGTCATCAACAAGATCGATTTGCCGAGCGCGCAGCCGGAGGAATGCAAGCGGCAGATTGAGGACATCATCGGCCTGGACAGCTCCGGCGCGATCCTCGCCAGCGCGAAGGAAGGCACCGGCGTCCGCGAGATTCTCGAGGCGGTCGTCGAGCGATTCCATCCGCCCAAAGGAAGCGCGGAAGGACCGCTGAAGGCGCTGATCTTCGATTCATGGTACGACGCGTACCGCGGCGTCGTGATCGTCGTCCGTGTCATCGACGGCGTGCTCAGGCCGAAGATGAAGATCCGGTTGATGGCACTGAAGCAGGAGTACGAGGTCGACGGCCTGGGGGTCTTCTCGCCGAAAGCGACGCCGGTCGACGAGCTCGGGGTCGGAGAGGTCGGGTTCGTCGTCGCCAACATCAAGGTGGTCGCCGACGCGAAGATCGGCGACACGATCACCGAGCTGGCGCGCCCGGCGACGGAGCCGTTTCCCGGGTTCAAGGAACTGAAGCCGATGGTGTTCGCTGGCCTGTACCCGGTGGAGAGCCACGAATACGGGGAGCTCCGCGAGGCGCTCGAAAAGCTGCGCCTGAACGACGCGTCCTTCTTTTACGAGCCGGAAACCTCCGCAGCGCTCGGCTTCGGGTTCAGATGCGGGTTTCTCGGTCTGCTGCACATGGAAATCGTGCAGGAGCGCCTCGAGCGCGAGTACGGCATGGCCCTGGTGACGACG
>ORMF012649494.1_pt1 | contig 33654 bp, 23 predicted proteins | sample 1779871 | NCBI WGS metagenome assembly ORMF01 (sample SAMEA104232316, study PRJEB22302) | groundwater metagenome | biome: forest; feature: aquifer; material: groundwater | place: USA | collected 2011-08-07 | depth 5.4 m | reverse complement strand
GCGATCCGATCACACCGTCATCCTGGCCGAAATCGCCGCGGCCCAGGTATACCCCGATCCGCTGCGGCGCGTCACCTACTTCGATGCGAAAACCAACAACCGTCTGAAGTTTCTTACCAACAACTTCGTGCTACCCGCACTCATGATCGCGCAGATCTACAAATGCCGCTGGCCCGTGGAACTGTTTTTCAAATGGATCCAGCAGCACCTGCGAATCCAGGCGTTCTATGGCACCAGCGAGAACGCCGTGAAGACTCCAATCTGGATCGCCGTTTCCAGGTATATGCTCGTGGCCATTGTCCGGAAGCATCTCGGACTGGAAGCCAGCCTTTACCAAATTTTACAGATTCTTTCCGTTACTCTTTTCGAGAAAGTACCCCTTTTACGGGCGTTGGAAGCATCCGACTCCCAAGTTAATTTAGTGGCAGATCCCAACCAATTGATTCTTTTCGACTTTTAACCGGACAGCAGTGGAGAGGTATATTGATTCTTTGCGATGGAACCAAATTCACTTCCCGGACCCGGCATCCATTGCCACATTACTCCTATTATCAATATTATCAATAGCTTTACCTACTGAAAGAGCTGGTCCCAAACCTGCTCGTTTTGTTGAGGTAAGGCCCACTGAATTCCTGCATGAGGAGTTGGGACGCTCTTTGACGCGCGCGTCTTAATGGCTTTAGGGACGACAAAGATGCACATGATGTTATCCGTGAGATCGCTGCCTAAGCTAGATTCGTTTCAATTGGAACCGACAAGGGCTGATCGGACAAGCTCGTAGCTCCAATCTTTACTCTCAGAAAGGAAGTTTATGGCCAAGGCTAAACGGGAAAATAGGATCGATGCCGGCAGGGCTGAGATGATACAGCGCGAGCCGGATCGAGAAGTGCGTAGCGAATTCAGTGATGCCTCGCGAGTGGGTAAGTCGGGAAGCCGGCAAGTGCGAAAGAAGATTCAGGAGGACCGACGGATATTATCCGATCTCTCCGGCGGCGACATCGACGCGACGATAACTTCCGAGGGGACCGATGAGAGCCCCGTCGGCGATAATCCTACGCCAGACCAAAGTGATGTAGAAGCACTTGGCAGATCGGTTGGCGTTACATACGAGGACGAGGAGCCGCTGCAACCGGTCGAAAAGATTGAAAAGCGGGACAAGAACCGCTGGGAGCTCAACCCAGCATCGTCCGAAGGTTTTCAAAAGCGAATGAAACGAGAGGGAGATTCCGAATAGAAATGACTCGAAGGGAGCACCAAGATGGAGCCAGAAAGAATCACTGCCGAGGAAGTCAAACAATTGATGGATCGGCGCGAGCCCCTCGCCTTTGTGGACTCGCGCAATCCGCAGGCTTGGGAGCAGAGTAATACAAAGCTTCCCGGCGCTATTCGCATTCCGGCGGATGCAGTGGCGGCATCTCTGCCGAGGATTCCGAAGGATCGGCTCATCGTAACGTACTGTACTTGAACGCACGAAGCATCCAGCGCCCGTGTGGCGGAAGAACTTGCAAATCACGCCTTCACCAATGTCCGCGTCCTTCAGGGCGGCTTTGACGCCTGGCGGAGCGCGGGCTATCCACTGGAAGCAAAAGCGCAGGCAGCTTAGCGACAAAATGACGACAGACAAGGAGAACACATATGGACAATAAATGTGCTCACGCAATTTGCAGTTGTCCCAAGCGGCCGGATAGCAAGTATTGCAGCACTTATTGCGAAACGGCAAAGGACGAAACTGAAATAGCATGCGGCTGCGGCCATCCAAGCTGCTCCGTTTCCGTTAATCAGCTTTGAGCTTGAATTCATGAATCGGTATCTGCGCGGCATCTGAAACAGAGCCATTGAAGCAGCGCCGTCAATGATTCGCCGCCCGATACCGATGCAATCCTAACCAACTGTGAGAGGACAATGGGCGTCCGCTGAAAACAAGCCCCGCACGCCGTAAGGAGACAAATTCTGCGATGCCCCAAAAGCAAAGTGAGAAATATTGGTCCGCAGACGTTACGAAACGGAGTAATGCGTTGGACCTCGATGCCGGAGTCTTCACGTGGAAAAATCCGAAGCGTATCGCCGGCTCACTCAAAAAATCCGCCGAGGCAAGCTCACGACGCAAAGCCGCACCATATCAGTCTGCAATGTCGATGCTCAATTTCTACATCAACCGCGCTGGAAAGAGCATAGACGCCAGCCAAAAGAAAGTCCTCGGGAAGGCGAAAACCGAACTCAAGAAACTTTTCGAGAAAGATAAGGGAATAAGCCTCTAGCACAGAAGCAAGATTCCGCACCTCCTCAAATGCTGTTCTTCGGGCAGGCTCGTCTTTCGCGGGTAACGACCGAGGATGCATTTCTTACACTGCGGACGTTAATATCAGTTGGCCCGAACTGCTATTGAACCATGTTTCCCCCGGAAGGCTCCTGGCCACTAAAAAGCCAGTATGCGGCAGGCACGACCACCATGTTCAAAGCGGTAGAAGTCAGCAAGCCGAAGAATATGACAATAGCCATCGGTGCCTGGATTTCGCTTCCCGGCTTGCCCATGCCGAGCGCAATCGGAACAAGCGCAAGGCCAGCCGCTAAGGCGGTCATGAGAATTGGAGCCAGGCGTTCAGAAGCTCCCTGCATCAGCGCTTCCCGACGATCGGTAAGCCCCGCGCGCTGAAGGTTGCGCACGTGAGAAATCAACATAATTCCATTTCGCGTGGCGACGCCGAACAGCGTGATGAAGCCGACGATGGAAGCTAGCGATAGCACCCCGCCCCCAAGAAATACACCCACGACTCCTCCGACCAAAGCGAGTGGTAAGTTCACCATAATGATCAGTGCGTCCCGATAGGAATGGAACGCGATCCCGAGAATCAGGAAAATACCCGCGATGACTCCGACTCCCAATAGCAGGAGCCGCCGCGTAGCACGCTCCGCACTTTCGAACTGTCCCCCGAACTCGATGCGATAGCCTTGCGGAACCTTCACAGATTCGCCGATCCGTCGCTGGATCTCCCCGACGGTGCCGTGCAGATCACGCCCGGCGACGTTGCACTGCACCACGATCCGGCGCTGAACGCCCTCCCTCATGATGAAGTTGGGGCTGCGGTCTTCCTGAATGGTCGCGACGCTTGCCAGCGGAATGCGCGCGCCAGAAGGCGTATCAAGAAGCGTTTCTCGAATACGGCTCAAGTTGTCTTCTCCGTCGCCTGGCAGGCGCGGGCTGTCATACTTGGCTACGAGGGGAAAGCTCACTTGTCCTTCCAGAATACGGCCGACTTCCGATCCCAACAGGATCGTCTGGATTTGGTCGGCTACTTCGCCCGCCGCGACGCTGTAGCGCGCTACCGATGCGGGATCGGGGCGGATGCGGAGGGTGGGAATGTCGGTCTGCTGTTCGGTCGCCAAGTCCACCACGCCGGGAACGCCGGCCATGGTTGCCTGAACCTGGCTGGCCAACGCACGCAGTTCGCGCAGATCGTCACCGAATATCTTGACCGCGATATTCGCGAGTGTCCCCGAAAGCATGTGATCGATGCGGTGCGAGATGGGCTGGCCGACGCTTACATTCGTTCCAGGAAGCAGCGTAACTTTGTCCCGAATTTCCCGCAGGACTTCGTCCTTGGACCGCGCACCCATTTTGAGATCGACATCGATCTCCGCGGACTCGACACCCTGAACGTGCTCGTCGAGTTCGGCGCGGCCCGTGCGCCGCGCGGTGGAAACAACTTCCGGAACGCTCAACAGTATGCGTTCCAGTGCAGTTCCCAATTGGTCCGATTCCGCCAGACTCGTGCCCGGAATCGTAACCGCACCAACAGTCAGGCTGCCTTCGTTGAATTCAGGGAGGAACGAACGGCCCATTTGAAGCATACTCGCCACAGCTACGATGAGAAGCACTGCCGATGCGGACATTACCAGCCAAGCATGTTTGAGGGACCAGGCCAACGAGGGCCGGTACATGCGTTTTAGGCGGGTGACGAGCCACGGCTCTTCTCCGCGCAGAATCGATTTCGCTTTCGGAAGTAATAGAGAGCACAACGCGGGGGTGATCGTCAGCGCCACTACCAGAGATGCGATGAGGGCTACGATGTATGCGAAGCCGAGCGGCCAAAGCAGCCTGCCCTCTACGCTCTCTAGCGCGAACAGCGGAAGAAATACCAGGACTACGATGAGTGTGGCGAATACAACCGAACCTCTGATCTCACGGCTGGCACGGTAGACGACCTCCCACGCCGGCAAGCGCTCCGGTTCCGGCAGACGATTGTTTTCGCGCAGCCGGCGCACTACGTTTTCGACGTCGATAATTGCATCATCCACGAGTTCTCCGATTGCGATGGCAAGCCCTCCCAGGCTCATGCTGTTTAGGGTGAAGCCGAACCACCGCACCGCTAACACAGCGGCTACGAGCGAGATCGGCAAAGCTATCAGCGTGATCACGGATGCGCGGAAATTCATCAGGAAGATCAGGACCACTAAGATCACCAGCAGCGAACCGTCTCGAAGCGCTTTCATTAAGTTATCGAGCGCTCGCTGGATGAAATCGGCCTGGCGGAACACGTGCCGGTCGATCACCATACCGGCCGGTAGTGTTCGCTGAATATCGTCGAGAGTGGTGTCTAACAGGCGCGTAAGCTCCAGCGTATTAGCCCCAGGCTGCTTCTGGATGCCCAGGATGACCGCCGGTTTGCCCTTGTGCGATCCCGTGCCGCGCTTCAACGCCTCACCCACCTGCACCCGTGCCACATTGCGGATCAGGATAGGATGCGTGCCTCTAGCGACTATCACGATCTGCCCGATCTCATCCTCGTTCGAAACGCGTCCCACTCCTTGAATCAGGTATTCCTGGCCGCCGGCTACGCGAAAGCCAGCGGAGGAGTTCCGGTTAGCCTGACGCAGCGCATTCTCGACTTGGGCGAGCGTTAGGTTGTATTCGCGTAGTTCAACCGGGCTCACGAGAACCTGATATTGTTTTTCTCCGCCGCCAGTGGCAATCACCTGAGAAACACCCGGGACCGACAGAAGACGCCTTCTCAAGACCGTGTCCGCGACCGTGCGCAGATCCAGCGGAGAGTGCTGGTCTGATTCGAGCGCCACAAACATAATCTCTCCCATGATGGAAGAGACCGGAGCCAGAAACGGCTGCTCCGCTTCGGGTGGAAGGCGAGAGGTGGCCAACGACAGCTTCTCCGTTACGATCTGACGTGCACGTTGAATTTCCTGGCCCCAATCGAACTCCACCCAGACCACTGCCAAGCCCACAGCGGTGGCGGAGCGCACGCGGCGCACCCCGGGAGCGCCGTTCAATGCAGCCTCGATCGGAAAGGTGACCAGGGATTCCATTTCCGTGGGAACCATTCCGTGGCCCTCCACGAGAATCGTGACGGTGGGCGCGCTGAGATCGGGCAGAACGTCCAGCGGCGTGTCGCGCAGCACGAACAAGCCCCATCCCAAAAATGCCGCGGCGAACGCAATCACGACCGCGCGATACCGAAGAGACCAGCGAATCAATGCGTCAATCATGGGAATGGTCTCCTCAGTGAATGTGCCCGTGTGCGGGGATTTGATTTGACATAGCCGACAGCCTGACGAGATAGGCGCCCTTGACGACTACCCGTTCCCCGGCCTGTAGGCCGTCCAGAACCTGCACCAAGCCGCCGTTGCGAATGCCGACCGTGAGCGGACGCCGTACGAAGGTCTCTCCGGCCCGCTGCACAAACGCCACTGGCCTTCCTCCGTCATCGACGACGGCTGCCTCGGGAACGACGGGAGTTTTAGCCGCCGGCGTCAGCAGCAACCGCAAAAACACGGTCTGATTCACCGCGAGCCGCCGGTCGCGGTTGTCGACTTCATAGACCACCGACACCGTCCGTGTCTCGGGATCGACCAGGCGTCCCACGGATACGAGCCGATTCGCCGCACGCACTTCGGTGCTATTGGGCATCTCGATCTCCGCGCCTGTCAGTTGCCGGAGGCGTGAGAAGTCCGACTCCGGCACAACGCCGCTGACGAACAAAGTTTCGGTATCGACAATACGGAATAGGATTTTTCCGACTTCCACGTTGGAACCGCTGATAGCGCTGGCCTCGGAAATGATGCCGCTGATCGGCGCTCGCACCGAGAACCGCTTGGCTCCAGTTTGTCCTCCATCGGCCGCGCGTGTGTCTTCAAACTGTGAAATCCGTGCTTGCGCCGCCTGCAAGCGCGCTTGCACCGTAGTTTCAAGAGCCTTGGCTTCGTCCAGACGGCGCGCCGGAACCGCTCCTACTGACAGCAAGCGCTCCGCCCTTTGACGATCCCTTTGGGCCAACTCGAAGCTGACTTTCGCCTCGGTCTCCGCGAACTCCAATGCCGGCAGATCCGATGCGGCGTTGGTGGGTGGTACGATGCTAGCCAACTCAGCGTTTCTGATAACAGCGGTACCAACCGGAAACGTCTTATCGGCAATAACACGTCCCGCAATGGGAGCGATGACAGTGGCTTCACCACCCGTGCGGGGAAGCGTCTCGGCGGCAACGCGCAGGTTCTCACGGAGGCTCTGCTGATCGGCCACTTGCGTTGCGAAGTCCAAGCTCCACTGCTGCTCCTTGGTGAAGTTGATGGTCTCCTCCTTGGATGGCTCGGGCGGAGTCTGCACGACTTTACCATCGGCGGAGATATTCACCGGCCCCACGTCGAATGTCTCCGTCAGTTCTTTACCCTGAACGCGAACGCTCATGCGAGCCTTCCCAGACGACCGGGGCTCGACATTGACGCCGAAAATGCCAGGATGCGTGGAGGGGTCGCAGCGGAAGTCCTCCGCGGATTGGGTATCGTATTCCAAATGCACTTCACACGATGCTTCCTTCACGGCCTTGAAATCGTTTAGGCGCGTCAAATGCACCGCGAAACGCCCGGTCGAATTCGCTGCCATTGGTGGGTACTCCAAAAACAATTCACCCTTGGGCGTCCAAACCGTGGCTTTCAATGGGTCAACGGTTACGGACTTAGGTGCAGGAGCCGCTCCCGGGTTGCGAGAACATGCCGACAACAGCACTGCGAAAATCCACAATGGAATGATTTTTTTCACGGATGAACCTCCTCACCAACAGCGCGATCCAGTTGGATGAACGCTTCGCGAAGGCCCGCCTGCAAATCGAGCAAGCGCAGGCTCGCAAGCCGGTTGATGCGTTGCGAATCGAGCAATTCCAGAATCCCGACTTCTCCCTCTTGGTAGGCGGCCTCGGTGATCCGGGTTAGCTCGCTTCCCGTCGATTGCACTTCGCGCTCGTAAACCTGAAGCGCTTCCTTCCGCAGCGTCAACACGTCGCGAGCCCCCTGAATCTCCGTGCGGATCTGCCGCTCCAGCCTAGCCATTTGCGCCCGCGCTTGGTCCTGTTCTGTCTGGAACCGAGTGACTTCGTACTGGCCATGATTGAATAGAGGAAGCGGTACACTGATGCCGAACGCCCAGCCCGTACGTGTCACGTCGGCGAACGGATTTGGCGGCGATCCCGATGTCAGATCTGCACGTTTGACTCCGGCAGTGATTGATGGCTCGGAAATCCTCAGCCGGCGCGCTGCCTCTTCTTCCAGTTGATACCGACTCAGGCTACGCATCGCGGCACGGTAATCGGCGCGTGCCGCGAATGCCCGCTTCACGAGATCATCGGGCGAGGGAGCGTCGTAGGTGGTCAGCAACACGCCCGTCACCCTATGAACCACGGCATTCTCTGGAAGAAAGCCTGCCAACTGAGCGCTCGCCGACGCGACCCGAGCCTGTGCACCCGACAAATCGGTGCGCAGCTCAGCAGCTTCACGTTCCGCGCGCATGCGGTCATACCGCGATCCCTCGCCCTCGTCTTCTCTATGGCGAAGCACGCGAATCAGCCGGTCCATTTCGCCAATGCTCGCGGTCAGCAGGCGGACACGCTCTTGCGCAGCGAGCATCTGATAAAAGGCAAGGCGCAAATCGCTCCGCAAAGACCAGAGAAGCGCCTCGCGGTTTGCATCGGCTACCGCCACCGCAGCGGTACCTGCATTTCTGAGGTAACGCAGATGTCCGCTGATGGGAAGCGTCTGCGTGGCCTGGAAAAACTCGGTGAAGCCGGCGCCTTCTCGCGAGTAACTGACGGAGGGATTCGAATAAACCGTCCGCGCACGCGCTTCGGCCTGTGCTACGGCAACTAAGGCTCGCGCCTCTCGGGCTTGCGGACTGAGCGCCTGAAACTGCTCAATGATTTGAGCTTCGGACCATTCCTGTGCCCAACACAACGGCATCGCCAACGTACTGACCAACGCCAAGGCAAGGCAGCGTATCCAACTAGGCATAGATTGGGGCCTTTCCGCTGAGAATGAAATGAAACAGAGGCAGACGGATGCAGGCACACAAATAAGTGCACCTATCAGGAAAGGCTCTAGGCGGGAGGAGCGCGGGGAATTAAGGATGCTAGAACAGGCGGATCGTGGCTGTGCAACCGGCAGGAAAGAATCGTAGCGCTCGGAACCAACTCGACAGCCGGCAGGAATTGGCCCACCGCTTCCAGGTCCATGTGGAAGAAATTCGCCGAAGAGGCGCAGATACTCCAAGCCACGTCTACTGCGCTATCGTCCGCTGTATGAGCCTTCAGGCTCGTGCGCGCGTCGGAGGACTCGCTCCGCAAATGAACGTGCGAGATGCCAGATCCCGAGATGCCAGATCCATGGATATGATCCAGATCATCGGCATGAATATGGGCATGAACATGGTCGAACGGCGCCTGCACAAAGCCCCAAAGGAGCGCAAGCAGACTGACAATGGTGCAGGACCAACGCATAGCATACAGAGCCTAGCAGTTTGCAGTCATCTCAGTCAATCCGATGGTGGCCGCCCAAAATATTCCAGTCGATAGACTGCAAATCTTCTGCACATCTTTCGTATCCCTGTAAAGCCATATCAGCGCCAAAATCGAGGTCAAAGGAAGAGAAGCCGAGATCGCCGCCAGCAGTGTGAACCTTCTAGCTAATTCAGAAACGCCAGCAACGATTAGGGCGGACACGACGATCTTGACGATGTATTCCATCACTTGATACCTCCAAGGCTGTTACGGCCGGTTTCTGAAATGGGAAATTCAGAGTATAATATGCCCCTGACTACAAGCGGATCATCTAATTGATTCCGTTGGAATAGGCAATCCTTGCGTTGAGTCTCACACAATCTGTCCGATCATTATCGCCATCATTATCTTCTTATTCTCAGAGAAAATCTTCATGGACATTTTTAGAAACCTGTTACAGACATTGATTCCCCAGGAGGGCGATACGCCGCGTCTCGATCGCGGCTGGATCATCGCTAACCACAAGCTGGTTTCCTTCCATGCCGCCTTCCTTAGTTCCCTGCTGAGCATCTCTCCCGGTGTGGCATCAAGGTTTGACGTGATCCGCGAGATGTTCTTCAGCGCGGAGGTCTTAATCTCCAGCCTGATGTGGTATGCAGCCTGGCATGTCAATATTGCCATTCACGAAATCGGGCACTATTTAGCAGCGGTCAAGACGAATAATCTGAGGCCGGAGCTTGCCGCCCCCGCTCAGGAAAAGCTGAGCCAAGGTGCATTGGGCCGATGGCTCTGGTATCTGGAGATGTTCTCGAAGATCCCTTACGGAGCATTTCAGGGAGTAACCAAGGAGGGGGGGAACTACCACCCCAGCGTCAAGACTCAAAACTTGGCGGTCTCCGCCGCGGGACCAAAGGCGAGCATGGTTCTTGCCGGATTCTCGCTTCCGCCGGGAATCATTCTGATTCTGCTGGGATTCTACACCGCGATTCCCGGGGCGGTCTATGCGGGAAGGCTCCTCGTCACCATTGGAGTGGTCGCCCTCTTCGATTTTCTGATTGCCGACCCTGGGAAATACAAGGCGTTTCGGGAGAGGCAAGAGGAGGCGGCTTCCAGAGCGGCGGAGGCGAAGGCTGCAGAACCGGCCCAAGTGGATAATAAATTGCGTTCCGGCAAGCCGTCCGACCTGAGACGCAAGCTTCGGCTTCATAGACTTCAGGAAGTGGAGCTCGCTGACGGAAAGATTGTGTTCGCCCCCTGGGAGTTCCGGAACTCCATCATGGGCGGCCGTCACACGGAGGAAATGGGAGGCAATCTGAGCTTCCAGGAGTTCATGTTCCTTCCGCTGACGGCCATGGATTACATCGAGGCCCAACGCGTCACCAACCTCCTCCAAAGCAGGGCCATCCAGATCATCCAGGACTCCGAAGGGCTCAATTTTGTGGGCGTCGGCCTGGAGGGAGGCATCGTGGCCTCCTACACCAAGCAAAAAGGCGACATCCTCCCGGAGGAGCGGGCGCTTCGGGTTGCCGTCCAGGCCATCGAGGAATGCGGCTTCGTCCCCGACCGCGATGTTGTCCTCGCGATCGATTCCGCAGCCAGTGAGCTCAGTAACGCTTATAGGGAGAAGACCGGAGAAAAGGACTCCGTGGGCCAGTATCTATTCTGGAGAGCCGAGGATCCCAAGGTGATGACCACCGACGAACTGGTCGAACTATACGTTCGCTGGATCCGGGAGTATCCCATCGTTTCTCTCGAGGACCCCTTCGCGGAAGACGACCACGAGGGATGGAAGAAACTGATGAAATGCCTCGATGAGGAGATCCTGATCATCGGGGATGATCTGGTCACGACCAAGGATTCCACTATCCGCAAATGCGCGGAGGAAGGGCTCATCAATACGGCCCTCATCAAGGCAAACCAGATTGGCACGCTGAGTGAGACGCTTCTGGCGACCCGCACGGCGAAGGAGCTGGGGCTTTCTTTGGTGGTCTCTCACCGTTCCAAATCTCCCAATGAGGTGATGGAGGCCGATATCAGTTTCGCAGTGGGCGCGCTGGGCCTGAAATGCGGAGGCGGGAGCAACACGGAACGGCTGGTCAAGTACAGCAGGATCGTCGAACTCATTGAACTGGCCCAGAAGGAAACCAAGATCACTCGGAAGCTCGACTCCGATCTGGTCATCGCCGACATCTCCGCGCACGAAGAGCCCACCAATGCGGGGGTGCCGACCGTGGGAGTCGTGGTGATGCTCGACAACGGGATGAAATTCTCCGCTGCGACGCCCCTAGGGACCTCTGCCGGGACCGATGAGGCCATCCACCTGGTTGACAGCATCATCGAGGCGAATCCGCTAACGCGGAAATTTGCGAAGTTTTTCGTCTTTAAGGAAAAAGAGAAAACCTACCGCTTCGCGGATAACGTGAAGGCCGACACCCTCGCCGGCGAGAATCCCGAACTGGCAGACCTTTGGATGCGGGCCAAGCGCTACGGCGGCAAGGGGGGCCTCAACGCGGTGGCGAACGTAAAGGAGGTACTGGCTCCTCGCTTCCTGGGGCAGAAGATCTCGACGTTGGGTACCCTGACCGACATCGACCGGGAGCTGCTGCTGCTCGAGCTGGATCTGGCTGTCAAACGAGGTAAGATCGACCGCAACGCATCTCCGGACGAGAAGATCGCAATCATGCAACGAAAGGCCAATCTCGGCATGAATGCGGTGCTCTCGCTCTCCCTTGCGCTCGGGCGCCTGGTTGCCGCAAGAGAGGGAGTAGAACTTCCCGAGGTGCTTCGGGAGATGGAACCGGTAATTGACCGCGATTATCTTTACGGGATCAAGTAGGAGGTGATCCCAGCGGGACGCGAGGCCGCTAATTCGACCGTTTCAGAAGTACGCTCACGTATTCCGGTGACCTCGTGGCCATCGAGAGACCGCCCGACAGCGCCACTTCTCCGTCTTACCGACTAGACGGGAGTAGAAGGCGAGGTAGCCACGGTAAAGTCGCAGTTTGAATTTGCCGTGGGTTTGTAAATCCGCGGAAAAAGCCCACGGCGAGAAAAGCACTCACCGTGGCTACCAGCTCCATTATGGCGATCCCAAACTTGTCGATCAAATCCTTTACACTTTCCTTGCAGGACTATGCTGCGCGCTGATTGATTGAAAGCAGGGGACAAGGATCGAGCCCTGCAATGCATTTTGATAGCTTCACCAAGAATGGAAGCCCAAACCAACACGCTAACCATCATCCTAGGGGCCGGTGCCTCGTATGATTGCGCGGACCGCACGACGGCGAATCAAGTTAACGTTCAGTGGCGTCCACCGCTGGCAAGGGAAATCTTTGCCCAACGATTCGACGGAATTCTGAACTGGTATCCATTGGTGACAGCGCGCCTGGACGAACTTCGCACGAAACTCGCAAAAAACGGAAACTTCGAGGAATTATTTCGTGATTTGCTCGAGTCTGCTGAGCGGAATCAGGCGTATTGGCCTCTCCAGGTACCCTTATATATCCGCCACTTATTCTGGACTATTAGCCAAGATTATTACCAAGGAAGCTCGAAATTTGACACGCTAGTGAGGTGCGTTCTGGAGTCTTCGTTCGAAAGAATCATGTTCATCAACTTGAACTACGACCTCTTTCTGGAAGATGCTTTGACGAACTATGACCGACATGAATTTGATACTTTGGGTTCTTACGCTCCGAAATCTAAGAAATGGCTGTTCGTGAAGCCGCATGGCTCTGTTAACTGGGCGAAGGTTCTAAAAGACTGTCCAAGGGCGAGTTACGGATCGTTCCTCCCAACCCAGCTAGAAAAAATGCCCATCTTTTCTTCCGAACTCGTAGTCGTCAATTGGCACAGACACCATCATACATTCGAAATCCCGGGCGACGGGCCGGATGGTTATTTATACCCGCAGCTCGTAATCCCTACGGACAGGCCGAAGGAGTTCGTGTGCCCCCAAGACCAGGTCGATCAAGCGAAAACAGTTCTTCAGGCTTGCGGAAAGTTTCTCCTGATTGGTTTCAGTGGCCGTGACGGCGATGTGGTCGAACTCCTCCGGTCAATTCCAAATGGCAGTTGCTTGGAAATCGTCAGCGACAGCAAGAGAGAAGCACGAGAAGTTTTCAAAAGGATGAGTTCCCGTGTTCCAAGTTTGGCGTCGATGGAGCTTGAACTGTCGTTTCATGGCAGCGGCTTCTCGAAATTCCTAGAGAGCGAAGCATTCGGAAGGTTTTGCGGTTAAACAGAAGAGCTTGGCGCCGTACTATGTGGCCGACGCTTTTCTTGCGTAAGGCCGGCGCGGTTCCGCACGTCAATTACGGCCGAAGCCAGGACGAACTCTTCCTCAAGCGCCTCGTAAGCTTTCCGGTACTTCGGCTGCTTCATCCATTTTTTGTGCATGTCAACGATGCGCGCCATCGCTGCACCTCCGTCATTGAAATCCGATTATGTGGCCTCCGGCCCTGGCATTGCCAGATCTTCTTCGCGACAGATCTTCTCGAGCTCTCCGACCGACCATGCGGCATCGAAATTATAGAAGACCTTGTAGGGCTGCTGGAGCAATTCCAACACCTTCAGAGACTGGGGATCGCTCCAAGCGGGCAAGGATTTTTCGGCCTCGTTTAGCCCCACTCCGCTCAATTTCAGGGTGATGAGCCCCATCACGTTGCCGGGGTGAAGGTAAAGATTGTCGAGCCCGTCCTTCAAAATCTTTTTTCGTGACTGCAGGACCTTCCTCTCTCCCACGTTGTGCAGAACCTGCATGTACTTTTCAAACAGAACCCACTCGTTCACCAGAAGTCCCACTTCCGACGGGCTGTAGCACTTCCAGAAAGCGACCGGGTAGCGCAAGGATAAGAATCGGCCCAGCATAAAGGCGCCCGCCTCGTAACCGGAGATATGTTCGCGGGAACATTTTTCGATCGACCTCTTAAAGAATCGGATCTTGCGGTCCAGAGTGAGCATGTCGAAAACCCTGCTTTGCCCCAGGTGGTCGCCGATATCGCTCTTGAGGACCTCTTCCATGTAAAGAACCTCGCGGTCGTCGAACCAGCCGTTGACAAGCCGCTTAGCCTCTTCCGACTCCCCTCCGAGCTCGAAGTTCACCAGCCGCGTCACTTCGTTGAGCGTGGAGATCTGCTCGACTTGGAGACCACGAATCAGTTGAAGGTAATAGCGGTAAGCGTAAGCGATCGAATCGAAAATATTCTTCTCTTCCCCTTCGAACTGGACAGGCTCTCCCCTCATATACCGCAAAAGCCTGGCGGGTTTGAACTTTCCCTTTCCCTCGTAAATAGCCCTTCTCCTGGAAGAAATGGTGATCCAATCGCCTTCCTTGATTTCCCTTCCCGAGGAGTTGACGAGCCTGCCGCTGGGCTGCAGCGTCACGCCATTTTTCTCAAGATTCAGGAGGGCGGGTATCCCTAAGCTCTGGCAGATCGTGACCACATGGACGGCGGCGGAGGTTAGGCTGATGATGGCATCCATTTCACGCATGACCACGGTGTCGGTAGGCAGAAAGGTCTTTTTGCAAAGGCACGCCTTTTCTCCTTGCCTTTTTGCTTTCAAAGCGGCATCGCCCGTGAAATAAACACGGGCCGAGACTGCGGATCTGGGCAGCACGGCTACGCCGGAGCAGAAGCTGTTAAGGACGTTATACGCCTCCTGGTCGATGGTGTCGCTCGTAAGCTGCCGAATATGGTAGGGCCGGATGAGTTCGGTCACGCGTTTGCGCGATATCGCTCCCGACTTGTGCAGGTCCATTACCGACATGACGGCGGCCCGGCCCGCCATCCCCGTCTCATTCAGTTGCAGTAGCGCAAACCACTGGCTCCTTTTTGTCGCTTCGACGGCGAACTCAATCGTCACCGGGGATTCAAACTCTTTCTCCAGCTCCGTGAGATGCGGGACGAAATGGAACACGGCCGGAAAGACGTCCTGAATGGCCGCTCTGTCCTCGAAAACGGTGGATTCGATCTCCGCCGTTCCCGTCATCATTTCCTCGCCGAAGATATTGCGGGCAGTCTGGAGCTCGATGCCCAGTCCCGTCTGGGTATGACGGCTGGAAATGACACCGGCATAGGCGTTCTCGTGTCGAACCGTACAAACCATTTTCTGCAGAATCAGACTGGGATAAATTTCCGTTCCCCGGCACAGCGTTAGCACCAAGTCTTGATTTTCTTCATAATGTTTATAGGCCTGTCTCGCAAAAAACGCGGCTTGAAAAAAAGGATCCTCCAGGAGCCGGCAGTCCGTTTTCCGGACGATTTCCGATAATTCGTCTATCAACCGCCCGATTTCATCGGGCGGAAGATCCGACTTGACGGCACTGACAATCGCAGCATAGTCCTCCACGTCCAAAGAGTTGCAGAGGTTTCTCAGGTTGTTCAGGAACATCTTGCGGGCGACAACGGAACCGTAGATTTTTTCCAGGCAAGGCAACGTGCTTTCCGTCACGCCCACGTTGAGATAGGTGTCCATGACGCCCGGAATGTAGTGAGCCGTTGCGCAACGGATCGCAAATACGAGAGGGTCCTTGGCGTCACCCAGGCCTTGCATGGTGAGGACCTCGAGTTGCCCGATGGCGTCCGCGAGGTACTCTTCGAGGTGCTGCTCGCGATCCTCGTAAGCATCCGATGTAAGGACCACGAAATCCGGCACCGGATAGCCCAATTGGGTCAGCTTCAGGAGGATGAACCCTTTTTGACTGATGCTTCGCTCCGAGTGGGTTTCGCAGCTCGTGGAAGGGACTATGAATCGGCTTTCGGTCGTCTGCAGCTTCTCCAGTCCCCCACCGAAATACCAGGGGTGTTCTTGCGCGGCGAACGACAGATCCTTGGCGGCTTTGGGATCACCCCGACGGGCATTCAGAATCATCGCCAGGTACCGATTCGCACTCTCAAAATCATCCTGGCAAAGGAGCGGAACATCGATTTCCCTGACACTGAGGTTGGCGGACGCACCGCCGTGCAGTTCAAACTCCACCACGGGTGGAGAATATCCGGGCCGGTTCGGGACTTGCGTTTCTTTCCTCAAGGAACGCAGGCTTCCTCGGGACAGCAGGCTGCGCCGGTTAAAGTAGTTCCCGCGGATCCTGAAGTCGCGGATTCCCCTTTCTGAGAGCAATTCCATACTGATCATTCTAAGTGAGGAGACCAAAATTTTATATCCCTGGTACCGAAACTTCGGGCCAACCGGCAGCAATCCTGGATTCCTGTATTAGGTACAGAGTGAGTTTTGGGCTCTTTGCACTCCTCTCCGCACTCCTCTTCGCCGGGCAGCAACAACGATCGGGCGAGCGCCTGCGGAAAAGGCACGCCAACCAGAAGCGATGTTCCCTTACGTCAATCTGGATCGGCCAGTTCCTTCCGATCACCAAATCTGGTGCGGATGGCGAAGTTGATTCCGGCGCAGTAAGCGCAGGGAGAAGTGTCTCTGGCGGGCGAAAATAGACCCTCCCGAGACCCCCAATCGGATGCCCAACCGCGGCAAAACCCGAAAAAAGTGAGCGCAGAAACAATCCGCAGCTCACGCGAGTGAATTTTTCAGCAGCCTCTGAAGCCATGCCCTGACAACCCTCTACGGCAACAAGAGAAACGCTCTATCCTTCTCGAAACCCAAAAGTTCAAACTACGATGGTTCCTTGATCCCGGCCACGATATGGCCTCGGCCGTAGTCTGAGTGGCAGGCCCTGCATTCAGCCTCGGCGGCCTTGCCGCGCTCATCGCCGTGAATTCGCTCGTGGCACTGCGAACAGGCCTCCATGCTCACCTAGCGAATGCTGGCCGCGGTCAGGTGGCACACCACGCAGTTATTCTTCGACGCCGGGAAATTGTCGCGGTTCTGGTGAATCAGATGGAGAAACTTGTCGAGCCTGCGCGAGCCGTCTCGCGAGTTGTCATGGCATAAGACGCACTCCTCGAAACGGTCGATTCGAAGGCGTTCGATGCCGGACATCGGAGGGAGGAGCAAACCAATCTCCATTCCCGTTCCTGGTGCATGGCAGGAAGCACAACCGAACGATTCGACGTGTGTCGGCTCCACCATGCCCACCTGAATCGGCCGTTCGAGAGAATCGTCCAGCTTCTGGCCGCCATAGTCCCTGCCGAACAGAACCCCAATCACAAACGTCCCATAAGCCTCTGGCGGAAGATTGCGAGGAATATGCAGATCCACTACGATTTGCGACCCCGTGGAATCCAACGGAGGCGCTGCCAGTGGAATAATCTCCGACCGGCCGTCCCGCTCCATACCGAGCGCAGGCGAACGAAAATGATGCGCGTATCGTTTTCCCCGAAAATCATTCAGCCACTCCTCGTGATAGAACGTGGGGGCCTGCCTCGGTCCGTCCAGGTGTGTGATCAGCCGGGTGATTCCATTTTGCTCGGACTCCGAAATTTTCAGCGGCTTGCCTGATCCGTCTAACAGGCGGAAGGTCGTCCGTAGGGTGTCTCCCGGCATATAAACGTCCTTCTCGGGATCGACCTTTATCTGGAGGCGCAATCCGTAACGAAGAGGCGAGGTCAGCGGGCGAATGGGAACGAGAAATACCTCGCCGGGCAACTTGTCCCAGACGATTTTGAGCGAAGCCGCTCCCTTTGGTATGCGCAGCTTCTTCGAGAGATTGCTTTGAATGGCAAAGACCACTTTGGCGACGGCGTGCCGGGTCTTTGCGGAACTCAGGTCTTTGCTCCGCGTCAGATCTTCATGGCGGAACTCCGCCTGGATCATGTCGAAGTCCCATTGCTTCGCTTGGTTTAGAAAATCCTTATTCGAAAGCCGCAATGGACCTGTAAGCGCCTTGCCGTGCCCGTCGAGCACCGCGAGTTCCAGCGCGTTCGAGGAGTCCATCCATCGGGCGCCTTCGAAGAGCTGCGAGTATATGTCCGCCTCCGGGCGCGTCTCTTTGTAGTTGCGCCAAAAGGAGCGGCCCTGACGGACGCCGTCCCAGTTGAGGGCGCGGAAATAGGATTGATTCCGCAGCCAATCGAGCGCTTCCTGGCTATCTCTCACCGCGCGGTTCTCAGCCGAGAGAGTGATTCTGTCAAAGACATACTCCTGGCCCTGGACGAGGTCCAGAGGCGACTCGGGCTCTGCATTCTTGATCGTAAGTGTGATTCCAGGAGGCCGGGTATTCGAAGGGCCGCTGACGGAAGGGGCTGCAGGCTGACTGCCGGAAGAGGCGCATGTCAAGAAGAATGCCGCCAGAAGCATCCCGGCGGCGGCGGAAGGATTGTTCCTCACAGTATGTCCTTAGCCGCATAATCCCCGGTGATGGCTCCAACGCGTAAAAGCGGGAGGAGGCTGAATCTCCGGAACATCAGGGCTGATCGAAAGAAAAATCCGGATTCTAAGTGCATGGAGGACACTCCCATAACCTGGAGTGCTCTGACTGAGTGCTGTGGTCACCGTGATGCGAATCGCGGGGCCACTCGATCCCTTAGTAAATGTCCATCGTTGGTTGGCGGAGCGTGTAGAATTTCTCCTCCCCCGGCTCAGCCAGATTGATGGAATAGGTATTGTGAATTTCGCGGTCTGTGGGATGGCCGTTCTTCTCGTTTTCCTCGCGGTGTATTTCAAGAAAAATGCGGAATTCCGGCCCAATGTGGGCCATCTCCCGGAGTTGCGCTCCAGTGATAAGCTGCTGATGTGACTCGTATGGCTTGCCATCAATAAAAAAACGGTAAATCTGTCCATTTGCTCCGGACTTTTGCTTCATGGTTTTCTCCAATCATTTTCATATAAATGCGGCGAGGTCTGCCTCTGCTGGCGGTTCGGCCCGCCACCTCGCCTCATGGGCGCAGCGCCCGGAATTTCATGCCGCGTTTGCGCCGGGTGGGTCGGGGTGTGTGAGATCGGCGTGGTGTCTCGGAGCGAGCGACGCCATCCCCCTTCTACTAGAAGATCTCCGGGAAGTAATAAGTCAGCACCGCGTTTAGGCGCATATCCGCAACGATGAGTTCCTTGTTCTCTGGATCCAATACAACACCTCGGGGCCGCTTCAGCGTACTCTTGGTCCCGCTGATTTTCCATCGTGCCCGAACGTTTCCTTTATCGTTTATGCTCCAGACGCCCACAAAGGCTCCTTCCGGCTCCGGCGAATTATAATTGCCGGCTTCGGCGGCCACAATCCAACCTTTGGCGGAATGCACCTGGAGTTGACTGATGTTTGTAAGGCCGGTATTGGACCCGGCGATGATGGAGCGCGGTGCGGCGTTCTCACGATCGGTACGATTAAAGATCAGCAAAGCTTCGCTCTTTGCTCCGGGCCGGAATTCCGCTATGGAGTTTGCCACGATCAAGTTGTTGACCGGATCGACCGCGAGGACCTGCACGTGTCTGATATGTGTATTGGGACCGCGAAGAATTCGGATCGGCGCCGCGTTCCCGCTGGCTTCACGAGGAAAAACAAGGATGGACTCGCGATTGGGAACGATAATCTCATTGTGCACCGAATCCACATCGGCACGGTCGGTATTGTCACCCAATAATGTGTCCGGACCCTGAATGACTCGGATCGGCGCCTCCTCCCCATTAGCGCCGCCACGGAACACCAGGATCGCCTGCGCAAAAGGATTGGTTACGAGAAGTTCGTCGTGGACGGGATCGTACCGAATATCGTGCATCGTGCGGCTCAATAGAGTTTTCTGTCCGGCGATGAGCCTGCTCGGAGTGCCATTCTCTTTCGCCAGCCTGGCGAATGCCGCTATCTGCGGATGCGCTACTCAGTTTGGAACCAGAATCTCCTTGCGCTTGCTGTCATAGGACACGGCTCCGGGATTCCCGATCATGAGCGCCTGTCTGCCGGGAGGGGCGCTTCGAATGGTGCGCAATGGCGGTATGTTCCCATTGGCAACACGCGGGTAGACTGTAGCCGAGTGGTTTCCCATGTTGGCCACCCATACTTCGTCGTTTTTCAAATCCACAAAGATTCCGGTCGGGTTTTTCAGATTTGTCTTGGAACCTTCGATGGTGCGTACGGGAGCCACGTTGCCAAAATCAGTGGCGCGGAAAACCAGGATCGAGTCCCTCACATCGTTGGCAACGTAAAGTTCGCCATGCTGCTGATCCACGTACAAAGTCGCCGGCCAATTTAGCTGTGTTTTCGGGCCTTCGATCATTCGCATTGGCGGCGTATCGCCGCTCGCCTTGAGGGGATAGACAGTGATGGACGGCGGGTGGAATTTACCCGTGCCGGCTTCGGTCTCGTGAACCATGGGCTTCGTAACGTCCAACCCGTGCATGTGAACCCCGGCAAAAGGCGGTTCGAACTGGCCGGTACCGGGCACGGTCTTGAAGTAGCTGATCGCACCATGATTCGCGACAAACATCCACTGATTTTTCGTATCGACGGCAATCCCATGGGGATCTTCCAAATGGGTGTGGTTTCCCTCCAGGCTCCGGATTGGTTGCTGAACGCCTTCCGCCGATTTGGGATAAATTATCACCTGAGGTGGATGTTCCACGGACATGTAAAGTTCCTTGGCATCTTCATCTACCGCGATTCCCCAGGTTCGGTGCGCGGTTTTTAGTTGTCTTTGCGGCGGCACGTTCCCTTTGGCTTCGCGATGGAAAACAACCATCGTGTCCACCATATCGTTATTGACCGAATAAACATCGCCGGTTTGGGGATCAATGTAGAGTCCACAGTTGAACTCCAGCTTGGTTTGGATGCCACCGATGACACGCTTCGGTTCCGTAAAGTTCGCGCTCGGCGGAGTGTTGTCCGTGCGGTTGAACACTTTGATGCCGAAGAGATTTTCATCCTGAAGGAAAACCTCATTCGAGTTGGTATCCACGGCGACCGCACTGTAGGTCGGATACGTATCGCGTATGACTCGGACGGGAGCCCGGTCTGCGTTGCTGGCACCTTCGTCGCTCGTATTCTCAAAAGTCAGCCCGGACGTGGAACTTATGAACACGGGCTGAAAACGGGCAGATCGGTTGGCGCTGGCAGGCTCCCACTCGCACATTTGCCCTTCGGCTTCCAATCTCTCAATGGAAACGAGCTGCGGCTCGCCCGTGCTTACTCGCAAGAAAGCTGCGGAGGCGCCAGCCAGTTCCCTTTGTGGCTCTTTGGTCCACTCCCGCCCCGCCGAAAAAGCTACGAGAAAGAAGACCGCGGTTATGGTCGCTATAAATCCAAGGTGAAACTTCAGCCGCATATTCATCTCCGTAATGCCATTACTTCAGCGCCCCTGCCGCTCATCAATCTTGGAGATCTCATCCTCGGGACATTCATGTAGTCTCCATCCACCATCTCCCGCACCAGCCGCAACGGGTGATCCTGCGGTATTCGCTTCTCCAGCGAGACGTAACGGAACATCCCTACCTGCTGCGCGTCTTCTCCTCTTCATGATTCATTGGCCTTAGCGCAAGCCGAGTGCCATTAGTTTCCACCCGAACCATTACGGGTGGGTTGTCCGACCGCTGATTTCAGGGAATGAATTCGCGTAGATAAGGTTGTCACGATTGGGGACACTGGCCGGCGAAACCGATAGCGGATTTTCTATTTTCGACTCATATGGAATCGTCACAAGCGGGCCTGCTTGCGAACATTGGTAACGGACCAGTTGCATGCTTTGGCCATGGGTCAGGATATCGTTCGGGAAAAAGGCCCGATCGCCTCGGGCCCGTCCAGATAGCAACTTGCGCCATTTCACTCATTAACTTGGGGCATTATCCTCAAGTTTGCCTGCCGAACAAGTGAACGCCGTTTTAGTCTATTCACTTATACCTGTAGGCACACCATCCCCGTTCTTAGCCTACTTTGGCTGGGGAGTGAGGCGAAGATACGGCTTGAGCGCCTTAAATCCGCCGAACTGTTTTTTTGCATCCTCGTCTGAAACACTTGTTACGATGATGACGTCGCCACCCGGCTTCCAGTTCACGGGCGTAGCAACTTTGTGCTTGGCCGTTAGCTGAATAGAATCCAAAACTCGGAGCACTTCATCGAAGTTGCGGCCCGTGCTCATCGGATAGCTGATCATCAGCTTGATCTTCTTGTCCGGACCGATCACGAATACGGTGCGCACGGTCGCATTGTCCGCCGCCGTTCGGCCTTCGGAGGTGGTCCCGGCTTCGGCCGGCAACATGCCATAAAGCTTGGCGATTTTGAGTTCCGGGTCGCCAATCATCGGGTAGTTCACCTTGTGGCCCTGAGTCTCTTCGATATCCGCCGCCCACTTGCTATGGTTGGTTACGGGGTCCACGCTCAAACCCATGATCTTGCAGTTTCGCTTTTGGAATTCGGGTTGCAGCCCCGCCATATATCCGAGTTCCGTGGTGCACACGGGCGTAAAGTCTTTCGGGTGGGAAAACAGGATCGCCCAGCCGTCACCGATCCACTCGTGAAGGTTGATCTTTCCTTGTGTGGTATCGGCAGTGAAATTGGGCGCTTCATCGTTTATGCGTAAAGACATTTATTCCCTCCATCAGTCATCTGTACATCGAGTTTCGATCGTGCGATTGCCGCCTGCGAAATTGTACGTCAAACTACATGCTTCCTGTCAAGCTCCAAACCGGACCGGAACGCGCACGAAGATCGACGCGACGGCCTGCCTCGGGGTGAAATTCACCAAAGAGTCTTGGCGGCTGTTTGCGGTGAACAGGACCACTGTCGCCGCAGGGGCTAGCTTCCGTCACGAATGATGCGGCAGGATTCAATGTCGAAGGTGACTTCCCCAATCGTCAACCGGGTCTGATCGCGGAAACCGGATACGAAGCCGACGAATCGCCATACGTCGGCGAAATTCGTAGCCAGCCCCACGGAAGCGCGAATCGCCCCGGCGCTCTTGTTTTGGCCGCGGCTCTGCATCAGCCGCAAGAAACTTTGCAGGTTGATGTCCTCTCCCAATTCGTATCCGGCCCGCATGTCCTCCTCGGTCAAGCCTTCGGCCATTTCGCCCGCGCCGGGATTGCAGAAGCATCCGGTACGCAGGGATATGCCTTCTTTGCCAGCCAGTTCCTCGACGCGCCGGTAATCCAACAAGTGTCCCTGCGGATCATAAAGATTGATGGTCACGGTCCCGCCTCGCTCCTGAGTCGTCGCCGGCCCATAAATGCGGACCATGGCTCGGCCGTTGCTGTGCCGCAGAGCCAGCAACTCATCGAGTAGCCATCCCGTAAGGCAGCGAACACGCTCGCCAATCATTTCAATGCCGACCGATTGCAGATGGCGCAGGCCGATCTCGACGGCCGGGATGGAGAGATAATTCAGTGTGCCGTCCTCAAACGCAGCTTCATTTTCGGACAGCACATGCGCCTGCCCCTGAACCGATGCGAAGTTGACGGTGCCGCCCGCGAACCATGGCCGCCTGAGCCGGGGGAGTGTGGACCAGCGGATCAGCAGCGCGCCGACCCCCGTGGGATAGCCGAACATCTTGTAGAAGGAGACGCACACGAAGTCCGGCCGTACCTCCGTCAGGTCGAGGCGGTTGGTGGGAACAAAGGCGGCCGCGTCCAGCAACACGTGCCAGCCCTTACTCTGAGCCTTCGCCACCAGGGTCAGCGGGTGCTTGACTCCGGAAAAATTGGATTGCGCCGGGTACGCGAAGAGATTGTCGCGGGCCGGGTCGGCTTGGTCCAGCAAAGTATCCAGCCGCGCCATGTCGAGGCGCAGTCCCGGGACCAACAGCGGCGCGTAAACGGCGGTTGCGCCTTTCGAGCGGGCGAATTCGCGAATCCCATTGACGGAGTTGTGATTGTCAAACGTGGCCAGGTAGCGGCCGCCAGGCGCAAACGGGAAGGATTCGCCGATCAGCTTCAGCGCTCCGGAGGCGTTCAACGTGAAAACCACAATGTAATCGTTCGCGGCGTTGAAGTAGCTCAGGATGCTGCGTCGTGTGCGTTCGACGTGGTCCGTCGTCGTCACCGAGGCGGGGTTGGCGGAGTGTGGGTTGCCGAAAACATCGCTGCGCAACAGGTCGAGATGCTGCTTCAGTTGCGACTCGGCGTAGAGCCCGCCGCCGGTGTAGTCGAGATAGACGTGGCGATGTTCATCCAGCCGGCGGTATTCGGACGCCCGCAACTCGTCGAGCGCCGCGGTTTGAAGGTAGCCCGGATATCGCGCGATGAAGCCCGCGTACGCTTCCTTCATTTGCAAACCCCTTTTAGTGGCGTCAGCGAACATCTTGTGGCTGGCGCATTTGGTTGTGGCCCCGCCAAGTAGTAGATCACCGGAACCGTCATGAGCGCAAGCAAGACAGAGAGGCGACTTCGCCCGCCGTGAGCGGCAATCTGGCCAATTTCCTCCAGGAGCTTTTCGCTCAATGAACCAAATTTGTAATGGTCGATATCCGGAGTGCGCTGAAAAAGAACGTTGACGATTCTTGTGCGGACTCGGTCGAGAATTCGTTAGGTATTGAACCTAGGGGCGCAGCCGATCGCCCTCTCGGAGAAAAAAATGCGCTCGGTTGGGCTCAGAAGGTGTATACTTTCAACCACCGGAAGGCGGAAAAACTAATTCCTGGTAACTTCATCTTCGAAGGAGAGACCCATGGCTTCGAAACAACCGAATCGAAGGAAATTTCTAAAAAATGGCGCCGTGTTGGCCGGTTTGGCCGTAGGAGCAGTCCGGTCGGCGAGCGCCCAGACGCCAGCTCCAGAATCGGAGGCGCAGCCCAAGAAAAGTCTTAAGGAACTGATCGCCTATGGGGATCGCTCGCGTTTCGTGAACTCGATACGCGTGCCCGTGGCCGAGAGACCCTCGCCTGACCAGTTTGGGCTTACTTTTCATGTGTTGACTCCGTTGCAGGATTCGGTAGGGATGTTCACGCCGTCCTCGCTCCATTATGTGGCGACCCACCGTGGCTTTATTGTTCCGGAAATCGATCCCCGGGAACATCGTTTGTTGATCCACGGCATGGTGGACCGGCCGTTGATTTTCACCATGGACGAGTTGAAGCGCCTCCCTTACGTATCTCGCTTCCATTTCATCGAGTGTGCCGGGAACCGTGCGAAACCGACGCATAAGACAGTTCAGGAAACGCACGGGATGACTAGTTGCGCTGAATGGACGGGAGTTCTCCTGTCTGTGTTGCTCAAGGAAGCTGGCGTGCAAAGCGGGGCGAAATGGATCGTCGCGGAAGGGGCCGAGGAAATTAAAGGAGCGTCGAGCATTCCGCTGGGGAAGGCCATGGATGACTGTCTAGTCGCCTACGGCATGAACGGCGAGCCGATTCGTCCGCAGCAAGGCTTCCCGTTGCGGTTAATGGTCCCCGGCTTTGAAGGTATTTATCACACAAAGTATCTGCGGCGAATCAAGGTGGTGGATGAGTACTACATGACGTATAACGACTATGGGCATATTCGATCGGACCATCAAACCACCGCGTTGGGTGTCCAGGTTGGACCGAAATCTGTTATCACCTATCCTTCCGGGGATCAGAAGCTGCCCGGCAAGGGATTCTACGAAATCAGTGGCTTGGCATGGTCCGGCGCGGGCACCGTCAAGCGCGTTGAAGTTTCGACCGACGGCGGCCAGAGCTGGAAGGACGCCGAGCTTCGGGGGACGGCATATCCAATGGCCCATACCCGCTTTGGCTTCCATTGGAATTGGGACGGAAAAGAGTGTGTGCTCCAGTCGCGATGCACGGACGAACTGGGCACGGTTCAACCGACCCGCGCCCAGGTCGCCAAACACTTTAACCTGACCGAAGCCAATTTTAGTGTTCCAGGCAATGACAATACCATTCAATCGTGGAGGGTGGCCGGTGATGGAAGTGTTATCAATGCGTTTGTTTAAACTTCTCCTGCTGGTGACGATCCTGGGGGTCTGCCAGATCGGATGGGCGCAGGCGCCCGGTTACGGTTTGGGAAGGACCCCGAGTGAGGAGGAAATCCGTGTCTTGGATATCTCGATTCCCCCTTCCGGTAAAGGACTCCCGCAGGGGCGCGGTACCGCCAAGGAGGGTGCCCAGTTCTTTGTGCAGAAGGGGTGCTCGGGATGCCACGGGGCAACAGGGAACGGGGGCCGAGCTCCTACTTTGATAAAAAGCGATGGCGCCTCCAAGTCCACCGCGCCCTGTCTCTCGCCTTGTATAAACGATGCAAACGTGATGGCGGTCCACTCACCGTACGCGACGACGATGTGGGATTATATCCACCGTGGCATGCCTCTCGGTAGAGAAGGATCGTTAAAGCCGGATGAGGTATACGCCCTGGTTGCCTTCCTGCTCTACAAGAACGGCGTCATCCAAGAGGACACAGTATTGGACGAGCAGAGTCTGCCCAAGTTGAAAATGCCTAATCGCGATGGATTCGCTCCCATTCCGGAGTGGAAACACGGGACGCCAAGGCTTCAGGGTTACCCCTAAGCACTAATCAATAGGATGCGCGCGCCTCTAGGCTCACTCATTCGTCTGTTTCACAAGTTGCCCAGCTAGGGAACCACATAGTCGCCAATCGTGACGCGGCTCACACTGTGAGGCGTTCGGCGTGTCTCCAGGGACGCGCAGACCATGGAGGGTTGACATGAGGATGACTAGGTACGCGTGGTTCGTCACGACGACCGTCCTGACGTGTGGATTATTCGGCGTGGGGCCGGTGCAGCTCGCCTCGCAGCAGGCGCCGGGCGGCGGCCCAGCGAACGATGTGGTGGACCGATTCCAGCGTACGTATGAAGTGCTCCGATACAACGAGGTAGCCACGAGCGGAGTCGCGCGCGGAGAGACGATCTATTTCTACAAATGTTGGATGTGCCACCAAAAACTATCCCGTACGGGTTTACCTGGACCTGGAGCCAAGCCGGACACGAGCGGTCAAGCCGGACCGCCGCTCAAAGACCTCTTCAAACGGCCCATGACGGACGAAGCGGTTGCGGCGAAGATCAAGGCCGGCGGACCGGGTATGGTGGCATTCGGTCACACGCTGACCGACGCAGACATTGCCGATCTGATCGGCTATCTGCGGAGCCCGATGTGCTGCTATGAGAATGACAACCCGCCGAAGAATCCGCATTACCAAGCGGAGACCCACCGGTGGCCGGTGACCAACGCGTTAAAGGGCGGCGCCCGCGGCATCGTTCGAGCGACGAGCGGACAGATGCTCGAAGGAATAAAGGTGCAGTTGATCGCGCCCAACGCGGTGCGGACCACGGTGTTCACCGACGCCGATGGCCGGTATGAATTCCCTGCGATGCAGGCCGGGTCGTATACGCTCCGGATTGCGACGCCTGCCCCCTACAAGGCATACGTGCGCGAGGGCATTCCGATTACAGGGGCGGCCACCCTGGAGGCGATTGTCCTCGAGCCGATCCCGAGCGGCGCAGGGAAAGACGACTTACCAGGAGCGCTTCCGCCCACACCCGAGGTGATCTCGCAACTGAGCGGGGCGGAAATGCTGTGGAATTTCTCCGGCACGATGCAGGCGAAGACCACGTTCGCGAAGGGCTGCAACAATGGCTGTCACAGTTACGAACTGATCTTTCGAAACCACTTTGACGAACACAGTTGGGATCTCATTGTCGACCGGATGACGAAGTATAGAGCTGCGTCGCTCCTCCCTCCCCGCAGCGACAGCAGCGATGCCGCTCGTGCGTCGAAGGCGGAGCACGAGGCGATCGTCCAGTGGCTGGCGACGGTGCGGGGACCCGAAGCGCAGGACGCACCGGTGCGGATGTTTTTGTCGCGGCCGAGCGGCACGGCTACGCGCGTGGTGATTACCGAGTTCGAACCGAACCGCCGGCTGTTGAACATGCACGATGTTTGTGGCGACGGGAACGGGAATATTTGGTACGCGAGTCACCATACGCCCTACGTCGGATACCTCGACCCGCGAACCGGCATCGTCAAGGAATACAAGCTTCCCGACGTCGGGGGCCAAACCGTGGCTACCCATGCGTGCCGCGTGGACACCAAGAACGGTCTGGTCTGGTTCTCGGAGGGGCCTTGGCCCGGTACGCGGACGCTCAACCGGCTGACTATTTCCACAGGGGAAATCCGGCAATTCACCAACAATGCGGTCGGTGGCAATTTCGGGTTGGCGCCCGACGGGTTCTTGTGGACCGGTCGGACAGGCAAGGGAGGGATCCAAGAGGTCGTGCGAGTCGATCCTCAAACGGGTGAGGTCGTGAACGCTTATCCGCAGCCGACGACCCCGGGCTCGTATCAACACGCCGTGTCTGCGGATGGACGATTTGTGGCAGGTGGTTCGCCACCGCGCGTCGGAGGCACCACCGGATGGATGCTCGACGTGGCGAAGGGGAAATTGTATGAAACGAACACGGGCGATCAAAACCCCCACGGTGCGGCGCGAGGGGGGTTCGATCCCTCCGGCAATGCCTGGTTTGGCGGCCACACCGGCCCGTTGGTCGAACTGGTGAACGAGATCGACAAGGGGAAAGGGATTCGTACACGGTTGTTCTGGCCGCCGACCCCCCTGTTCCCGTACACGGATTTCTATACCGCGACGCCGGACAAGAATGGCGAATTGTGGGGCGGACTGTTGCATGGCCGGGGGTTTGTCCGCTTCAACCCGAAGACGGAACGTTGGGTCGTCTATGAGAATCCGGAGCCAAGCGCGCTCAACCGTTTCCAGTGGATTGATAACACGACGACGCCTCCCACCATCTGGTACGCGGACTTCTCAACCCAGATGTTCGTACGAATCCAACCGTTGGAGTGAGGCAGGAAGAAACGGAGAGCGCTGAGACCTGCCGCCACGCAGCTGAAAGCGATAATCACACCTTAACTATTCCGATCCGTGCTGCCCCCCCCCAAACCTCGACGCCATCGACAAAACGTTGAATGATTCCATTGACGAAATCAACGCCAGCCCACGACTTGAGCACGGCGGGATTCAGCACGAGCCAGACGCAAAAGCCCTCCCACCATTTGGGGCACTCCAATGGGTGTCTATTTTCAACCTCTGAAAGGCTACAAAGGAAATTCCGGATGACGACTATAACGCCGGCAAAATGAAGTGCACACGATCAATTGGATCGAGTCCCTTTCCCGAGTCCTTAGTCGAGGACGAGCCAAGAAAATTGTGCGCTGGAATCCGCCGAGGCGTCTATAATGAGGCGGCGGGAAGCTAATTGGAAGCCAGAATAATAATTGGAATTTCCGGTCTATTTGTGTTGCGTTTTTGCTGCGCGGCATAGATGCTTTCGGCGGGCGTGCGGATCTAGTGCGCGTATCTATTGCGTGTATCTCGGCGGAAAAAGACTCACCAAAATAAGAAGGAGCAGCCATGAGCCAACTCCGAGTCACAGCGTTAGTGGCGCTTGTGCTTCTTGCCGGAATGGCGAGCCGGGCACAGGTCACGACAGGAACCATCTCCGGGACAGTTGTTGATAACACGGGGGCAGTCTTGCCTGGAGTTACGATCGTGATCCTGAACGAGGATACGGGTGTCTCCCGTACCGCCGTGGCGGATGCGGGAGGGCGTTACACAGCTCCCTCGCTGACCTTAGGCAGTTACCGTCTGACAGCCAGTTTGCAAGGTTTCCAAACGGCAATCCGCACGGGCATCCTGCTGACCCTGGGACGGGAAGCCATTGTGAACTTGGAGTTGTCCGTCGGGGCGATCACCCAGACCGTGGAAGTGGCTGGCGAAGCCCCCCTGGTAGAGGCGACGGGAGCCACGGTTGGTTCCGTGGTGGACCAGCGAACGATTCGAGACCTCCCACTCAATGGGCGTGACCTCACAGAGCTTATATTGCTGAATCCCGGCGTGAGCCAGGCGACGTTTGCAGGCTCCGACAACGCCTACTCCGGTTTCGGCAAGAAAATCAGCATCTCGGGAACCCGCGCAGAGGATAATGCTTACTTCCTGGACGGCACGTATATCAACGACTATGCCCGCCACATTCCGGCGGGTCCTTCCGGGGCCTTAATGGGAGCCGAGACGGTGCGAGAGTTTGAGGTGCTCACCAACTCTTACAGCGCACGCTACGGCCGCGCACTCGGCGGTGTATTCAATGCCGTCTCGCAATCCGGCAACAATGTCTGGCACAGCAGCATCTATGAATACCTGCGCAACAGCGCCCTGGATGCCCGGAACTTCTTCGATCGGAAACAGAGGCCAGACGAGCCAAGGCTGCCACCCTTTCGCCGCAATCAGTTTGGCGGGACCGTCAGTGGACCGGTGGTGCGGGACCGCGCGTTTGTCTTCGCAGCGTATGAAGGGCTGCGGGATGCTCTAACGAGTACACAATACAACGTAGTGCCAGACCTCCCTTCCCGCCAGGGCAATCTCCCGGGCGGCAGGAGGATCGTAGTATCCCCGGTGATTGCCCGCTTTCTTGCCCTCCCTATCTTCCCAGCACCTACGCCCGGAGGGCTCGGTTTTCCTGGAGATGGCACGGCCCAATATATTTTCCAGCCAAAGCAGCCGGCATCGGAGAATTTTGGGCAGGGACGATTCGATTATCAGATTTCGAATGCCGACTCCATCTTCGCTCGATTCACAGGTTCCAGTGCCAGCCTCTCGAAGGTTGTGAACTATCCCGTCTTCGAGCAGGTCCTGGGTATGACGACGCGCCTGCTCACTGTATCCGACACGCACATCTTCTCTCCCCGTGCGCTCAGCACGTTCCGATTTTCCTTCAATCGTGTCGAGCCTAGCGACCAAGGAATCTATCCAAAGGTGCCGGCTGAGTTGCTCTCTGTTCCCGGCCAGCCCCCGCCGTCACTCGCGCCTGGAAGTGGGATTACATCCTGGAGCGGTTATCCGAGGCCGCTTGACTATTGGCAAACCAATCGCATCAATGTTCAGCAGGACAGCAACCTGACGCTAGGCCCGCACTCCCTGGAATATGGAGGGATGCTCGAGGGTCTGCGATTCGGCATGAGTAATCCCAATCGCCCATTCGGAGACTGGACTTTTGCTAGTTTGGAGCAATTTCTTCTGGGCAGCCCCCGGCAGTATCGAGGAACACCGCCGCAGTATGGCACCTCGGTGCGCAATTGGCGCCAGTGGTTCTTTGCGTTGTATATCCAAGACAACTGGAAGGTGACGTCGAAGCTTACGCTGAACTTGGGCGTTCGCTGGGAGCCCTATACAACCCCGCGCGAAGCCGACAACCTGATCGCCAACCTTCGCCACTTCACGGATTCGCAAACCACAGTCGGGAGTCCGTACTGGCTCAATCGGAGTTGGGGAGATGTGGGTCCGCGGTTCGGTTTCGCCTGGAGTCCTTTCGCGAGTGGAACCACCTCCATTCGGGGCGGCTTCGGTATCTCTTTTGAGCCAAACGACTCGCTCTACTACTACACCAACACTACGCGCATCGTTCCTCTCCTCCCGGAATTTACGTTGGTCAACCCGAAGTACTTTCCCGATGCCTTGAAAGAGATTGCCAACGCCGAGGTGCCCAACGGCACCGCAAACGCTATCGATTATGAGAATTTCCGGAGTACGCGAGCGCTGCAGTACAACCTGACTGTCGAGCAGCAATTTGGAAAAAGTACGGTGATGAGTCTTGGCTACACGGGCAACCGCGGCACACACTTGGTTTCCAACGCCGACTATAATGCTCCGCTCGCCCAATTCAATGGCACCTCTCTTGAAGTGCCTGCCAACGCTACGCTGCGGAATCGAAACTTCCAAAGCATCTTCTATAACGGTTCGAATGCCGACTCGTGGTACAACGGGATGACGGTTTCCATTCGGCGAAGGTATTCTGCTGGCTTTCAGGCACAACTTTCTTACACCTTTTCCAAGGTAATCAGTACCAGCGACAATTACAGCGCCCTGGACCGGTCCGGTTCAGGACCAGGCACGAGATACGCGCATGATTTAAGGAGGGACAAGGGTCTCAGTGGCTACCATGTAGCCAACAAGCTATCCGTCAATTACGTTTATGATCTGCCCTTTGGCCGTGACCGGTCCGGCATAGCAGGCGCCTTGGCTGCTGGTTGGGAACTAACCGGCATCGTCAGCCTGCAGAGCGGACAACCCTTTACGATCGGCAATGCGGCCGGCGCAACCCCGACCCAACTGTCGAATATCGGATATGCCCGCTACCCTAACGTAGATACCACTTTCTCGAGCGACAAGGTCATCCAGGGGGGACCAAATCAGTATTTCAATCCCCTGGCGTTTTACCTGCCGAACGGCAACTTCGAATTAGGGAATATCGGGCGGAATACCCTGATTGGGCCAGGCTTGGCGAAATGGGACGCCGGAATTCACCGGGACTTCCGGATTACGGAACGCACGCATCTGCAGTTCCGGGGAGAATTCTTCAATATCCTGAATCGCGCCAACTTTGGGAAGCCAAGCTCGAACGTTTTCACAAGTAATCGGCAGCGCCTGGGATCTGCGGGTCTGATCACAAGCACAGTAAGTACGGCTCGGCAGATCCAGTTCGGATTAAAGTTGGTATTTTGAACTTGGCTGTAACGGCCAGCGCATTTTCAAAGCGTTATGCACATACTGATTTTGGAGGCCGTCTCCTGCTCCTCATAAAGAAAATAGATGCTGTGAAAAATTCCAGTGCAGGCTATTTGTGGCTAGAAGGGTGGTTACCATGCGTAGGGTTGTTTGGTTGATTGGAGTTCCACTGGCGATTTTGGGCATTTGTGACTCATGTGCAGGGGGCTGGAAAGAGCGCCGAAGAAGAAATTTTGCAGATGCTCGGACAGAATCGCCCTTACCACACCGTTTCGGCGGAGCTATTTGATCAGCTCGGCTGGGACCTTCCAGATGGTGGCTCCCAGGTGAAGGCCTTGGCCGATGCAGCGCCGGGGGGAGCGTTTGACCCTCGGAAGCTCGAGAACCTTCCCGCCGACAAACTGGGCTATCGGGCCAAATGGCATGAGGTCCGATACAAAGCGTATGGACTGGACTGGGACATTCCGGGCTTATATCTGATACCGAACAACCCAATTCCGAGAATGCCAACGCTCGCCATCATCAACGGCGGTTCGGCAAACTGGTATGAGTTTTTTGTAGACCCGCTGAACCGGCCGGGCTTGGGGCAGTATTTGGCGCAGAAGATCCCCGTACTTCTAGTAACGATTCCGGGTAATTACCGGCACGGAGGCTGGACGGACAAGAACTATAATGATCGCGTTCCCGGTTACCTATTGGACCGCGATGTCTCCCGCGAGGAAGTCAAAATAAGAAACGCCGTCTACACGTTCAAGGTTGTGACCGAAGGGGTAAGAAAGCTGATCGAGACGGTAACAACAGGTCCTGTCGTTATCGTCGGGCATTCCACCGGTGGAGAGATTCAGTTCGTTCTAAAAAACTCCAGCCTCAAGAACCGACTACAGGGTCTTTCCTTAGGTTGGGGCACGGGCGGGCCGGCGGCTTTGGCCAGTATGCAGGAGTTCCGTGGACCTAGAAGCTCTGACAACTACCTTGCCGTAGGGGACCTACAGCCTCGCCCCGCCAGCGGATACGCCAGAGGCTATCTCGGTCCCCTGAATCCTGTTTGGGACCCCAACGAATCTAGGTTGGCGGTGGCCCAGCATTGGATGGGCCTGGAGGAGCGCCGCAGGCCGCAATTCAAGCAACCCTTGCAGTCCATGGAGCACAATAGCGCCGAGAATCTCCGCGAACATACGGCATCGCAGGTCCGGCAGGCACTTCAAGGAAACAAATTCTATCACTGCTGTCCGGTTAAAAGTCGAAAAGAATCAATTGGTTGGGATCTGCCACTAAATTAACTTGGGAGTCGGATGCTTCCAACGCCCGTAAAGGGGGTACTTTCTCGAAAAGAGTAACGGAAAGAATCTGTAAAATTTGGTAAAGGCTGGCTTCCAGTCCGAGATGCTTCCGGACAATGGCCACGAGCACATACCTGGAAACGGCGATCCAGATTGGAGTCTTCACGGCGTTCTCGCTGGTGCCATAGAACGCCTGGATTCGCAGGTGCTGCTGGATCCATTTGAAAAACAGTTCCACGGGCCAGCGGCATTTGTAGATCTGCGCGATC
>ORMF011038024.1_pt1 | contig 33675 bp, 32 predicted proteins | sample 1779871 | NCBI WGS metagenome assembly ORMF01 (sample SAMEA104232316, study PRJEB22302) | groundwater metagenome | biome: forest; feature: aquifer; material: groundwater | place: USA | collected 2011-08-07 | depth 5.4 m | reverse complement strand
CCTTAAGGTAGGGGGAGATATAATCAACTCTCTCGGCAACGCCATTCATTACCTTGGTTTCGGGTTCTCCGTGGGAAACGGCAAACGCTGGCAGCCCCCCCCTCCTAGGTTAGGAGAGGGTTGGGGTGAGGTACCAGTCGATTATACTGAACCGTCCTGGCCGATTACCTACGCGTCCGGCGGTGCCATGATGGTGAGTGCGGTGATATGGAAAGAATTCGGCGGATTTGATGAATCGTTAGAAATGTATCATGAAGATTTGGATTTTGGATGGCGGCTGGCGCTCGCTGGTAAAAAGGCCGTTTGTGTCCGCGATGCAGTGGTATATCATAAATATATCTTTAGCCCAGCGCCGTACAAATACTACTTCATGGAACGGAATCGCATAATTGTTCTGCTGACACATTATCGCTTATGGACATTGTTGTTGATTGCACCCATGGCGATCGTGATGGAATTAGGAATGATTGCATTTTCGATTAAAAACGGGTGGTGGAAAGAAAAATTTCGGTCATACCGTGATGCGGTTCGAATGTTTCCGGAAATTTTGAAGCTCCGCAAAAAAAGCCTTCTCTTGAGGAAACTCAGTGATCGTGACATACTTAAGCTCATAGAATCAGCGATCACCGATCAACCGGTAAGTAATGTTATTCTCGATCGTATAGCCAACCCCATTTTAGTACTGTACTACCATTTTTTCAGATTACTCGTCTAATACTATGTCACTGCGCACATTGCAATGGAACATTGGTGGGGGATTGATTCGTGCAGACGATGCGGATCCGACTAATCCGTTGTCGTATTCAATCGAAGGGTTGGAGCAAATCATTTATACGATCAAAACCCATGGTCCGGATATCATCACGCTTCAAGAGGTTCATTCGGATGATGATCGTGATCAAGCCCACCAGATTGCCGAGGCGCTGGGTATGCATTTCGTGGCCAGTGATGTGTATACGCCGTCGCATCTCCAAGACGGCCAAGCGCTTGGTCAAGCTATCTGTTCGCGGTTTCTGATTTCTTGGCATACCTTCCGATTATTTTACAATCCACAACTCGAAACCACTAGCCCTAAAGGAGAACGGTGGCTCTCCGCAGACAAAGGGGTCACGAGTTGTCACATGACCATTCAAGATATTGCCATCAACATCAAGACCTGCCATTCATTTCCGTATCGACGCTTCAAGGTTGATCCACAGGATCCCGTTTTACAGCCATTGCGCGAAGATATGGCAACGTATTTAAAACCGGACATGCCCCTCTACCTCCTGCAGGGCGACTTGAACTATGACGAGCGCAGTCTACGACCCCTTTACCCGCAGTTATTTCAAGATAGTGTCCAAGAAGTGCTCTTAGAGGCCCCCACCACTCCCAAAGGGCGCCGGTATGATCATGTGCTCTACCGCGGGTTTCGACACATTCAATCCATTGTCGACTCGTCGGTGCTCACTGACCATTTCCCGGTGATTTCGGATTTTGACATCGATCAATCATATGTCGCTGGATCGTGATGTTGAAGAAATCAAGCAGAGGAATCGGCGCGTTGAAGAGGACAAGGCATGGGAAACCAGTTGGACGCGTGCCCTCATTATTGCTGTGTTTACGTATGTTGTCGCGGGCGTATGGCTTATGGCCATCAACGACTCTCAACCATTATTGAAAGCGTTCATTCCCGCGGTCGGTTATCTGTTGTCTACATTTTCTCTGCCATTGATAAGGCAGTTGTGGATTCAAAGGACGAAATAAGCCATCAATATTCCCTGAGCTTGCCAGCCTTGCTGTAGCTTCAGCGAAGGCAGGTCGAAGGGTTCAACCATGTATTACATCTACATCGTCGAGTGCTGTGACAGTTCGTTATACGTGGGTTCCACCAATAACGTCGAGAAGCGCATCGAGGCGCACAATCATTCTAAACAGGGAGCCCGGTACACGAAAGGACGCAGGCCAGTAACCTTGCGGTATGTCGAATCCCACCCCACCCTTGGGCAGGCGTTACGGCGTGAGGCGGAAATCAAAAGGTGGCCACGCAAAAAGAAGTTGCAATTGATTGTTTGTAGTAGTATCATCCTCTAGCCATTATGTCTATGCAATTGTTTTTAAGTACCTTTGTCACCATTTTTCTTGCAGAACTCGGGGATAAAACACAACTAGCAACCTTCCTTTTTGCAGCAGATAATAACACCAATAAGATTATTGTGTTTGTAGGCGCTGCGTTGGCACTAGTTGCAACATCAGCAATGGCGGTGTTACTGGGAGGTGCCATTTCAACATTTGTGGGGGAACGCGTTCTTAAGATTGTCGCAGGCTCTGGGTTTATCGTGATTGGCATGTTGACGCTTTTTTCCGCACGCTCATTATGAAGATCGCACACCTTGTCTCAACGTTTCCTCCGTACCATGGCGGCATGGGGACTGTTGCGATGCAACTATCGAAGCATCTCGTTGCCCTCGGGGAAGAGGTGACGGTGCTCACTCCTTCTACCGGTGAGGATACCGAGGAAGTGGTTGAGGGTGTTCATATTCTCCGAATGCATTCTGTGTTTCGTAAAGGGAATGCGTCCAATTGTCGATGGATATTGCGCTATCTACAAGGATACGATGTGATCCACCTTCATTGGCCCTTCATCGGAGGCGCAGAATGGGTATGGTGGGGATTCTATCGTCGTCGACTTTTAAGCCCGCAGGGAGTATTACCGAAACTCATCATCCAGTATCATATGGATCTTATTGCTCCGGGGTACCGGTCGATTGTGTTTTGGTTTGTTCAACGGTGGGTGTTGCCGCGTCTCATCCGGTTGGCGCATGCCGTCGTCACGACCAGTTCAGACTATCGAGAGCATTCTCCTGTACTCCATGTCATCGAGCGCAATACGACATCGATTTACCACACCATTCCATTAGGCGTTGACGCAACAATATTTACACCCGGGAGTGTGCCTCCATTTTTACGAGCACAGTGGGGGATTGAACCAGGTACTGCCACGATTGGATTTGTCGGCTCTATTGACAGCGCCCACTACTTTAAAGGTATTTCACAATTATTGAGCGCCTTTTCAATTCTTACGCGCACTATTTCACAACAACGATTTGCTCTACTGATTGTGGGCGAGGGAGATCAATTAAATCGTTATCAACGCATTGTGCACGATGCTGGGTTGGAACAAAGTGTGCATTTTATGGGGCGGGTGAGTGATGCAGAGCTTCCATACTATTACCGCATGATGGATTGTCTAGTGCTCCCCTCCACCACTGCGAGTGAGGCATTTGGGTTAGTGCTCCTCGAAGCAATGGCGTGTGGGAAAGCGGTTGTCGCGAGTAATCTTCCCGGCGTTCGGACACTAATCGATGAGGGGGTCAATGGTCGTCTTGTAGAACCCAATAATCATGAACGGTTAGCACAAACCCTCATTGATATGATGAGTGACCCAGCTATGTTGGCGCGGATGGGTACCAACGGACGAGCACTGGTGGAAAAACAATATCAGTGGCCCACTCTTGCAAAGAGCTGGCAAGAGTTGTACCGAGTGCTATGAAGGTTGTGCTGATGAATAATCGGTATGGTCGCAATGCGGTGGGCGGCGCCGAGCGTATCGCGACTCAGCAGGCCGTGTCACTCAAGGAGGAGGGTTGGGAAGTGGCAGTCTTAGCCACCGAATCGTTTCATGGCATGACTTCGTTGTGGGTTCATTGCGATGCCAACGATTTTCCTGGGACCGTTCGTCTTTTCCCCTTGAATATTGTGGCGTTTGAGAATCTCGCATCACTGACCATCAGTAAGAGACTTGTTTGGCATTGTTTGAATATTGTTAATATTCATTCCGCTGTTGCGATAGCGGTATGGTTGCGGCGTGTTAGACCACAACACGTGATCACACACAACATCATGGGTATTGGATTGTTGACCGCTTGGGCGATACGTTGGGGGGCGCCCGCAGCAGGGTGGACCCATGTGCTGCATGATGTCCAATTACTGCATCCTAGTGGTTTATTGTGGTGGGGGCAGGAGCGGTCTTGGCGCTATCAAGGGTTTCTGGCGCGTTGGTATCGCACATGCACCCGATGGCTCATTGGGAGTCCTCATGAAATTGTTTCTCCGTCGCGTTGGCTTCTCAATGAACACCAACAGTTTGGTTTCTTTAAGAAGTCACAAGTAGTTATTCGTCGTCATTCCCGCGAGCCCATGGCGAGGCGGGCATCTATTCGATCGGATCCTGATCAAGCCAGGATGACGGATGGGATAAGACTTCTTTTCCTCGGCCAAATTGAGCAGCATAAAGGAATAGAGTTTTTGTTACACAGTTTTCCAAATTACCAATCACAAATTATCCCGCCACAGCGGGACCCCGCCGTGGCGGTGGCCAATTACCAACTACACGTCGTCGGCAGTGGTTCTCTTTTCGAACAACTCCGTGCCGATCATCCTCATCACCAATGGCACGGGCATCTTGAGGGTGCGCCTCTCGAAGCAATGTGGCAACACACTGATGCTGTGGTCGTTCCATCGCTGTGTTACGAAAATGCACCAACAGTGATCATGGAAGCGCTCGAGCGCGGCATTCCGATTGTAGCCAGCCGGATTGGCGGCATCCCAGAATTAATCGATCATGGTGTGAATGGCTGGCTCTTTTCCCCAGGGGATAAAGGCGATTTATTACAAGCTTTGGAGCGCATGATTAAATCTAAATACCCAGACCATTCCATCACGGGTTGAGTACTGAGCGTCCGCGATTCGACGCGAAGTTTGAATTAAGGAGAATGAATTCTTCCAATATCGATTAATGACCACAAAAACAGTATTAGTGTTGCTCAGAAGAGCCGCTTGCTGAATCGTCTCACGGCTCGGCGAAGTGTATACATAATGAAGGTATTTCGGGTACAACGCTCCTCCGGTTGGAATGGGATAATAAAACATTGGTTCTTGCCCTGGGGGCCGATGGTAGTGTTTAAATCCGAATTGTTTTACTGCCGCAGCGGAAACCGCTTGATTCGATAGCACCACATATGCTTCTTGTGGAGCATGATTATTAATCCATTGCACCGCCTCGATGTCGCTACCACTGATCGTATACCCTTTATCAACACGATACCCTTCGGCAACAATAGGGTAAAACGTATAGATCGTTGCCCCAATTATACTCAGGCTCATCGTCGCTAGTATGAGTTGTGTGATTGGAGTAAGATGCGTTCGTATGTGTTCTTGTACGAACATGGCGGATGGGATGACGAGCGGTAATAGAAATAATCCACTCATCGTATAGAGGCGATGTGAAAAATCTGGCGTTTCATACGCAATGACGTTTTGAAACGAGGGTATTATCGCAACAAGATATCCAGACACCGCAGTCGTGAGACTCGCACCAATAAGGGTGCCCCATGCATGCTGCCCAAGTCGGCTGCGAGCGTGCTGAGGATTTAATCGAAGGTGAATAACGATCATTAAAGCGATAACAATCCATTTATTCCAGACGAGTGCGAAGAGTGTATCGAAAATAGGATTATATTGTTGTGGGATTTGAATCATTGGAATGAGTGACGGGAATGTCCATTGAGTACCGAGGGCGGTCGCGTTGAGTGCAATAAATATCATTGGGAGTATAAGAATCCATATTGCGATAAACATTGATTGGATCCACACAGAGTGTTTGCCGATTACGGTGTGATATATAAGCATGCCCAACAAAGGAATGCCGGTGATCGGATGGATCGACAGGGTGGCAATGATTGCAATCGTCACGAGTATCGTCGGGGTGCGTGAAGCAATCAAAAAAATAATCAGTATGAGCCACACAAACGCAAATCGTTGCGGAGTGGCCTCGGTGGCCCATGCAATTGGGAAGAGGAGAAATACAAATGGAATCATCCATGCGTTTGCGCGTGTGCGGTTGAGTGAGCATACCCAGCCCAGAACGACCGCCATACCCACTGGCACAAGAAGACGATGCACAATAACAATGGGAATAAACGTAATGGAATGAATAAGAATTACTAAAACATAATATCCAATGTAGTAGGGCGTAATTGGATGCACAACTCCATGTTGGGCGATCAACGAGAGCGTGGCCTCATGAAGATGGGTGTCAAACCCCGCACCCAGTGGGAAAAGAATCACCGGCAAGAGGACAATCGGCAGCAACGCAAACATGGCCAGCGGTCCAAACCATTGAGAACGAAATTTTATAATACTCGTTAAGCATAATAAGCTGATGAGTGGAAAGAATATCCACCACCATGGGAGTATTTGCCAAACTGAGCGTACGCTCATCAGTGTTCGTTGATCCCAGGCGATGACAAACGCAAGGAGTGTGGACCATACGATGATGAGTAAAGGAATGCGCCACCACCAGGGTACAGTGGGGTTGATCGCGTCGGGACGGGGCAAAGATGTCCGTAACCATTTTCGTCCCATGAAGACCACAAGAGAACTCGCTACGATGGTTATGAGAATAGAAAAACGCCCAAAGCCTACAATGTCGTAGAACCCAGTTCCAATAATCATCCAAAGGCTGATAAGGGCTATGAATGCATGAAAACCATTGATTTTTGGTGGCATAGATGGTATTATTGTAGCATTGTTTTATGGCACATCAAACTCTTTTCCAACGTTTCTCCGATACCATTGTTGAATACGTTTTTTTGCGCTTCATCCCAGTATCGGTCACCCCGAATTGGGTGACCGCCATCCGCCTTGCATTAACGCCCATTGTCGTTCTTTTGCTTGTGCGGGATTTTTTTATCTGGGCCACACTCGTGTTTTGTGTCGCGGCACTGACGGACTTGATTGACGGCGCAATGGCAAGAACACGTGATCAAATCACTGATTTGGGTAAGATACTAGACCCCGTGGCGGATAAGTTATTAATTGGTTCACTCATGATTCCGCTGGTTGCGACCGTGCTTCATCCATTATTTGCGTTGCTCATTGTTATCTTGGAATTATCAATACTCGTGGGTGGATATCTGCACGCCCGCCGCGGGTATATTCTTCAAGCGAATTGGTGGGGGAAAATTAAATTTAATTTTCAAGTCATTGGTATTTTATTACTACTCATCAATGCCGCATCACCTTATCCCATGTTGGTGCAGGGCGCGTTGATGTCGTTTTCAGCGGCATTAGGGTTTGGAGTTCTGAGCCTTCTGACTCATGGATTCTAGTATGGTTGTTTCTCAATCATTCCGATGGTGGTGTTTGGTGGCAGTGTTATACTCCATTCCTTCTGTATTGTTGTTCGTCCACTCCCCATCAACGTTTTCTATTGCGGATGAACGCGCGATGAGTGTTCTCACGCAGCGGATAGCCTTCGGGCAAACAATGGGTATTGATGAACCACTTAATACCCCCGCCGAGGGACTTGTGCACCCCCGGAGTATGACAACTATGGGCACCACCATTGTTCCCGAAGGGTTTATTGGGCAGGCGGTGTTGTATGGTTGGCTCGCTCATTTATTCGGCTGGCAAGGCATTCCCTACATTCTTCTTTCTCTTTCCACGGTATTGGCAGCATGGAGTTTTGGGCGATTGCTCCGTTATTTTTTTACTCCCGCGATTGCCGCCACCTCTTCGATTGCTTACCTTCTCTTTCCACCCGTCCTCTATTATTCGTTCCACCCCTTTGTTCCAAACTTATTACAATTCAATCTTCTTCTCATTGCCACAGCTTTGGTACAGAGTCCTCGATCGCATTCTTGGTGGAATCCACTACGTCCATTTATTGTTGGTGTTATCGCTGGCACAGCGGTTGCGCTTCGGCCCGTTGAATTACCCTGGATCGTGTTGCTGGGTATTACGATACAATTCGTGATGCAACCGAAGCTCACGAAGTATACCCTGGTGACTGGTCTTCTTGGTCTTAGTTTCCCTCTGATTGTTCTCGGGATTTCACAGGCGCAATTATATGGGCAATGGTGGAGTGTGGGGTACGCTCAAAATCCACAATTTGTTCCTATTGCCCACCGCGATACGCCGTGGGTGATGATCGATCTCGTAAAAGCGATGATATTCCCTTTTGGCACGTCATTGGCTCAGAGTATAAAAAATGTATGGTATTATCATCTATGGCTTTTTTGGTGGATTCTTCCATTGGCGTTCACTGCCCTGAGTGATCGGGATCATCGGCGCTCGATGACTCGGTGGCTGAAGATCATCGCATTGCCCGCGGGGTGGCTGATCGTATTTTACGGGTCTTGGAATATTTCTGAACAGGTTGATCCCAGTATTCACCCCATGAGCACGGGATTTGTGCGATATTGGATTCCACTGGCGGTGGCTTGGGTCCCCATTGTTATGATTGGAGTGCGACGGTTGTTGGATCAGTGTGTGCCCCGCATCCAATTCCTCGTCATCGCATTTCTGGTCGTTGCCGCTGTTCTCTCCCCACTCCACACAACAATAGCCAGTATTCACCAGCAGTGGGATCAAGCCAATCGAGATCGTGAACGAATTCAAACACTCATTGAATACACTCCTGCAAATGCATTACTATTGGTTAAGTACAGTGATAAAGTATATTTTCCCACCAGACGGGTATTGGTGTGGTACAAAGAGCCGGCAAAAGTGCAACGCATTCTTCCCAAGCTTATTGAGACAGTGCCTGTGTATATGGATGTGGTGGATGAGGAAGGCCAGCCATTCATACTCCCATCCACCGTGACGGTGATTCGAACGATCGCGGTCTCTGCCCAAGAACGACTATTGGAGTTAGGGCGTATCCAAGACAAACCATCAACACCAGAACCATCATCAACATCTCCACCGTTGTTGCGCAATACGCCATTGGTGCCGTTATCGATGCCGTTTACTTCGCAAGCGCCCGAAGGAATATGGGATGATCCATACGCGGAGTATTGCGAAGAAGCATCTATTATGATGGCGGCAGCACATTTTAAGCCAATAGCATGGAATGTCCACGATCGAATGAAAGAATTCGATCGCTTAGCGCAGGTGGGTAAGAACTTTTTTTTAACCGACCTCGAAAGTATCAACAGTGAACAAACAAGCGAACTCCTTCGTGAAGCGTATCCACTCAACGCAGATGTTCTTCCCTATTCTCGCGCAGGAGTTCAGGAGGCGCTATCACAAGGATTCCCTGTTTTGGTTCCGTTGGATGGAGCGCTCTTGGGCAACCCCTTTTTTCGAACCCCTCCTCCGGTGTATCATATGCTTGTGATAAAGGGTTTTTCCGATCGTGATGTCATCACGAATGATCCAGGCACACGACGAGGGGAATCATTCCGTTATGCGTGGGATTCATTCGAAGCGGCGATTGGAGAGTGGAACGGAAGCAGGGTTGATACAAATAAAAAAAATATGATTATTGTAAAACCATTATGACACACATAACAATCCGGCGGCTCTATCGGTGGACCACCGTTCTTGGTATCATAGGAATAACATTCTTTTTTCTACAAAAAGATTTGGTGTGGAGTGGTGTATGGGTTGTGGATCAGTGGTACGGTCAAAAAACTGCCTCCATCAGCGCGCCATGGCCAGAGTCCGCAACCGTTCGAGATGAGAACGTAGTACGAATACGGCAAGAAAGCGTGTATGTGAGCGTGAAAATTCCTCGTCCGTTTTATTCTGTCGATGTCATGGTTGATGCAGTTGTCCCGCGTGATGCTCTTGAGATCGGTGTCGAAACGATCCCCAACACATTACGCTATGCCATTATTCCTGCAACTCATTCTGGGCAGTCATGGAATGCACACCTTTCACTGGACACAGTTGGGCAAGGCAGTGGATCAATCAATTTCGTGTTACGGTTTATGGGAGCTTCAGACGACCTCAACGCGCAGATACGGCAACTCCATTTTACATTTCACCGACCCCCACAACAATTTACAACACTGATGAATAAAATATGGAATCGAATCATCGATCGTTGATGACAACGCTCATGGATGATACGATCCTCGTATTGGGCGCTGCCCTATGGGGGTGGATGACGATGGATGCGCTTAAACCAGGCATCGTTTCATTATATTGGAATCTGACGACCCATTGGGGGATTTTAATGCTCTTGATTGTTTTACGATTGTTGATGATCGCACCAATGGCGCCACCGTGTCGACCACCCACACACTTCAATCGATGGCAAGCCCTTTTCGCGTTTGTTCTTGCGGGGTGCACCGTCATCATTTTTTTACGAGCCTGGGGAATTGCCGCCATCAGTCTTGGTGTTCTTGTCACATTGCTTGCATTATCACTTTTTTTACACTATTCGTATGAAGAAACACCAGAGTAAATGTATTAGCGGGGTGGTGGTTCGTCCCGTCCAAACACATACTGATGATCGGGGATTTTTTCGTGAATTATGGCGTTGTGATCAGCCCGACCTACCAAGTCAAGTTGCTCAGACATCCATAACCATGAGCCATCCGGGCGTCATTAAGGCGTTTCATGGACATGCCAAACAAGATGATATTTGGTATGTTGCTTCTGGATCGGCACGCGTCGTGCTCGTTGATCGTCGAAGTGGTTCCACCACTAACGGTCTTGTCCAAACGATTGTGTGCGGCGAAGATGCGCCATGTGTCATTGTTATTCCTCGCGGTGTGTATCATGGGTATCAAGTATTAGGTCGACGACCGGTTGTGCTCGTGTATCATGTCACGAAACCTTATGATCCAAAACACCCCGATGAATTGCGCTTAAGTTGGGACGATCCATCCATTGGATACGACTGGACAGTAAAAAATCGTTAACTTGAAATACTGGGTATGCAACCCGTCACCTTAGTGATCCTCGATGGATGGGGGATCGCACCTCTTTCCGAGGGCAATGCGATCGAACGCGCGCGGACTCCACATCTGTCGGAGTTTTTATTGCGATATCCTTCAGCCACCCTTGACGCCAGCGGTGAGTCTGTTGGGCTTCCGTATGGCGAGATGGGTAATTCAGAGGTTGGGCATCTAACGATGGGGTTGGGGCGAGTATATTATCAACCTCTTCCGCGCATTAATCATGCCATCCGCTCAAAAGATTTTTTTAATAATGCCGTGCTTGCTGAAGCGCTTTCGACTGTTGCGCGTAAAGGGAGTCGACTGCACCTGATTGGGCTCGTTTCTACGGGGGGGGTGCACAGCACCATAGAGCATTTATATGCTTTGCTTGAGATGGCGAAAATGTACAACATCCACCGCGTGTATGTTCACGCGATTACCGATGGTCGCGACGCCCCGTTTAATAGTGGTCTACAGTTTATTGAGCGGATTCAAGAACGTTTAACGCTTTTTGCCGCAGGGACGATTGCTAGTGTCATGGGTCGTTTCTGGGCAATGGATCGTGACGGGCATTGGGATCGTACACAAGCTGCATTTAATGCGATTGCACACGGGCAGTCGTCAAATACGTATCGATCACCACTCACAGCCATTCAACAACATTACAATACTGCCGTGTATGACGAAATGATTCCACCAACCGTGATTGTCGATGATGAGGGAAAACCAAGGGCAGTCATCGACCCCGATGATGTTGTTGTTCTGTTTAACTTTCGTCCTGACCGAACACGCCAACTCGCGCATGCCCTGCGCACACCGATTATCAATTATTTTGATCGAGGGTCATACACGCCTCCAGCAATGGTAACGTTTACGGAATATGATCCCAATCTTTCTTGTCCGGTTGTGTTCCCCAACGAACGTACTGATGAAACATTAGCCGAAACCATTAGTAACGCTCAGTTTTCTCAACTCCATGTTGCAGAAACAGAGAAGTACGCTCATGTCACCTATTTTTTTAACGGATATCAAGAAGAGCCGTTTCCTCACGAAGAGCGCATATTGGTTCCTTCCCCTCGGGTCGCAAATTATCGAGAGACTCCCGCAATGTCCGCTTCAGAAGTTGTTGCCGCCACACTCGGATATTGGCAGACTCATCGAATGCCAGAGCTCACGGTGATCAATTTTGCCAACGCTGATATGATCGCCCATACAGGTGATTTTGAGGCAACGCGTCAAGCGATTGAAATTGTCGATGCATCCATTGGCCAACTTGCAGAAATTATTTTGCGCGATCATGGTGTTTTGATGATTACCGCGGATCATGGGAATGCCGAAGAATTGATCGATCGCGGCACGGGGAGAATGAAGACTTCTCATACGATCAATCCTGTTCCACTATACCTTATTGCCAAACAATGGGAGGGTTTGGGTACGGGAACTGCCCTTTCGGTGGGCAAGACCATTGGTGAACTGTCCGATATCGCACCAACTATCCTCACCATTCTCGGTCTTCCGATTCCAGAGTTGATGACTGGCACGAACCTTATTCCCGTATTGACGCATTCCGCGGTATCAACGGTATGACGACGATGATTCGTTGGATAGCAATGTTTGGAGCCACAGGATTGATTTGGTTTGAAATCGGTGGCATTGTGCTGGTGCTACTCAAGCCATTCATCGGCAGTGCAATTGTTCTTTTGGTCTCGAGTATTGGAATCGGTTGGGGCATTCAACAGCTTATCGGGTATTATTGGTTTTACGAGCGGCCATGGGTGAGTCATCCCACCCATTGGTCGTTTATTCAAACGTCGCCCTATTCTAAATCATTTCCTTCAGATCATGCGGCCATCGCTTTTATCGGAGTTGGCGTATCATTCATTTGGATTCCACACATATTCATCCCAGTCATCGTTTGCGCGTTGTGTATTGCGGTCAGCCGTGTTTGGGTGGGAGTGCATCGCACCATTGATGTCTTGAGTGGTGCTACGCTTGGGCTATTGCTCGTTTCATTCATTCATGGTTTATTTGGTCTATGAGTTCATCAATTCCATACGCGATTATTCTTGCGGGCGGAAAGGGGACGCGATTATGGCCCCTCTCTCGCAGGAGTACACCGAAGCACGTGATGCCCTTACCGCTCAAGGGGGGGTTGACCATGGTACAGAGCACACTTCAGCGCTTACGAAAAGGCCTTCCATTGGACCATATCTATATTTCCACCACCACCGAGAACTATCAAGAGATTCGGCATCAATTACCGATCATCCCCGTTAGTCAAATTTGTATTGAATACGGGAGAAAAGGCACAGGAGTGGGTATAGCCCTGACCGCACTCACCATACGGCGTCGCAACCCCGATGCCATTGTTGTCTCGATTAATTGCGATGCGTATGTTGGGAACGAACAACATTATCGTAAGGCGATTCATCGTTCAGCTCGTGTTGCCCAGGCCTTTGAAGACCAGATCGTATTGGTCGGTATTCCACCCGCCTATCCTGATACCGGCTTGGGATATATCGTTGTTCATCCAACACCGATAAAAATCGTGCAGGGTACAGGACGCGTTTTTTCGGTACAGCGGTTCGTTGAAAAACCGACCATCAAAAACGCCCAGAAACTTTTGGCAACAAAACGGGCGTACTGGAACCCCACGCTCATTGTTGCCCGTGTCGCAACACTTTGGAACGCGTATGTTCAGCACTGCCCTGCTCAAACTCAAATTCTAGAATCCCTTGTACCACTGCGAGGACCCCTGCCTTCAAAACACCAACAACAAAAACTTTTTTCGCGCCTTAAACCCATTAGTATTGAATACGACATCCTAGAGCGGCAGAAGAACCTTCTGATGGTTGATGGTGGTAACATCGGGTGGGCGGACATTGGGCAATGGAGGACAGTCATGGAAATTCTGGCGCACCAGAAACATTCTTCAATGGTGAGCATTGGACACCATGTGGACTACAAGAGTAAGAATTCTCTGGTTTACAATACCACCAGCGCTTTAGTGACGACCGTCAAACTTTCAAACATTATTTTAATTATTACAAACGATGTTATTCTTGCAGTAGACAAACACTATGCACAAGATGTTAAGGCGATTGTCGCCCTCTTGGAACAACGGGGATGGAAGCAGTATACATAACCTCCGGCAGCGTCGCTGGATATGGTTAGTGTTGATTGTGTTTGGCGTACTAATGATCTACGCGCCATTTTCTGCCGTCCATCTTAGCGATAGAAAGCAGGTTGAAATCCCCACACACTCGAGCGCACGCGCTGTAGCGCGAATCTTGCGTGATCATGGGGTTATTCATAGTCAATGGGGGTTTCTCGCTACGACGAAGCTTTTAGGCTATTCTGGCGATCTTCAAGCGGGGACTTATGTGTTTGCCGGGACACTTCGACTTCGGGAAGTTATTCGAACAATATCACAAGGTGGCGGCGTTTCCACCGACGTTACTGTTACGATCCCCGAAGGGTTGCGCTCAGACCAAATTGCCAAACTCCTAGCACAACCTCGTATTGTGGACACTCAACAATTTATGACGCTCATTACGCAACCCACCGGGGCAATGCGTCATTGGTTTGAGTGGCTCCAATCCATCCCCGCGGATCAGGGACTTGAAGGCGTATTGTTTGGTGACACCTATCGTTTTCAACCCCAAACTCCTCCGGATCAAGTGGTGTATCGATTTGTAGAAAATTTTCAGAATAAAATAATTCAACGATATTTTTCAAATACACCGATGGATCAATTTTATACTGACCTTATTCTTGCCAGCATTATTGAGATGGAAGTGCAAACCCCAGAGGATCGAGCGATGGTTGCTGATATTTTCAAAAAACGATTGGTTGCCGGCATTCCTCTGCAAGCGGATTCAACGGTCAATTATATCACCGGTAAGAGTATGCCCAGGGCCAGTGCAAACGATATTCTCATCGCCAGCCCCTATAACACTTATCGCCATCGAGGGCTTCCACCGGGTCCCATCAGTAACCCCAGCGCGTCCTCGATTGCCGCAGTGCTTCACCCCACCCCCAACCCGTATTATTATTTTTTGACGGATGAGAATGGGGGAGTGCATTATGGGAAGACTATGGAAGAACACCAAAAGAACCGCAAGAAGTATTTGAAATAGCTGATGGGTTCGGTAGTTTTCCTCGTCTGTCATTGCGAGCTGTGCGCCTGTCCGCCTCTGGCGGGAAGCAATCCAGAAAAACCTTTTAACGCATTCAGAAACAGGTGTATTATAAACAGCGGCCGCGGTTTATAATACACACTGCCCTCAATTCAAACAGTTCTCCTCAATGATATGATCATGGAATCAATCACCAACCCTGACCAACTTCCCAATATCAAAAATATGGTTGTGGAAAGGCCGGTTGCTGTTGATCAGCCGTTCGATCCGGAGACGCTTCTTTCCAGCGAGGAGTGGGGGATGATGATGGCTGAAGTGGAACAGCTAAAAGTCAAGCGTTATTTGTGGATGGTCGCTGAATTAGTCATGAGTCTTGCTATACTACGCCCTGATTTTCGCAAGCAGTTCACCAGAGATGATGAACTGCTTCGGTTCCTTGAAGGTCAGATTGTTCAAAAAAGTTATATAGGCAGTCGAACTCTTAACGAGGCACTTATTTCACGCGGTCAATATCAGCTTATTTCGCTTCACCCAGAATCCTTAAGGATGGAGGTTGATGAACTACTCATACAGGAAGCAAATGTATTATTACGAAGGTCGCGAGCATTTCATCTAAGATCTGAGTTCGATCAGTTTACCACAATTGCATTTTATTCCTCCGTTGCGTTTCCCGGCAGGAAAAGTGATCTGGATATTACGCTCTCCGATGGCAAGTGTATTCTAAAATTCCTTCGTAATTGGGAAAAGAATGCACACGATATTTTTTCGTTACAGGAAATCGCAGATATTGGCGCATGTCATCGCTCGGTATGGAGTAATCAAGCCTGGAAGCCGGGTGAACACATGTGGAACAAAATGAGACAGGCATTCAATACTTTGCGATTAAACGAACAGTGGAAGAAGCTTGCTAAGTTTGGTTCTGACTTAAAAATCCTCGCCGCCGAGAGCGTAGAAATCACCTCCAACGGCCTGGATATTGTGATGCCCTCCAAATCTCGCTATACTGTCCCCGACGCACCCATTCCTGAAGTGCGGAAGTTTTAAGCGATCCTCCTCACCCTAACCCTCTCCTCGGGAGGAGAGGGAACACTGCGGATATGACCATGGAGTCTTTGGATGCTAGCGCCATTAACATTAAACACATTGCGGCAGACCGTCCTCGGGTTATTGATGGTCGTTTTGATGCCAGTAACCTACTCACCCCTGGGCATTGGAGCAAATTTCAGGTTCTGGATGATGAGGCGAAAGAATATCGCGACTGGGAGAACGCCGCGTATATCGAGGTCCCGATGGTGATTGTACGCCCCTCAGCGGCCGAATCAATGCGTGCCGATGGACGCACTGCCGATGGCATCATTGGCGTACTGAAAACAATCCACCTCAAGGAATTAGAAGAAGATCACGAGAAATTTTATAAAGCAGCGGATCAGTATCTTGAATACTCATCAGCCCTGCGGCAGTTGGATCCTGAGCGATTTAACGCGGTTGCACACGATTCGTTTGCTATTACGGCCACCAATGCCCTACTTCACACTAGGCGGATGTTTCAAATCCATGATAGCAACATTTCTCTGATTGCCGCGATAAGCGCTCAGGCTAGAATTGTTTTTGTTGATGCGATTAATGAACTGGATATTCGCCTCGAGGATGCGAAAAGCGCACAATACTTACTACGGACATTTGATGCAAATAAGGGTTTTTCCAATTGGGCAACATTTGCCCGCTTTGCCGCGAATGCCAGAATTGCATGGGAGGACGAACACGCGCATCATCCCACGCCGGAGCAATGGAGGGGTATGACGGCAGAAGTAAAAGACCTTCTTGCGAAGGGTCCGTTTGGTTCTGCTCTTGTGATGGTGGCGAATATGAAAATACTGGCGGCCCAATCGATTAAGATTACCCAACAAGGCCTTGTGCTTGAAATGCCGCCGGACAAATTCGAGCAAGAAAACAAAAGTCCGATTCCCGAAACGCGCAAGTTTTAATCGGTCATACTTATATGCCCCTCGAATCTATTTTCGATAACAACCTCAACATCAAACAGATGGTCATCCCGCCCGAACAGACTCAAAAACAGCCGTTTGATCTTTATCGTGATGTGGAAAAACGAGATTGGGATGCTCTTGTGGAATACATTCGCGCCACAGAACCTCAGGAGGCACCCACGGCATTAAGGGTGAATTCAAGCGCATTCCCAAATGAGTTGAAAATCGGTGTTCCAGAAACAGGGATTGCGCTGGCGCGGTTGCGAGTGTTATTTCCTCAACACCCCGAACGGATTCCTGCCACTGCGCAGCTTCGTGCTGAAATGATGGCTGGCGCACAGCGTTTTTCAGAGTGGCTGGTTCAACACCAACTATACGAACCTAAAGATATTCGGATCTATTGTTCTGAACTTGCGCACGTTAAATTGCTTTTTCCAGATGTTACGGATGAAGAACTTGGAGTAAATGAATCTTTTTGGAGCAGGGTTATTCCAATATATAATACTCTCAGAAGAGATCTCCTCCAAAAAACTGGTTTCTACGTTCGGGAGGATGAGCCCGCGTTAGACTCGTCGGTCTTAGCGGTATCCTTAAGAATCCTCAGTCCCGACAATTTTAAAAAACGGACATCGCCGATGAACGATGCTCATTGGGAAAGCTATCATGGCTGGTTGGAAAAATATTATACACAGTCTGAATGGCACAAGTTTACGATTTTAGCCGCAGAGTTGAAGATACTCTTCCCTCAACATTCCCAAGATCTTTTCCTCGACGATCGATCTTGGCAGGGGATGAAGGAGCATTTCAATCAGTATCGCAACGATCATCAAATATTCCCGATGCTTGCCATGTATCTTGCGATATTAGCGGCCGATCGAATAGTCGTAGGCGAAGGAAACATCCAGATACATTCTTTGAAGAATAAATCGCAATTCGTTCCAAATAAACCTCTTCCGCAGATAAGGAAATTTTAATATGCCCATGGAATCCATCACCAGCCCCGAGCAACTGCCCAACATTAAACACATGGCGGTGGAATTGCCGCACAGCCAGCGTGGGGAGCCGTTTGATGCTGGGGAATTACTCACTCCAAACAAGTTTGGGAGCATTATTTCGTCTCTCGATTACTTTCAACAAACCCAACGATGGGCCGCATGGGCAACTTGGGCGGCAAAACTCATTATTCTACAGCCGCAACTTCGGGAACAATTTAAAAAAAATCATGTGAGTCTTGAGGGTGTTCAAGATCAGATCACTAAAGAGCTTGCTAAAGAGGAGGCATTTCAGGTGGTGATGATAATGGACTTGCGTGCGGATTTTCAATCCATCGTATCGTCAAATGTGCGATTGCCCTTTGATGAAGAATTACTGAATCGGGCAGGCAGTACAATGGAACGGGCGAGTGGGCCAAGAGCAAGGGAATATATGCACTGGTTATATTATACTCTTATTGCGTTTCCACACACAAAGGGTCGTTTTCAGGTGAGTGAAGTCCTTCAGCAACAATTTGATGAACAAATACATCGATCATTTGTGAGGGGTAATTTTGACGGTATCAGTAATTTCCCCGATCTTACAGCAAAGGAACGGGTGATTGCCGACACGTTGGGATTTGAGCGGTTTAGGATGACACCAGAAATGTGGGAGGCATTACGAAAGGAGTTTGAGTTTGAGGTAGAAAGGACGGGGAGTAATCTGCGGGACATCCTCTACATGGCTAGTAGTATTAAAATTCTTGCGGCAGAACAAGCGACGGTTACCGAGCATGGTCTTCAGCTCGTCATGTCAAAGCCACCGCTCTTAACAGTAGAGAATCCGCCGCTTCCCGAAACCCGGAAGTTTTAACCTTTTTAGTTCCAATCTCGGCGTTTTTCCACTTGCTCTTTCAGAAATTCTAACACTCCCGGCATCACCATCGTTAGTGTATCCGCCGCGATGGCGAATACATTGGTTTGCCCCTTGCCTTTGCGAAGTGGGGCCAAATAGCTATCCGCAATCGCTTGGGCAACCGCTATATCGTTATCGATGCCCACCACCAAAAATATCACCAGATCGTCTTCCTCAACCTGCTGAATAATCGGATGTAATCCCTCTCGATTGCCGTCTCCATCGGTAAAGACCGCAATAATTTTAATGACATTAGGCTTGCCAAGCTTCATGCCCTGGTACACCACAGTAATAGCGCCGGTTTCGTCGGTGCCACCACCCCCATAGAGGCATTGATCAACAATCTGAATTTCTTTGTGGTCGTTGAGTGGGTCTTCGAGTTTTGTAATGCGTTTGGGGGAGGCTGCAAACTTGGTTGCTCCAATACGCAATGGTTCTTCATCTCCCACGGTCAGTTGTTCGTCTTCCAAATCTTGCTTGACGATTTTCCAGGCCTCAACGAGAACCACCATCAAATCCACGATTGCACGTAGACGTTCCCCAGCCATGGAGCCAGATGTATCTACGATAAATTCAACTTCCGTTTCTAAAAATTCCAGGTTTTGGATGAGCTGCATTTTTGTGTCCGGGTCCAGCTCTCCAGAGGCGCGCGCTGTAATATCCTCGAATTCTAGCCCCGGGGTTACAGGGCCTTCGCGTTTCATATACTCTATGCGTTTGCGGCGGTCCTCAAGGAAAATTTCGGCAAAATGCGCGGCCGTTGCTTGGATTTCGTGCTGGTATTTTTGCTTGATACGCTCCCAGTCCAGTACCGACTCCGGTTTTACCTGCATACTATCAGCCAGTCCTCGGCGGCGCGCTTCATCTTGTTCGCGCTGGAGCTGGTCCGCTAATTCCTTGAGTCGATCCATACCGCGTTTGTCTGGTCGCTGGGGTAACGGCATTGGGATCGGTTTTCCATCAATATCTCTCCGCGCTTCGAGCGCTTTTTGAATTTTGTCGAAAATGTCGCGTTCGAATTGTTCTTCCTCTTCCGACGGCGCACCGAGGTGGTGCTTGGCCGCGGCCTTCTCTAATTCTTTTACGAGTTGTTCAATTAGGTCTTTCTCTTCTTGAGGAGTGAGTGGTTTCTGTCGTTCCTCTTTGCGTTCTTTGGCTTCAGCTTCCATCAGTTGCAGATACTCCGGTAGAAACAGTTGTCGATGCGCTTCGAATTTGCGTTCGATTGACATATCGAATTGGGCAGGGGTCGCAAAGAAGTTTTCAAAGTCGCGTCGGTCCATCAGGGCGCGCATGCCGCCGCGCTTAATGACCCGTTGATACGATTCACTGACATCCGGATCGACAAGACCTATTATGTTTTCGGGCGTGAATCCCTCGCCGCCATTGGCGTATCGGCCCTTCAAAAGGATTTGCACAAGTTGTTCTGGTTTTGTGAGGTGTGTATGGTCGCCCACCCCCCCCTTCATCAAAGAATGATTCATAGCGTCAATGTCCTCGCGCACCGGGAAGTAGGGACGACGACCCATATAACTTTCCAACCAAATATCCAATTCCCCGTTAATGAGGTTTCCTTGGATCGATCTCAGAACCCGTTGTTGGATGTCTGGTGAACCGCGAAATGCTTCGGGCACAATATCTGGGTCCGCGGCCATATCTTCCATCATTTTATGATCGAGCACTAAGACCCATGGGGTAAAGTGTCCGACCTCATGGGTGCTAAAGCCTTTCCCTTGACTATCAGTCCAGGGTTCGATATGAAAGTCTTCCTTCAGTCCATTTTCCGGTGTTGCGGAGATATGCAAGCCCTCAACCAGTAGGGGATTATAATGAATGACTTTTGTTGCAATCACCGTATGGCCCGCCTTCAGTGTTCCGGTTTCGAAAAACTCGCGCGCCAAAGCCGGGTCAGGGTAAAACGAAAACCCTCCCGATGCGCTCGAAAGGATTTTTAAGTAATCCGTCGTTACAATATCGTCGAGTCGACGCGGCTTTTTCTCCGATACACTGGCAGTAGATTGGTCAGCTGGGCGCGGAGGAAGTGGCGGGGGTTTTGTTCCCATCATGCGTTCAGTCATATCTTAGGCGCTGGTAGCGAAGTTGCGCGTTCCGGGCATGGTGAGCGTTTCGACACCTCGGCTGATTCCACGAATTTGGTTCACAATGTCGTTCATTGATTTGATATTTTCGGGCTTCGCAAATGTTTGTTGGAGTTTTTCAAATTCTGTGGTGGTCATGAATTTATTCATTGCGGTAATACGCTGCTTAAACGCGTCATCAAGAAACAGCCCCATGGATGTGGCGAGCTTTACGACATGCGCAGGGATAACTTTGTCCTCGTGAATAGTATAGCTTTCCACTAACACCTCCCAGAGCGCTTCGTTAAACGCGGCATTCGTGGGTTTATACACCATGCGGCTGCTTTTGGGGTCGCGCTTTAGTACAAGTTTTTCTCCGAGGTTTCGGATGGTACGGTAGGAAATCGGAAGCGTCTGCTTTTTAGTGGGGTCATTGATAAAGTCTCGTACTTTCGGGATGAGTTCATGGATGGTGATAAACAGTTTTGCTAAATCCGTTGGTCGGAGGAAATCTCCTTCGGCATTAGCAAGGGTAGCCAGCGCCAACCGAATTTCATCACGTGCGGGTGGGTAGGGGACTTCGAGCACTTTTCCTTCAGCTCGGGAAGCGAATGCCTCTGGGGCCGGGAAGCTCCCGTGTCGGCGGCCGATATTGCCGGCAAAATACATGCGCCAATGCGGTGGAATATCAATCCACTCGTCGTTATCCGCGAAATACCATTTTTTTCCCGGGGTGGCGGTCATGAGCCCGTAAATCAACGTCCAGTTTTTATTTTTTGGAAATTCATCCAGGATGATGCTCTCGCCGCGCCGGAGTGCGGCAATAATCACGCCATCGCGCCATCCGTTTTTTTTCACCGCATGGCTGAATTCGCCGGCCAATTCTTTTTGAAATGCCTTCTTGGCTAGCCCTGTCACCTTTGCCTTCAACAGTTTTAATTTTTCACTCAGCACCCCATTTACATCTTCTTCGCGCACGCTGGCGATTTCTTCTTGAATTTGATTGATGAGCACGACAGCCGCTTCGTCATCGGTGAGGCGAAACGTTTTCTTAATCGCGGTTGCATGGTCTTGAACAAATGATTTGAATGTGGAGACATCCAAGCCTTCCAGGTGGTCAGCCAACTGCCGAAAGTGATCCATGGGTTTAGCAAACACGGTGTCTTTAGACCCATAGAGCATGTATCGTGTCACGTCTTCGGAAAGATCAATATAGACGTATTTTCGGCCCATGAGTTCGAGAAAATGGTGGAAGGTGGTGGTTTTGCCGACCCCTGGGGGGCCGACTAGCACTCCTCCGACCGTCGTGTTTTGATGCAATGTTTCCCATTCGTATAATTTGTTGAGGATATGGATCACTTGCTGGGTTTCGATGACTTCTTTACCCTGCGCAAGATCAGCAATAAGTTTTTCGAATTCAGCGAGTTCCCAAAAATGTCGCACCATGTGGTCATCCCAGAGCTCTTTGAGTTTGCCTTGGAGCTGGCCGATTCGCTCACGCACCTGTTTTTTTGTTGCGGCCAGCGGTGTAGCGGCCTCTTGCTCGGCATCTGTTTTGGCCCTAGCAGCTTCTTTGATCGCCAGAACGATTTGTTTGTAGGTACTGCTGTCTTCAGGATAAATCATTTTGAGAGCCTCTGCCATTTCATGTGGGTCTTCCACGAGTGGGGAGCCGAAATTGCCGGTTTCAGACAGGTTGACTAATAGCGCCTCCTCTCGAACGGAAGGGTTTTCTCCAACTCCTTTCCGTTTGCCATGTGAAAATTGTTGAATACTCTGAAATTCCGGATTTGCGAGTGTTTGTTCAAGGCGAGTAATTTCCCTTAGCGTTGCATCAAATTCTACATAGTCGTTCCAACTGCGGACGTACTCGCGGTATGCGGCTTCAAAGCCCGGGCCATAATCCAAGTACTCCTGAATTTTGTTGCGCTTGGCCCCAAATTGCGAAAGCGCCAACGCCTTTTCTTTGGGGTCTGTAGCAGACTGCACCACTTTCCGCAACACTTGCGCTTCGCGCACATGGCGTTGGAACTCCTGGATAAACACCAGGCTCATGTTCAGATTTTCCGGGAGCTTTTTTTTCTTGCTTTCGAGTTCGGACTTCTGCGCGTTTAAGACGTTCTGTTGCTTACAAAGTTCTTTAACTCGATCTTTATCTTTTGTTTCCAACCTTCCGGTAATGTTGGTGATCAGCCCATCTGGAAGGTCAATATCAGCGTAATGTCTTTGTAGAGAATCCTCTGCTGTTGCAAGTTTAGTTTCTGTTTCCGTCTTTTCATCAACTAAGTGTTTCTTCGCATTCAATAGTTGTAGTGCGGCATCTTTTTTTTCTTGTTCCAATGCTTCGTATTCTGGAGTACCTTGAGCGGGGAATTGCGAGACGCCCTCATCGAACTGTTGAATAGCAGGTATCAAGTCCTTAATTTTTTTCTTGAATTCCGATATGGCAATTTCCATTAGTCCGAGACTTTCTAGATTGTTGAAAAGTTTTTTTTCACCCTCGGGCAGCTTGTCGATCGTCTCCTGTAAGTGAGTAATTTTTTCATCAACAAGTGTAATTTGTTTATTAATCTGCCCATTCCATTTTTCATCCACTTCTTTTTTGAGTCGCTCCTCCAGCTTCGGGGCTTCCCATAGCATCTCTTGACGGGATTTGCGGCGTTCGGCATAGCTCATTTGGGCGTACTTCTTCCGCTTGGCATCATCGTCTTTCTCCACTGCTTCGGGGTGACTAATATGTTTTGGCAGCATGCCCTTGGGTTTGGGTATTTCAATTGGCATGCTGATGGGTGGCATTTCTGGCATACGCTAAACATGCTAAAATGGGAGCTGTTAATAACTTTACTGTAATAGTAGCGAAAATTGTCAAATTAAGCGAGTGTGTGTATGCCCATGGAATCGCTGGAACTCAATGCCCCGCAGAGCATCCAACGAATGGTCATTGAGACTCCTGTGAAACACAAGAGTCTATGGTTAGAATTACAGAAAGATCCATCGGTCGAAGGGTACTCCACGCTGCGCGAAATTATTAAAGACAAAAATTTTTATAACATTCATTATGGTGATCGATATGATGCACTGGTATGGGGAGCATTAAAGGTTGCATTTCCTCAACAAGTAGAACGCGATGGTCTGCCGCAGTCTCTGCGGCTTGAATGTGTTTCTGAAGTCGACTATTTATTGAAGCGCGTTCATGACCGCGAACCGTGGAATCTTCCCGGCGTATTTAAGCGACTTGCTTGGGCAAATTCATTATTCCCGGGCATCATTGCACAAACCACCATACATCAAACTGATGTCGAAAAAGCTATTGTTCAAATACAAAAAGATTGTTCAGATAAAGACAATGCCCCTTCTCAAAAGGCAGCGGCGCGTCTCACGCTGTGGATTGCAATGTTGTTTCCGGAACATCGTCATCGTTTACTGATCAATCAGGATACCTGTAATGCGCTGCAGGATGCCCTCCATAAAACACATGATCAGAGTCGAAAATCTCCCTTGTCGTTTGATGATAGAATTAATAATGTAGGTTGGGATGTTGTGGCGTTACACTCACTCTACCCAGGGAAATCACTGAGGGTTCGCCCGCAAGAATTCTTCGACTATGCAAAGATTGTCGAGATGCTCAAGCTTCGAAAAGAACTCGGTCAATGGCAGCACTACATAGACTATGTCGCAACAGTCAAGATTCTCTCTGCGCAGGATGTACGGTGGAACGGAGCAGGATTTGAATTTATCGAGGGTGAGTTAGATAAACAAGCCGAAGTTCCACAGATTCCCGAACAAAAAAAGTTTTAATCAACCCTACATCTCGTCATTCGTCATTCGGATTTCTTGATTTCGTATCTATGCCGATGGAGTCTCTCGAATCCAATCAGATCAATATTAAAGATTTGGCGACGAATATTCCCAAAAAGCCCGAGCAGTTTTATTTTGATCCAATCAAAGAAATTACAGAGGAAGATCTGCGGCATTTTGAAGAGTATTTTCAAAAAGAAGAAGCTTTTCGAGTCGATCCGAATCGTGCTGACGCGTTTGCTACAATTTTTCCACAGTCATCAGCGCCGGTAGCCGAGGAGAATCCATTTTTTATCAATCATTTTTTTACTCGCGGACTCGTCAGGCAACTTCTCCCCGGTTTTCGCGCACTGTCAAACACGCGGTTTACACAGGGGCAATGGACTGACCTTCAGGCACTTCTGGAAAGGAAGAAAGACGCGCATGAGTGGCAGGATTACTTGCGGCTTCTGTTAACGATAAAGTTGAATGATGTAGAAAAATTTCATACGTTGACCATCGACCCTACAATCATAAGTGATTGCTTCACTCCCACAACGAGTTTTGAAAGTAAAATAGAGATACAGATCTCTTGGAAGTGGGTATTTCCCGCGATACCGTTTCCCGTTGCAATCAACGCCGATCAACACAATGGAGAATGGAACGACTTGGAACAGCGTTTTTATGATCCAATAAAATATGGACCATCGTACTTACTTAATTTTCCCGAGGTAACCCGGGCTATGACAGCGCTCCATGCAAAAGTGTTGTATCCAGAACGATTTGAGGAATTCCCAATTACTCGCGATCACTACAAGATTTTTTATGCGATGCTGCGCGAAAGCCATGAAAAGGGGAAGTGGGAAGATTTTTTTAATTCCGCTTTTTTCCTCAGTGTTCTTTCGGCACAAAAAATTATTGTTGATGAAGAGGGCCTTCATATTGTGAATCCACAACCAAGAGCGGATCTCCAACAAGACATTCCTTCTATGCCGGAGATAAAAAAGTTTTAATTATGCCCATGGAATCACTCGACTCTACTCAAGTGAATATTAAGGATCTTGTGACAGAGATGCCGGATAAAGAAACTCGGTTTTATTTTGACCCAGAGAAAGAAATTACTATGGATGATTGCGTCGAGATCGAGCCATATCTACAAGATACCATCGAACCAGCCGAACGATGGTCGGAATTTTGTGAATGCCGAGGAATACTTAAAATGTTTATTCCGGACGATTCATCATCTAGAGGATCACCCATTCACGCCATGGATGATTTTATTTGGAACAAAATTGAAGGCGAACTTGAAAATTTTGAACGACTTGCTTCTGCAATTCATTATTTCACCCTACTGTACGCAATTAAGCAATATGATGTTGAACGATTCAAAACAATCGTCGTTAGCCCAACAATGCGTCTTCAATTGAGGAACAATTTTCCCATTACTCCCGTCGATAAGCAACTCGCATTGCAATGGCAATGGAGAGTATTATTCCCCAGCACTCCATTTCCAGTACCACAGACCCCACAAGATGAACAATTGCGCTGGGGAAAAGTTTTGCAAAAATTTCATGCCCCGCCGGGAGCGTCCCCGTTGAGCAGTGATGGTGAACTATTGGAATTCGCCAGCGCAGTAAAGCTTGCTTGCCCTGAGCGGTTCCACGAACTTGGCACCACAAAAGAGCAGTTCCAGAGTTGGCACCAGCAATTTATTGAAGCCCGTCAATGTGGAAAATGGGAAACATTTCTCCATTATGCGTTTCCTCTTACAGTCCTTTCGGCGCAAACTATCGAATTTACCAACCATGGATTGCGGTTGGTAAATAAACCACCACAGACCACGATCAAAGAATGCACTCCGCCCATTCCAGAAGTACGTCATTTTTGATATGATGAAATGGAAATAGTATGATTCTGAAATAAATTCAGAATGACGACTAAGAATATGACCCTCTCAATTATCATTGTCAGCTGGAACGTGCGTTCTCTACTCAGCGCCTGCTTAGAGAGTATTGCCGTTCAGTTGTCTGGGTTAGACTATCGGGTGGTGGTGGTAGACAACGCATCGACCGATGGCACAGTGTCGTTACTCAAAAGTATCCAACGCAAGCAATTGCGTGGGCGGTTGACGATTGCCATGAATACAACAAACCGAGGGTTTGCGACTGCCTGCAATCAAGGAGTTGCTGCCATCGACCGTCTGCATAAAAACATTGCTTCGACTGATTCTAATCATGAATACATTCTTCTTCTCAACCCTGATACCGAGCTGCACGGTCCAGCAATTCAAACATTGATGCGTTTTATGGACAAGCATACTCGGGTTGGTGTGGCAGGCCCCACATTGTTTGATGAACAAGGAAATATACAACATTCAATCCGTCGTTTTCCCAGCGTTGTTTCCCAAGCGATGGTGATGCTTAAACTTCAACATCTTGTGCCGAGCTTTCCCACCTATCGCCATTACATTGCTGCGGATTTGGACTATAAAAAAGAACAGATGGTGGAGCAAATCCAAGGTGCGTGTTTTCTCGTGCGCCGGAAATGTTGGGATGAGCTCGAAGGGTTGGATGAACATTTTTTTCTTTGGTTCGAAGAAGTGGATTTTTGTAAACGCGCATGGGATAACGGATGGGAAGTACGCTATTTGCCGACCCCGGGTGTTGTTCACCATGGGGGAACTAGTTTTGCACAAGTGATGAGTGTAAATAAGCAGCGGTATTTTCACCGCAGTATTCTTTGGTACATGGCCAAACACAAAGGATTCTTCGGTTGGTTTCCAATATGGCTCATGCAGCCCATCGGATTATTATTGGCGTACCTCGCTTCATTTGTAAAACCTTCTCGAACATCGTCATGACATCATCACGGTTTTTTCCAACACTTCGCCCATTATTGTTGCGACCGAGCCAAACACTCTTCACCGCTCTCATGTTGAGCGTGTACGCATTGTCTTGGTTGGTTTGGCTGTATCCTGTGGCAATGCCAGCCGTCATGTTCGTCGTGGGCACCGGCGCATTCATCGCATCAGCCTACAGCCTCTCAGCCGGGTTGTTGGTGGTGTTCACTGAAGTGTTCATTGGTTCGTTGGGGCATTTATTTTTGATTGATATGAGTGGTCGTCCGCTTCCTCTGCGGATTTTTTTATTTGGCGTTGTGATGGCTGGAAGCCTTGTGTGGTTTGTACGCAATAAAAAATTGACTATTTACCATTGGCAAGCATTCCAACACTTGTGGTGGGTTCCCGCCTGGGGCGTGGCTGCGATCTATGGGGTGGCCCGAGCGATAATACAACACAATGACCCCGCTAGAATATTTGATGATGCGAATCAATGGTTGTTTCTCTTTGTCTTCTTATTCATTCCGTTTATTTACAATGACCGTTATTTCCCCCAATCTCTTTCGCGGCTGTTTCGCGCGGCAGTACTGGCGGTCAGCCTGTTGTCGCTCATCTTACTGTATGTCTTTACGCACGAGTCAGCGCTTCAGATCGCGATTTCTGTGTATCGATGGGCGCGCGATACGCGCATCAGCGAAGTAACACTTCTTTCATCAACCTCTACGCGCGTATTTATCCAAAGCCAACTATTTCTTCTGATTGGTTGGATTGCTCTTTTGGAGCGATGGGCGCGGGGGACGACGGTGTCTTGGAGGGGTCAGATCCTCCTCTGGCTTATTACAAGTTCTCTGTTTCTTAGTTTTTCTCGTAGTTATTGGTTAGCAATGGGTGTGGGTGTTTGTATACTTATAGTGTATTTATTTTTTAACGATGGGATTACGTCCCTCAAACGATTATTCGTCGGACTTTTGGGCGCGATTGTGGGAGCGTTTGTGGTGATCATCATTGTCGCGTATCTTCCTTTTCCAAGGCCTGGTGCGTTTTCTGTGGGCGACGCACTTTCCAATCGGACTGACTTCAATGAGAGCGCGGTTGGGAGCCGCTGGAATCTTCTTCCACCGTTATGGAACGCTGTGAGGCGTCACCCAATACTCGGTTCTGGATTTGGCGCAACCGTGACGTATGAAAGCCGCGATCCACGGATTCTTGCCGCAAGCCCCACAGGGACATACACCACCCATGCATTTGAGTGGGGATTACTGGATTTTTGGTATAAATTCGGAATTATCGGACCGGTGCTCATCGCTCTATTACTGTGGTGGACGGTTCAATTGTGGAAACGATCGTTTATTGTTTCCGCGACATCAATCATTGTGCTCCTCTCTGCCCATACATTCACGCCGTATCTTAACCACCCACTCGGCTTTATTGCACTTGCACTGATCAGTATTGCCTCCATGCATCGGCGCGACATTGGAACTTTTCTCTTTGACAAGGTAAAAATAGAAAGCGTATAATACATTCATTACACTACTATGAACATGAACCGTGCACGTATTACGATCATTGGCGACGTCCATGGCGTTGGGTTTCGCCACCATGCCCGCGCTCAAGCGCAGCAGCTCGGATTAGTGGGCTATGTAAGAAATCGGCCGGAGGGGGGAGTAGAATGTTGTGTCGAAGGCGATGAAATCGCCATCGATGGATTTACAAACTGGTGCAAACACGGCCCTCAACTAGCGCATATCGAATCGGTCAGCGTCGAGCCGGAACGATACGTCCAAGAATTTCAACGATTTGAAATACGTTGATTTATCCTTAACATTATTTTTATGTCCAACCTTACGATTCAGGATATATTTATTAATTCATTTGTTCGTATCTGGGCGGGATTTGCGGAATTCATCCCTCGCCTCATTGGCGCAATCCTTGTGCTCCTCATCGGCTGGATGATCGCCGTTGGCCTTCAAGGATTAGTGGTGGGAATATTGCGCGCTCTTCGGGTTGACCATGTTTTAGAAAAAATTAAACTGACACACGTCTTTGAAAGGGCAGGACTTCACTTTGATCTTGTGAAGCTGTTAGGATGGTTGGTGAAATGGTTTTTTGTGGTGGTGTTTCTTATTACCGCTGCCAATATTTTGGAGTGGAACGAAGTCACAACATTCCTTAGTACCATCCTCTTCTATATTCCGAATGTTATCATTGCTGTGATTATCCTTTTTTCTGGGATGATTGTTGGCCAAGCGGTCGCGACATTTATTACACAAGCCGTGAAAGCATCCGGCGTGACTTCGCCGGGGACTCTCGGTACGCTCGCACGCTGGGCAATCGTTATTTTCAGCATTCTTGCGGCAATGACGCAGTTGGGGATCGCCAGTGAGCTCATTCAGATCTTGTTTACAGGCCTTGTATTTATGTTGGCGATTGCCGGAGGTCTTGCCTTTGGGCTCGGTGGGCGCGATGAAGCACAAAAGATTCTCGAGCGCATCCGAAAGGAATTGGCCTAGAGAAGGTTCCTCGAACGACCCCGCAACGGCGGGGTCGTTTTTGTGTTAGTCATTCAAAAATAAAGACTGGACATTTTACAACAAAAATGGTATAGTATTTTCCATGAAACCAGTATCGATCATTATTCCAACCCTCAATGAAGAACGGTATTTGCCGCGTCTATTGGATTCAATTTTTTGCAATGCTATCGGTTCGGTCGTACAGATTATCATTGTTGATGGCGGTTCAACCGATGCCACACTCGATGTCGTGCGCAGATATACCAATGATGCGCCGACCGGGGCGACTATCCAACTCTTCTGCACAAACCTGCGCAATATCGCTCTGCAGCGTAATCTCGGCGCCGAACACGCACTCCATGATTTGTTGATATTTTTCGATGCGGATGTGCGGATTCCTTTGGGCCATACCATTGCACAGTTTATTGAATTATTTGAAACAAGGGGATGTGTTTGCGCGAGTTGCTGGTTTACGTCAATTGAGTCGGATTGGAAAGGGAAATTCACGTATTATTTTTGGACGCAATTTACTCGACTGATGCAATACTATTCGCCGAATGTGTTGGGAGCGTGCATCATCACCACGCGGTCGATCTTTCAGCGTTGCAAAGGGTTTGATGCGACTATCACGATTGGAGAAGATGCAAACTTTTGTTTCCGCTCAATGCAGTTTGGAAGGTTTCGTATTCTTCCGGTTGTTATAGAAGTCTCCGCTCGACGGTTTCGTAAACATGGATATTGCGTGATGTGGTTTGAATACATAAAAATATTTTTGATTCGCACGGTTTATGGAGAGTACCGCATCCCGTCTTCTCAACGATATGGCTTTGGCGACTATGCTGACCCATAGCATTCCTACACCTCTTCGCTGGGGGAGTGTTCTGATCGTCGCCAATACGGCAGCGGCCTTATTACTGTCGCCTCCCTCTTTGGTGTGGCTGATGGTGTTGTACGGGACACTGTTAGTCCATACCGCAGTGGCGATTCCATTCTTCGCCCCGCTTGTCTCAACAAAGAGTGGTATTCTTAAAATAATCACTATTGCTAGTGCTGTGATGTATGTACTGCTCGCATGGTCACTTGATGATCCTACACAATTTTTTGCACTACTGGCGATTTTATTTTTTCTTGCTGCAATTGGGTATCGTGTGCTGTTTTCGATCACCGGGATCAAAAAATTTCAGCAGAAGATACTTATTGATGGATTGGGTGGATTGTTTGCGTTGGTAACACTCGCCTTACTATTGATTGAAAAAATTGATTTTGTGCTACCCATTACAACCATCGGCTATGTGTTGGTAACGCTCTGGATGCTATGGATTCGCCCTTTTTATCATTCGTATTAGTATATGTTTCAACACATGGTTGAATCCCGACGTTTTTATCGGTTCCTTGAGGTGATTCCCGGCACACTGGTTTGGACCACGTTTATTGGCGCCTTCATCCTTTCGTTTATCAAACCATTGTGGGTGATCGGATTTATTGTTATTCTGTCTACCCTTTGGTTCTTTCGCGTGGTCTATTTTGTTTTTTATCTTTGTGTTTCATTTCAACTCTATCGAAAGGCTCAGGCAACAAACTGGGGGGATATTCTGGAGTGTCACCCTAATTGGAAAACACTGATTCATGCTGTGGTCTTACCAACCTCAACAGAGCCGCTCGAGATCATCGTACAAACTCTTGAAAGCCTCATACATTCTGACTATCCAACGAAGCGCATTCTTGTTGTTTTATCTGGAGAAGAGCGTTCAGGGAAACAATTCACCATCATCTCCGAAATTATTAGGAAAAAATACCAATCTACTTTTTTTGATCTTATCACCACAACACACCCCGATGATCTTCCTGGTGAAATGAAGGCTAAAGGGGCAAACGCACACTGGGCCGGCGAGCGATTAAAAAAATATTGCGATACGCACCAGATCGCCTACGAAAAAGTCATTGTTTCGTATTTTGATTGCGATACCTGTGTCGCACCGAACTATTTTACCATTCTTACCGGAACTTTTTTAGAACACCCTGCGAGATTTCGCACAGCGTTTCAACCCATAGCGGTATTTAATAATAACATTTGGCACTCCCCAGTTATGACGCGGGTGAGTGCATTTTCGACCACATTTTGGCTGATGACGGAGTTGGCTCGTCCGGACCGACTGTATACATTTTCTTCTCACGCCATGAGCCTCGTGCCACTGGTGGACGTTGATTTTTGGCAACGTGATGTCGTGAGTGATGATTCGCGTATTTTCTTACAGTGCTTTTTCCGCTACCACGGCGATTTTAGCGTCACCCCACTCTACGCCTTGGTATCGATGAATACCGCCATGTCGAATACCTGGTGGAAGTCCATGAAAAATTTGTACAAACAGCAGCGTCGTTGGGCGTATGGCGTTGAGCACTTTCCTTATTTAGTGACGCATTTACTCAACGATCCGACTATTGGTTGGGCAACGCGAAGAAAATTTATTTGGAACCTCATGGAGGGTTTTTATACGTGGGCAACCACGCCGATTCTATTATTCGTCTTTGTTCGATTGCCATTGTGGATTCTTGATTGGAATAACGCTCCTGCATCGCTTTTTGCCTACAACACTCCCATCGCGATTCATTGGCTAATGATCTTGTGTAGTGTTGGAATCATGGCGTCTGCGGTGGTGATGCATTGGCTGCTTCCCAAACGACCACGAACTGTCGGAGTTATTAATTCATTGAGCATGCTTCTGCAATGGCTGTTGTTACCAATCAACCTTATTGTATTTGGATCCATCCCGGCGACAGAAGCGCAAACGCGTTTAATGTTTGGTTATTATTTAGGATTCCATGTGAGCGATAAGGTGCAACCGACCGTATGACCTACGCAATCACCATGGTTACGTGCAATAGCGATACGTTTCTTGACGAAGCGCTGCGCCGGTGTTGGAGTCTTACGACCAAACCACTCACAGTCATTATTATCGACAATGCTTCAACCGATTCTACTATTGATATTGTAAAATCTCATCAACAAGAACATCGTTCGTTGGTACTACTTCGCAACCCCACCAATCAAGGATTTGCACACGGTCAAAATCAAGCCATCCAACTTGCCGCACGAACGCCCGTTGATGCGGTATTGGTGTTGAATCCCGATGTCCTGATGGACTCAAATTATCCCACTGTTCTACTGCAGACATTGACAAACCATCCGCACTCGGGCAGTGCGATGGGGAAGTTATTACGCCTACAACAATCCTCTTCGCCCAGAAACGACATTATTGATTCTACCGGCTTCGTCATTCGTCGCAGCTTTGCCGTTGTCGATCGCGGCGCCGGGGAGATGGACCGTGGACAGTATGAATCGCAAGAAGAGGTATTTGGGGGAAGTGGTGCAGCGACATTGTATCGCATGGAAGCACTCAACGATATTGCACTGGGGGGAATGGTTTTTGAAGAGTCCTTTGGCAGCTATAAAGAAGATGTTGATGTGTCCTGGAGATTACAATGGCGCGGATGGCAACATTGGTATCATCCCGATGCGGTTGCGGATCATGTGCGTTCGCATCAAGGGGGAGCGATACGAGTGCGGTTACAACAACGGTCTCAACGCTCAACAACAACACGCCGGCTCTCATTTGCAAATCATTATCGCGTGATCGTGCGCAATGTCCCCATTACTCTATTTCTTCAATATGCGCCGTGGGTGATTGTCTGGGAAGTGGCGAAGATATTGTATTGCACGATTCGCGAGCCATGGACACTCCTTGGG
>ORMF011364651.1_pt1 | contig 33694 bp, 39 predicted proteins | sample 1779871 | NCBI WGS metagenome assembly ORMF01 (sample SAMEA104232316, study PRJEB22302) | groundwater metagenome | biome: forest; feature: aquifer; material: groundwater | place: USA | collected 2011-08-07 | depth 5.4 m | reverse complement strand
GTCGACCTCCTGACCCAAAGCATCTCGGAGCTCCATTAGCAGGCCACCCATGTCCAGTAAGGTCCGACCCGGCTCCATATCGACGAGGAAGTCCACGTCACTGTCCGGTCGTGCTTCACCACGGACGACCGAACCAAACACCCGCACGTTACGCGCGCCATGCTTGGCGGCGATTTGGAGAATGTCTTCTCGTTTTTCTTTCAGTAATGCACCGAGGTTCATTTGGGATTGATTTTACGCCATTTGTCCGCGGGAGAACAAGAGTTAGCAAAGCCGTCGTCAAAGCGCGGGTTGGGGGCGTAGAATGTGAGTGAGAGTCCAGTGTGGGGTCCGATTGTTACACCTGCCCAATGGAAAGTCGGGACCAGAGCACTATTTCGAGCCGTGCTGATCGCCGCCAATGAAAATGTACTCTGACCCCAAGCCCTGACCCCAAGCCTGTGAATCCGTCTAATGGCGCGCTCAGGAGCGCGGCCCCAAACGGGCACTTTTAGGCTTACTCAGAACCGCAAAAGGGGCCCCGTCCCGCTGGAGCGGCTTGGTTAGGCACTCAGAGCCTGGAATGCTGCAACTGGCACCCGCCGGTCAACGGCGACCGCTTTGCGCAGGGTCTTGATGCGTTCGATCTCGTGCAGGGTCTGCGCCGTGAAGTACGACTCACCACAGCGCGGGCATGACCATAAGGGAATGCCTTCGATCACCAACAACGATGGCCCTCGACCAAAGCTTCGAGTAACTTCTCGCTGTTGCACCCCTGTTCGACCACACGCAGCGCAGCGCGTCTTAGACGGGGTAGACGGTGATGACGAATAGGTTCCCGTCCGGGGCGATTTTGACCACCGCTTCGGTGAGGACACTGCTGAGCGTGTTGCCTCGGACAATATATTTAACTTCACGCGTTTGCCGGTCGCGCTGGCGCTCGACGATCGCGCCCGTGAGGACAATATTTTCGAAATCGAGGATGGTGAGGTTGTCATCTTCAAGTTCCTCCGCCGCGTGGATGGACACGGCATAATTCAGAGAACGGATCAGATCACGAAGCCGCTTGATGGTAGCTTGGGCCACATTCGTATTCTATCGGAGTATTGCTCGTTTGCCTAACGACCAAGCTCAGCGACCGGCGCTGGCAGGGCGCGTCCGCCGAAGCTGATGATATTGTAAAACCACTGACTCATAAACTGAAACGCACAGCGCCGGTTCGCTGCAGCGCACTTGTTAGGTGATTTGTCGAATTCAGGAATCTGCGTCATTGGAGAAACCAAATCAGCCCGTGCCGGACCAACCCAATAGTTTCACAGCAATTCCGGCTGCAAACAACGAGAGTCCAATAATGACGCCGTTGATCTTTTCACGACGTTCGGCATCTGGAAAAGCAGCGCCGCTAAGGAACAGCCACGCCCAAAACCAAATCGCGGCGGTAAGGAATCCCATGTTCAAGCTAACGGCCAAGGCTATGACTGCGATGTATCCGCCCTTGGCGAGAATAAAGAGTCCAATCCCCTGAAGCAGTTCTAAATGGTCCTGCTTCCATTCGGCGCTGGTCACGAGTTCTCCAAATGGAACGCTCGAAGATATGGTGTAGAGACCCGCGGTAGATTCGAAAGCGACGTTGCAGCCTCGTGCCTTAAGTTCGTCCAACATTGTTTGGCTAACTGAGGCATTGACCTGAAATTGCTTCTCTCTCTTGTGTTCTTTCAGGTGATGCAGCGCCATGCCGCGCTGGAATTCGTCGGAATGGACGTCGAATGTTCTCATTACGATAGGGTGACGCGCAAATCGTCTAACGTATAGCGTTTTATCCCTCAAAGCTTGGAGGTATTCAAGTTCCAGAGAAATCGCCGAGGTGGCGGCAGGGGGATAAAACGTGTTGGACTAAACCGCGGAGCCGCACGGACGTTGCGGCTATGCGTTTTGTAAGTTGGCGCGGCGGTGCCGAGTGTGGTGGTGGGTTGGCGATAGATCGAGGAGTGGGAGGCGGTTGAGATCGATACCGACAGATTTTGCGTGATTGCCACTGCGCAATGCGGTGTGGGAGCCAGTTCTTCGGCTAGCGAGACACACCCGTGCGAAGAGAGCGGGTGGAGAGTGAAACGGGCTTAAGAGGGAATGAGATTTTCTCATGAGGAATCCCATGGAGCTGAGCGTGATATTCGGGGCAGCTCACCGACGACGACCATGGTTCGCTTCTGGCAGCGCGGGCAGCTGGACAGATCGATGCCGGTAAGTTCCAGCAAGAGATCGTGGGCTGATTTTTGGGGGATTTCAGGCAAGACGGGATTGAGTCCGAGGAGCTTTCGGCATTGAGGGAGAGCATGTTTCTTGGAGCGGTTGGCGAGAAAGCCGAAATGACGGACACGCATGAAGCCATCGGGCAAAACATGGAGGAGGAATCGGCGGATGAACTCCTGGGCATCGAGAGGCATCGATTTCAGCCGGTCTTTGTCTCCTTAAGAGCTAAAAGCGGACTTGACCCCCTTCCGACCCCCTTCCTTCGCAGTTTCTCGGCACGTCCAAGCCGTCCGCTGGCTCTCAGTGCCTGACCGTAACTCCAGAGCACTTGCCTAACTTTGCTGAGCGAGAGCACCGAGGGCTCCTCTCACGTCCGTAGAACGGGGTTGCGTGGCTCACCCGCAACCCCGTTCGCCCGACCGCCTGCGGTCGGGCGAACGTTGAGGCTGAACGGACGAGACCGGCGAGCAGAGCGAGCAGGTCCGAAGATCCGTTTCAAGCCGATTGTTAGCCACCGGACCGCAACTTATCCGCGTGAGCACGAATAGTCTCCTTGAATGACGATGGATACCAAGCCAACTGGTGCAAGATGGCCTCACTGTCGTCTTGGTATCGAACAGTAAAGCGAAACACTTTGACCATTGGTTTGGAATCGTAGAGCCACGGAATCGTCTCTTTAGTGATCCCAATTGGCTGAGCGAACCCACGCCACACACTTTCCTGCAGAGTCGGCTGACTATCGCTCACCAAGGCCACTACAGGATCTTCTGTGACGTCATCTACTTTCACCGCACTGACTGGTTGGCCGACCTTGGCGCGGAAACTGAAGTTCCACACAAGTTGTGGTTCTTTACGATCCTCACGAAACCGAATAAGAATTCCGGCGACTTCGATCTTTACGCGAGCATCTTCTGCGGGAAAAGGTCCACGATCGTCAACCGTAGCTGAAATCGTTTTCCCACCTGCGATTCTGAGCTGCATGGTCTTCGTCTGCTGTGCGAAAGCCGCCGCGGCCAAAATTGCCCCTGCACCGAAGCAAACGATTAGCAATGACTTGATCACGGAGTCTCCTCTCGTGTGTGGCTAACGCGGAGGGTGAGCGGACGCAGCTCGCGAGCGCGAGCGAGCAGACTGATGATCCGACTCAACCCGATTGTTATCCGGCGCTGCGCTTAACTTCCCGATGTATGCGCTGAAGTTCCGGCAGCACCGATCGGAAACACTCTACTAAATCTTCCACTGTTCGCACGAGCTTCGGAAACGGAACCTCATACACTCCCCATCGTCGTTCATCCGGAGCCAGAGCTTCTCGGACTGGAAAATCGCCCACCGCCCACATGAGGCCAGCCCTTGAACCGTCGGGTGCGACAACAAACCCGTCTCCAATGTCGCAACCATCCGGGTCTTCAAACGCCGAGATCGCTCCAAAACGCCACCCATCGGTTAGCGTTTCTTCAATGATAGGGAATCCGTGGTAAACTGGCGCGCCTTCAGGGCGTGACAAGAAGGCGGGTTCACCCGGAGTTCGAGATTCCGCAGCAGGATCTTGAAGTATCGTTTTTCCACCGTCAATCTCGGAACCGTCGTTTTTGCTCATCACGAACTCTAGACCGGATAACTATTAAGTGAACTGCCGGCTCTTCCGGCGGGTTATTCGGGAACCCGCCAAATGGGAAGAGCAAATTCTGCTGCAACATCCTTCAGCAAGCGGCGCTCTGTCAAGTGCTTCTCCTGACAAAGGCTGCCCCCTGGGGCCGGGTATCCAGATATCAGCCCGCGGTATAGCACGACTGTTTTTCTCCCGTTGGGACTCATTGGGAACGCAAACGCTTATCAGAGCCTTGCTCGCGCTAGCGAAAAAGCCGGGTTCGCGACGTCTCGGTCGCGTCGCGTCAGGCGACGACCTCGGAGATGTAGTAGTCGATATAGCGGCGGTTGGTGTTGGGACGGTCGTGGCCTTTGACCATTTCCTCGCACTCGGCCTGGGTATGGGTTTTTGCCGGCCCCAGCGAAGCGGTCATGATCTGGATGCGCGCAACGCGAACCAAATCGATCCCCAAGCGCAGCAGCTTGTCGAGATCGTTGGCTACCACCGTGCCGCCATGGCCGCGCAGCAGCACGGCGTTGCGGTCGCCGAGCGTCGCGGCGACTTGGTCACCCCGCTCGTGGTTTCGGATCAGTAACGGCGAGTCGTAGATCGGCGTGCCGCGATAAAAATGCACGCCGCAGTTGGCGACGACCTTGATGCCCTGGCTGGCAATGCTCACGGCGATAACCTCGTCGGGATGGTAATGCAGGATGCACTGGACGTCGGGGCGCGCCTTGTAGATCGACGTGTGCATGGGCGTCTCGCCATTGGGCTCGCCGGCGCCTTCAAGTTTCTTCCCCTGCATATCGATGACGATGAGATCGCGCAGCGCGACTTTACCGGGCGGCATGTGCGGTGTGCTCAAAATACGGTCGCCGGGCAAGCGGGCCGAAAGATGGCCGTAGCCGTCGAGCACGCCCTGTTTTTGCAGCACCTTGCACGCCAGAACCATTTTTTCTTTTAGCGCTTGCACGGTATCCAACATGATTCCCTCCGTGATCGGTAGTTTTCCAAGTGTAAAGTTCTCCCGGCTTTGCTATGAAGAAGTATTCACCGCAGAGACGCAGAGTTCGCAGAGGGTCTGTTCAAGATGATATCATTACTTAATTTCCCCTCAGCGTACTCAGCGCCTCCGCGGTGATCCATGCGGAAGCCTGAACACCGAAGTTTCAATGACTTCAGCGCAGCCATACCGCAAAACCCGGCGAGAGGCCAGCGTCGTTGCTCATTCTGGACAATTGAGATTCGCTCGTGTACCAAAGGCTCAGCAGAATCGGGGAACGTTGAACGTTCCCAGCAAGAGGAGGGAGCATGAGCATTAAATGTCGCGCCGCAATCTTCGTGGAGCCGAACAAGCCTCTGGTCGTCGATGAGGTCGAGATGACCGATCCGGCGCCGGACCAGGTTTTGGTGAAGCTGTTCGCCAGCGGGGTGTGCCACTCGCAGCTTCACACCATGAGCCGGCCGCCGCGAGCGGGCCGCCGTCTGCCGGCATTGCTGGGGCACGAATCCACCGGCGTCGTGGCCGCGAAGGGGCGCGACGTGCGCCACGTGAAGGAAGGGGACCATGTGATGACGACGTGGATCGATCGCGACAATTCCACCACGCCGTTGCCGCTCGTCGATCACACGCTGAATGACCGCGCGCAGTACCTGGCGACCTGGAAAGGGCAGGAAGTATCGCATTCAGCCGCCACCTGGGCGGAGTACGCGCTCGCCTCCGAGCGCGTCGTGTTGCCGATGCCCAAGGACATCGCCACGGACGTGACGGCCATCATCGGCTGCGCGGTGATGACCGGCGCCGGCGCGATCATCAACACTCTGCAAGTGCGGCCGGGGCAATCGATGGCAGTGTTTGGCGCCGGCGGCATCGGGCTTTGCGCCGTCGGCGCGGCGGCGGTCGTGGATGCTTACCCGATCGTGGTGGTCGATGTCCTCGACGAAAAGCTCGCCTTTGCCCGGCGCTTCGGCGCGACCCATGTAGTGAACGCGCGCGCGGCCGACGCCGTGCAGGCGATTCGAGAGTTGACTCAAGGCGGCGTTGACTACGCCGTCGACGCCATCGGCTTGCCGGAGACCCAGGAGCAAGTTCTCCGCGCCGTGCGGGCGGGTTACTCCGGACTGAATCGGGGCGGCACTGCGCTGCTCGTCGGCATCACGCCGCCTGGCCCAAAAGCGGTTTTGGATACGGCCTTGTTTGGCGGCAATCGTTCGTTCACGCGCACCAGCGGCGGCGACTGCCGTCCCGAGCGCGACTTTCCGCTCTTCGTGCGCTGGTATCGCGAGGGCAAGCTCAAGCTCGACGAGCTGGTGACGCAGCGCTACACGCTCGATCAGATCAATAAGGCGGTCGACGATTTAGAGCACGGGCGGATACTGGGTCGGGGGATTATCACTTATTCGTAGTCATCAGAACTACACACTTGATTGCTGTTACGGCAACTCGCAGTCCGTCCCGCTCCCAATTTGGTTCGTAAGCTGACAACAACCCCCAAACTTGCTTGGCTGCCGCCGGGTTCATTTGTCGCTGTCCACCACCGCCGAACATTTTAGCCCTCGGCCGGTAATTTTTCCCAGCGCGCATTTCCCTCTTCTTTTCCCGCAGCCTGAAAAATCAAAGAGTTGGCGGGATGGAACCGCTGGCATATCGGTTGCTCTCTGCGGTCGTTAGCCATCACTAACTGATGCAAAAGGAGTCGATATGAAAAACGTCAAACTTGCCATCGCAACAGGACTTCTCGCCGGTGCATTGTCCCTGACGGGGGCTACGGCATTGGCGGACGGTCGTGGCCGTGGACACGATCGCGATCATGAACGTGGACATGACCGCGACCATGGCCACGGCGACAAGCATGGCCACGGCCACAAGCACAGCCACTTTCATATTCCGCCGGGCCACATGCCGCGGGCCGGTCTGTGTCGAGTTTGGATTCCCGGCAGGCCTCCAGGACATCAACCGCCGCCCGGCGATTGCCGGATGGTTAGCCGACAAGTCCCCCGCGGCGCGTATTTGATCGGCGGCGGCGACAGAAGATGGAGCTACGACGATGTGCGCCACCATCACTCCAGAGGTGAGGTCTTTGACGCGCGCGGCTATTTCCGCCGGCAAGAGATTCGCAACGACATCAGGGAGGTTCGCCAGGCCAGGCAAGAGCTGCGCGAAGACCAGCAGCAGTTGCAAAAGAATCGCGAGGAGTTGAGCAGGGACAGAGCCGAGCTGCGAAAAGACATTCGAAACGGCGCGGGTCGAAAGGAAATCGCGCAGGACCGCCGGGAGATCCGCGAAGACCGGCAAAAACTCGCCGGCAGCAGGCGAGAAGTCCGACAGAGCCAAAACAAACTGGACGCAGCGCGAGATGAGCTTAGAGACGACCTGCGTCGAAGATAGCCCATCCACTCTGAGCGGCCTGATCCGGTGCACGCGCGCTGGATCAGGCCGCTTACAATCCGTTCCATCCCAGTTCCGAACGACACCTACATAGCGCGGCAAAGCCGCAACCGAATCTCGGAATATCTCTCGCAAAGGCGCTAAGGCGCAAAGGTGACGGACGGAGATCCGTCATCCCGAGCGAATGCGAGGGATCTGGGAAAGATTTCTCCCTTCGGTCGAAATGACACGGAGTGTCACTTGGCGCCTTTGCGCCCCTTCGATTAGACTCAGGGCATGCTTGGCGGGAGGATTATCCGAGTCCGGGATGTTTGCTACGTCGGAAAATTGGCGCCGGCTGCGTGGCGGAACTTGTGGATGTCCTCTCGTTCATTGACGCTGGTCCGCGCGTCTGCCATAACCATGCCAGCGCGATGAAACTTTCACGAACTTCGATTCTGCTTCTCTGCGCCGTCGTGGTCACCATGACGTCGATGGGCATGAGCATGTTCAGCCTGTTTCTGCCGCCGATGGAAAAGGAGTTCGGTTGGTCGCGCGCTCTGGTAACCGTGCCCTACATGGTCGCGATGATGGGGTGGGCTGCGGGCGCCGTTCTGTTCGGCAAGCTCGCCGACGATTACGGCTCGCGGCCGGTGATCTTGGGCGGCATCGTGCTCATGGCGGCGGGGTTTCTCGGCATGGGCTTGTCGCAAAATCTCTGGCAGTTGTCGTTGTCCTACGGTGTGTGCGTCGGCTTGGCGATGGGGGCGTCCAGCTTGGTGATCGTATCGTTGCTGGTGTCGAAGCATTACGAAGCGCGCAACCGCGGTTTGGCCGTCAGCGCGATCCAGACCGCGCCACCGCTTAGCCCCTTGCTGTTCGCGCCGATGATTTACTTTTTGATCCGCTCCTACGACTGGCGCACGGCGGCTTTAGCGGCGAGCGCAATTTTGATGGGTGTGGCATTGCCGCTCGCTTGGATCGGCGCGCGCGATCCGCAAACGACTCACGCGAGCCGGGATAGCCGGATCGGTTGGGCGGCGTGCCTGCCCCATCTCCGCAACCGCTCTATGCTCTTGCTCTTCGCGGTGCGTTTCTCCTGCGGCGTGGCGTTCTTTCAGATCGCCCATCTGGTCGCTTTGACGATGAGCAAGGGGTTCGATGCCGCCACCGGCGCCCGAGCGGTAAGCGTCTTTGGCGGTGCCGCGGCGGTTTCGGCGCTGCTTTTCGGATGGCTTTCCGACCGTTACGGGCGGGCGAAGATGCTCGGTCTCAGTTATCTGGTGCGCGGTGTCGGCACGCTGCTCTTGTCCCTCGATATGCCGAACGCGCTTTGTTTCTACGCGGCCGTCGGTCTCGCCATCGGCCCGACATTCGGCACCGTGGCGATTCAAAATGTCATGTTCTACGAACTCGTCGGGCCGAGGATGGCGGGAGTCATTCTCGGTCTCAGTTTCATCGTTCATCAGATCGGCTCTGCCGGCGGACCGATGGTCGCGAGCATTGTTTACGACCAGACCGGCAGCTATGACGGTTTCATGGTCGTGATGGGCTTGATCCTGCTGGCTTCGGGCTTGGCTCTCTTCGGTCAAATCAAGACGGACGAGGAGTTGCCGGAAGTTGTGGCGGCAGCGAGTCCTTCACTGTCGTAAGTGACCCTTCGACTCGATCCCCGGCCAAGGCCGGGGCTATCGCTCAGGATTTCTCCCCACGGGTTTCCCCGTGGGGTCCCGTATGAGGCGTAGGCTCTCAGCTTAGCTCATCAGCCGCCCGCCGGAAACGTTGAGCGCTTCGCCGGTGGTGTGGGAAGAATCGCTCGACGCGAGAAAAAGTGCCGCGTTGGCGACTTCGTCATGCTTGGCGTATTTTCTGAGCGGGGTTAATTCCAAGACTTGCTTTTCCAGTTGGGAGAACTCCATCCCCATCCCTTTGGCTCTTTCCGCGTACATTTCACGCAGGTCCGGCTCGTCCATGCCGCCCGGGCAGATCACGTTGGCGCGAATACCATAAGGCCCCGATTCTTTCGCGATCGTTTGGGTCAGGCCGACGAGGCCCCATTTGGCCGCGCAAAGCGAGCCGCGCAGCGCCATCCCTTCTCTACCGGCGGTGCCACAGATGCTGACGATGCTGCCGCTTTTCTGCAGCATCATGATTTTAAGGACAGCCCGGCAACAGAGGAAGACTAATTTGAGGTTAATGGTAAGGACGTCATCCCATTCCTTCTCGGTAATGTCTTGCACCGGCACGAGCGGACCGCGATAGCCGGCGCTGTTGACCAGGATATCGATCTTTCCCCATCGCCGCACGGCTTCATCGACCATGGCATTGACTTGACGATCATCGGTGCAGTCGGCGGCAATAGCGATCGCTTTTCCGCCTCTCCGAGTGATCGCTTGCGCGACGCCATCGAGCTGGGGTTTCATCTTCTCTAAATCTACCAGAATAATGCTTGCGCCTTCATCGGAAAACTTTTGCGCGATTGCTTCGCCGATGCCGCGCGCGCCGCCGACGATAACGGCTGCCTGGCCCGCGAGTTTCATAGTGATATCTCCTTGTGGGCTGTTAATTGCCAAATCGAGTTACTGCTCAGCGTTTATAAGATATTTCCTGATTTTGAAAGAGTTCCGAGTTTGTTCGCGCTTTTCTCGGTGATAATTATCTTGTAAATTAGCAACGTGGTGGCTCTGCGCCTTGCTCTTAGTCTATACAGCTCAAATGGCGAACGACGGGTGACTGAACTGTCGAGCATGGAAGGGACGAGAGTCGGTCGTGTAGCGCCGCATCCTCCGACTCAACCCGAGGTGTCATGAAAACAAAATACGTTGTGGGATTGATTATTCTTTGTCTGGCGATCGCTGCGGTGGTTTATTGGCAAAAGCAAACGTCGGATGGCGAATCGGCGGTTGAGTCTGAGCCAAAAACCGCTGGCGCCGGGGCGGAAGATCCGTCGAGTCAATCGCCGGCGGCGGGCGAGTCGGCGGCGTCAACCGAGGATCTCGAAGAGCGGCGCGCGGCGGCGCGGATCGAGGCCATCCAGGCGATGGAAAATTCCAAAGACCCGAAGACCCTCACGGCGCTGGGAAACGCCCTCGGCGATCCGAATCCCGAGGTGAAAGAAGCCGCGCTAGAAGCGCTCTCCGAGAGAAAGGGCGCCGACGTTACTGCGATCATCAGACGGGGCTTGAACGACGCCGACCCCGACTTTCGCATCGAGGTGCTCGAAGCGCTGGCCGAGCGCGGCGATCTTGAGTCACTTCGCCGGGCCAAGTCCGATCCCAACGAGGACGTAAGAGAAAGAGCGGCGGATCTTTTGGAGAGCGCGGGGAAGTAGTTTGGGGGGGGGCCAAAACTCGTTGCGTCGAATCGCGCGAGCAGGCTGCTGAAAAATGCAATCTCGTGCTTCGAGAGCCTCAGCACGAACGGAGCATTGATTGCTAGTTCAACTGTTTGTCCGTTCGCCCTAAGCGCGTCGAAGGGGGAACGGGGACTTTTCAGCAATCTGCTGGAGCACCTGCGGCAGATTGTTATCAGGCGCATGGGGGGCCGGCACAAGGGGGCTCCACCGACCCGGCCGCATGCGCAATTTCAAATCACAGCCTCGTCTCAAGCCGCTCTGCTAGAACGATTTCCCTGGGCGTGACCTTTGCCCGATAGGGAAGCGCTTCGACACCAGCCTTGATCGCTCGGCGCAGCCAGCGGCCGTATTCCGGATCGATTTCATCGGCGCTCCTGAAGTATTCGCAGTCTTCCCGCTGAACGACAAAGAACACGGCCGCGCGATGGCCTCTTCGCCTTAGGCGAATGAGTTCCTTCAAATGTTTGGTGCCGCGCTCCGTCACCGCGTCGGGAAACGCCGCGCCGCCGTCGACGGCGAGCGTGACGTTCTTGACTTCGACGAAGCACATCCCGTTGCGGCCTTCCAAACAGAGATCGAGCCGCGTTCCCGGGCGCGTGACGACCTCGCGGCGAATCGTCTGATAGCCTTCGAGTTCGCGAATTGCGCCGCTTTTCACTCCCTCCGCCGCCAGACGATTGGGATGTAGGGTGTTGATGCCGACCCAATGGCGGTCTATCAGGATCATCTCCCATGTGTAGGCGAGCTTTCGCTTCTCATTGTCGCTGCGCGAAAGGTAAACCGCGCTGCCAGGTTCCTTGCAGCCGAGCATGCTGCCGGTATTCGTGCAGTGAGCCGTGACGACCTGGCCGTTGTTGAGACGGACATCGGCGAGAAATCTTTTGTAGCGTTGGATAAGCGTGCCGCGGATCAGGCGCGAGCGAAAGCGCATACGGACTTTATATAGCCGAAGTGATCGTTGAATCCTAGCCAAACATATTTGAATTTGTCTGACGAGGAGAAGACAGGAAAAGATAGTATCTCGCGCAAAGAACGCAAAGGACGCCAAGATGACGGGCCTCCAGGCCAGTCATCCCGAGCGAATGCGAGGGATCTAAGAAAGATTTCTCCCTTTGGTCGAAATGACAGGGCGAGGTCTTTGCAAGCTTAGCGTGCCCTTCGATTAGACTCAGGACATGCTTGGCGCGATAATTTTTCTTAAAATCGTCCTGTTTAAGAGTTTCCTGGTTAGTATCTAATATCGGCACGGGTTTCTTGAACTGGCGATAGGGCTTTGTTAGGTTCGAAGGGCGATTCTTCGAGGTCGACAAATCTATGGCGAAGCGACAACTGAAATATGTCGGGCACAGCGTCCCAAGAGTCGATGGCATCGAGAAAGTCACCGGCAAAGCCAAATTCGTCGGCGATCTCGTCATTCCGGGCATGCTTTACGGCAAGATTCTCCGCAGCGCCTACCCTCATGCGCGGATTCGCTCCATCGATTCACGTCAAGCCGAAGCGCTTCCCGGCGTGGTCGCGGTGCTGACCGCCGCGGACATCGCCGATTTGAATCCGATCTACAACGGGCGGCCGGTGATCGCCATGAACAAAGTCCGCTACGCCGGCGAGCCGGTGGCGGCGGTGGCGGCGACGGACTCGGCGACGGCGGAAGAAGCGCTGTCGCTCATTGAGATCGATTACGAAGATCTGCCTGCGGCCATCGGCATCGAGGCGGCGCTGCGCAAAGACGCCCCGCTTATCCATGAGGAAAAGGGCGGCAATATCTGTGCCCATGAACAGGTCAATCGCGGCAATGCCGAGGAAGGCTTCGCGCAGTCCGATGTGATCGTCGAAGACAGGTTCACCTTTCCGATGGTCTATCACTACGCCATGGAGCCCCACTCGGTCATCGCGCAATACGACGCTAACGACGAGATTACCGTCTGGTCTTCGGCGCAGCATCCGTTTCAAGTGCGCGGGGATATTTCGCGGATCTTTCGGGTGCCCACTGCCAAGGTGAGAATGATCATCAGTTACCTGGGCGGCGGCTACGGCAGCAAATCCTATACGAAGTTCGAGCCGCTGGTGGTTGCCCTGGCGCGCAAGGCGAAACGGCCGGTGCGCATCTGCAATTCCGTCGGCGAGTCGATGGTCACGGTGCGCCGCCATGGCGCTCAGGTGTGGATCAAGACCGGGGTTAAAAACGACGGCACGATCATGGCGCGCGAGGCGGAGATTTATCTCGACACCGGCGGCTACGATGACAACGGGCCCCAGGTCACGGCGCGCTCGGCGACACGCGTGCTCGGCCCTTACTGGATTCCCAACATCCGGACCAACGCCTACGCGGTTTACACCAACACCGGCTCCGCCGGTTCATACCGCGCCATTGGCGCGCCGCAGGTGATCTACGCCGGCGAGTCGCAGATCGAGATCGCCGCCGCCAGGATTGGCATGGACCCGGCGGAGCTGAGAATGAAAAATTTGCTCAAGCCGGGGCAGGAACTTCGCCCGGGACTGAAGGGCATCGATGCCGACCTTGCTTCGAGTCTGAAGTGTTTGATGCGCGCCAGCGGGTGGAGAAAAGCGCTGAGAAAAAAGCACGCGGCCATCGGCATGGGCTGCGCCATCACCAACGCCGGAGCGACGCCGGTGTCGGTGGCGCTGGTGCGCATGCAGTCCGACGGCATTGTCAATATCGCCGCCGGCAGTACCGAAATGGGGCAGGGCGTGAGAACGACGCTGACGCAAATCGCCGCCGAGGAATTGACCTTGCCGATGGATCAGTTTCGCGTCGCCGGCGCCGATACCAAGGTTACGCCTTACGACAGTTCCACGGGTTCGAGCCGCTCGACAACGCTCATGGGCACGGCGGTGCAAAAGGCGGCGCGGGACTTAAAGCAACAATTTATCAAGATCGGCGCGCAGACCTTCGGCGTGAAGCCGGGCCAAGTGCGGGTGGTGGACGGCGCGCTCATCTGCGGCGAATCGAGACTGGCATTTAGAGAAGCCTTCGAGCGGCGCTTCGGCAAGGGGGCCGGCGGCGAAATGATCGGCCGGGGGGAGGCGGGCCCGGAGATCACCGACAACAAATTGCCGGTTTTTTGGGAGGTCGGCATGGGCGCCGCCGAGGTCGAAATCGACCATGAGACCGGCGCGGTGAAGCTCAAGAAATTTATCTCCGTTGCTGACGTCGGCAAAGCGATTCATCCGGAGCACTGCATCGCGCAGGAAGAGGGCGCGGCGATGCAAGGCATCGGCCACACGTTCTTCGAGCAGCTTGTTTACGAGAACGGCCAGCTCATCAACCCGAATCTCGTCGATTACCGCATCCCGGCGTTCGCCGACGTTCCCGAAGAGTTTCACACCGTGCTGGTCGAGAATGAAGACGGCCCCGGGCCCTTCGGCGTGCGCGGCATGGCGGAAGGCGGTATTCTTTCGGTGGCGCCGTCGGTCTGCAACGCTATTGCCCGCGCCACCGGCGTCCGCATCAGAGATTTACCGCTCACCCCGGAACGGGTGTGGCGGGCGCTGAAAGCACAGCCGAAGTAATCTCATCGTGGTGCTTCGTTCGAGCGGCCTCACAGGCTTGGTCGCAATCCGTCGGCGCTCGCTGCTAGATGTCGTTCAAGCCGTTCAAGACGTTCAAACCGTTCAAGTCGTCAACCAGCTGTGGGAGGAGCCATGACAATTTCCGCCACCATTCCTGGATTCGTTATTCGCGCGGCGGCCGAATCCGACGTGCCGGTGATCCTGGCCTTTATCAAGAAGCTCGCCGAATACGAAAAGCTGTCACACGAGGTCGTGGCGACCGAAGAACTACTGCGCGAAACACTGTTCGGCGTACGCAATACGGCTGAGGTCGCCATCGGCTATATTGCCGGAAAGCCCGTCGGCTTCGTGTTGTTTTTTCACAACTACTCGACCTTTTTAGGAAGACCGGGACTCTACATCGAGGATCTGTTCGTCGATGAAGCCCACCGCCGGCGCGGTTTTGGCCGGGCGCTGCTGCTTTACGTCGCGCAACTTGCGAAGGAGAGGCGCTGCGGGCGGTTGGAGTGGTCGGTGCTCGATTGGAATGAGCCGGCGGTCAACTTTTATAGAAAGCTGGGCGCGGTGGCGATGAATGAATGGACCGTATTCCGCGTTACCGGCGCGTCTTTGACGAACCTGGCCGAGGCGTGAAAAAATTGCGTAGGGCCGCCGGCGGTATCGCCGAGGGAGCAAGCGCTTACCACGCTTTGAACTACTCGGTGGGTATGCTCATGGAGATCCGGGTGCCTTTGCCGGGCGCGGTGTCGATCGTGAAACGGCCGCCGAGCTTCTCGATTCTTTCCCTCATGATCCGCAGTCCGTAGTGACTGCCGCCTTCGGTCGACGCCAAATCGAATCCCGTTCCATCGTCCTCCAGGGATGCCCTGCAGGTCCCGTTTTCATTGGCAAGAGACAACCTTAGCTCTGAAGCGCGCGAGTGCCGGATCGCGTTGATCACCCCTTCTCTCAAAGTGAAATAAAGTTCGCGTTCCACCGTATACGGAAGGGTGTGGCTGTCGATGGCGCAGTGAAAGGTCAATTGCAGGCCGGACCGGGAGCGAAAAATTTCCATCTCCTCGCGGAGGCGCCGCTCCAAAGTTCCCGCGACGAGGTCCGTTTCGGCCTGGCTCTCAGACAGTAAGCGGCGAATTTCCGCAACCGCGAGCTCGGTGTTTTCCTCGATGATCAGGAGTTCTTTTTCGAGGACCTTGGGATCGCGGATATATTCGCGGCGGCAAACCTCGGCTCTCAGCCTCACGCTCGACAACAGTTGGAGCGCCCGATCGTGGAGCTCGCGAAAGATGCGCCGGCGCTCTTCCCGCACCGCCGCAACGGCCTCGCTTTGCGCTCGGCCGTTCTTTGATGATTCCTTCTTCAAAGCTTCAATATATAAGCTTTGCTGGTTGCTTGGCCAAGTATAGCACGAATTTTGCGCGCCGGTAGGGGGTCATTTCGTAGCGGTGAGTATTTTCTCAATTCCGGCGTGAAGCGAAGCGTCCAGGAGCCCTCTTATAATTCAGGTCAAATGGTAGGCCTCGCGGACGAACAGCCCCTCGATCGGCGGCACTTCTTTGATGAGACCTTGCTCGACCTGATAGCGGGCCAAGGCCGATATCGTGCGCTTTTCCGTTTCACCCAACACGTAGGCGTAGGGATCTTCTCCCAGAACGGCTTTCTCCCGTTCATGGCCGGCGATTTGTTCAGCCGTTTGATGCTTGGACGCCCGTTTCTTCGCTTCGCGAAATGCCTCGATCAGCTTGGCGGGCAGATCGGGATGGCGTTCGACGGTTTCTTCTTTCATGGCGACTAAATGGATGATCGGATAGATGCGCTTGTCCCGGACCCAGCGCAGGATGGCGTCGGTATCATCGAAGAGCGGCTTGACGCCGGGGAACTCGCCCATCGCTTTGGGCAGCGCGCCGCCGCCGAACAATCCGAGATAGCCCGAGTCGCCCGCCACCAGCGCGGCGTGCAATTCGCCCTGACTGAGCAGCTTCGACAGGTGAAGTTTCTCTTGACCGAAGGGCGGCACAGGGTCGAGCCGCTCCACTTTCACCGGCAGATCGCGCCCGATGAAAACCTCTTTGCCGGAGACGTACCACTGCATGTCGGTGGTCTTGAGGCCGAATTCGTCGAGCAGGAAACCGCGGGCCCAGACGACAGCGGTGGCGCCGTAGCGAAAGCAGCCGATCTTCTTCCCTTTGAGATCGCTAGGATGTTTCAGTTTCCCTTCGCAATGAAAGATGTTGCGCTGGCGCGGGCCGCGCTCGAAGAAGATCGGCAGCGCGATATAGCGGAAGCCTTTCTCCCTGGTTCGCAAATAGGTGGCCGCGGAATATTCACCGATGTCCCACTCGCCCTGGGCGAAGCGGTAGTGGCGCTCGCCGGGAGTTGGGCCATGGGTAATCTCCAGCTCGTAGCCGTCGATGCCGATTTCCCCGTCGATCAGCGCGCGCGTGCGCGGATGATAGGGTAGCCCCAGGGTGATGCGATGTTTTGCCATCTTTCAGACTCCTTCAGGCTTTTTCAAACCAGACCGCCCTGTACCGTAGCTGCCTTGACCGGTCAAGCGGACTCCCAGTCCCTCAGTCGCCGAGTAAAGAGAGAATTTCTCTTAGGTCAGTCACGCGCGGGCCCGCGGCGGAGGGGCCTTCGCCGTTGCGGTCAACGAGGATTCCCATGAGACCCGCGTCGTTCGCGCCGCAAAGATCCTTTTCCTCGCTATCGCCTATATGGGCGGCGTTGCTTGGCTCCAGGCCATGCTTCGCCAAGGCGGCCGCGAAGATTCGCCGATCCGGCTTGGCGTGTCCGGCGCGGCTGGAAATGATGATATCGTCGAACCATTGGCCGGTGCCGAGCCCGTTAAGAATTCCGATCAAGCGCGAGTCGAAATTCGAAATGACGCCGAGGGCCAAACCGCGGCCTCGTAGCGCCGCGAGCGTTTCCAAGACTTCCGGAAATAGCGCCCAGGCATCCGGCCTGGCAAAATAGTCGAACAGCTCGGTGAAATAATCGTCGAACCGTTCAAAGGGCTCCCAGGGCTCGAAGATTTTCCGCACCAAGCACTTCCACCAATCGCGCTCCAGCCCGTCGATCGCAGTGGCCGGCGCGCCGGGAAAGGCGAGCGGAGCGGAGGCGTCGAAGCAGACACGAAATCGTTCAGACAGCTGCGGTGGCGAAACCACCACGCCGAATTTCTTGGCGACGACGGCGTAGCTTTCGCCGACCCGCCGCGCGGGCTTGATCAGCGTTCCGGCGGCGTCGAAAAAAACGGCTTTAATGGCCATAATGAGAAAGTGGCTCTCGGTTCAGTTCAGATTGCAAGGAAGTTACCATTCTCTATAATGGAAAGCGATGGAAGAAAAGGTGGCGCTGGTTATTGTCGATGTGCAGAACGACTTTTGCCCCGGCGGTTCCCTGCCGGTGGCCGAGGGCGACAAAGTCGTTGCGGTCTTGAACCGTCACATCGAGAAGTTTTTCAGCGCCGGCTTGCCGATCTTTGCCACGCGCGACTGGCATCCGGCAAATACGAGGCATTTCAACACCGGCGGCGGGCAGTGGCCGCCGCATTGCGTGCAGAACACCGAGGGGGGCAAGTTCCATCCCGAGCTTGCGCTGCCGAAATCCGCGGTCATCGTTTCCAAGGGGGTGAGCCCCGACGCCGACAGCTACTCGGGATTCGAAGCGACGGACGCCGCGGGAGTCGGGCTGGGGCAGCGGCTGCGCCGCCTCGGCGTCGAGCGGCTTTTCGTCGGCGGCCTGGCCACCGATTACTGCGTGAAGTTTACAGTGCTCGACGGCCTCAAGGAAGGATTCAAAGTCACTCTGCTCGAAGACGCGATCCGCGGCGTAAATTTGCGCCCGAGCGATTCCGCTCAAGCCATCGAGGAAATGGTCCGCGCCGGCGCGGATCGTTCAACGGCATCGATCTGACAGACCACCGACAAAGATACAGTTGGCCGTAGGTCACCCGATTTCGCCGTTGATGGATTGGCATGGTGCGCCCTAACCCGTCTTATTCATGAGACACAGGCCGAGGGGTGAAGCCTGGAGGGAGAAGGCACCCAGACGCTTAGTTGCAGTGACTTGTGTCGTGCTGGGTTGCGCGGCTAGGTGTTTTCACTGCTGTTGGGGCAGGATGAGCCACTCGCAATCCAATTCAAGGCACAGGTCCATTGCCTTCTCCCGGAGGGGTTTACCCCTCGGCCTCTGTTGTCGTTTTACCCGGGAGCGCGAATAATCCGAGCTACTCGTCTGTTGTCGAATGGCGGGAACTGTTGTTTAATGTCGGCTCACCGCCGAGGAAACGGAGCCATGGATACCCCCGATGACTAATTTTTCTTACCAAGACGAACTTGCCACCGCCGAGCGCGCCGCCAGAGAAGCGGGCTCCATTATCATGGGCCTATTCAAGGGCCAGTACGATGTTCACGAGAAAAGCAAAAACAACCCGGTCACGAGCGCCGACCTGGCGGCGAATCGAAAGATTTGTGAAATCATCCGCGGCCGTTTTCCGCGGGACGGCTGGCTTTCGGAAGAAGACAAGGACAGCTCCGAGCGGCTGCGCGCCTCGCGCGTGTGGGTCGTCGACCCCATCGACGGCACCAAGGAATTCATCGAGGGCGTGCCGCAATTCGCGGTCTCCATCGGATTCGTTGTCGATGGGCGGCCGGAGGTGGCCGTGGTTTTCAACCCGGCCCAAGACCATTTTTATCAAGCCGCGGCCGGGCAGGGCGCCACTTTAAACGGCCAGCCGATTCACGTTACCTCGCGGGATCAGGTCGACGGTGCGCTGCTGCTCGTCAGCCGCTCAGAGCCGCGCAAGAAGTTCCAGGTCTTCGTGGAACGCTGCGCCATTGAGCCGGTCGGGAGCATCGCGTATCGCCTAGCGCAGGTCGCCGGTGGCAAGGGTGACGGCACGCTCACTTTCCGCTCGATTCGTGAGTGGGACGTCTGCGCCGGCGTGTTGATGGTGGAAGCAGCGGGCGGCAGCGTTGTCGATGGAAATGGTAAGGTCTTAATGTTCAATCAGCCGGAGGCGAGGCACCGGGGAGTCGTAGCGGCCAATCCAGTTCTGGCTAAAGGTTTACAAGGGCTTTGGGCGAAAGCCATGGCGGAGCAACCATGACTCGTGACGGTGGACGATAATGCGGCAATGCGTCTATTGCGGTGAGCGATCGGGGATCTTGGCGCGCACCTGCACTGACTGCAAAAAACTTTTGGCGCGGGTCGAAGAGCTGCGCGGGCGGGTCGGCTACGGCGAGTTCCTCGACGGCTTGGAGCAGACGGGCGTCGCCAAAGAAAAAATTTTGGCGTTCCTCAAGGCGGACCCGGACGGCACCGGCAGCGTGCAAGACCAGGTGACCGCCGAAATGACCAGCGCGCTCATGAAAGTCATGGGGATCGGGGGGCGTCAAACCGCCCAGGAAGTCAAACGCATTCGCCGTACGATCGACGAGGATCCCAAATAGCCAGCCGCTACGTTCCTCATGGAATTCACTATTTACCTTTCGCTCGTTTTTCTTGCGCTTTATCTAATTGGGTTGGCCATACGCCGGATTCTTTTTTGGCGCGATCAAAGGCGCATGGAGACGGAAAGCCGGTCGGGGGGGCGAGTCATCGCCAAGGTGGATGAGTGCGAGGCCGGTTCGGTGAAAAAATTCTGGATCATCTGCCGCCGATATCGCGTCGATGGCTTCCTGGTCAACGACCACGGGAGCTTTCACGCCTACGTGAACCGCTGCCGCCATATGACGACGCCCTTGGACTTTATTCGCGACCAGTTCCTGAGCGAGGATCGGCGCCATTTGATGTGTTACACCCATGGCGCGCTTTATGAGTTCGCCACCGGGCTCTGCATTGCCGGCCCGTGTAAGGGCGAGGCGCTCTACCGCTTGCCGGTGCGCGTCGACCGCGGCGAAATCCTGGTCGGTTGCCCCGAAGGGGACTTGTCCTACTTGAAAGATTGAATTCGAACTATGGGTCACGGGAAAGTCGGAAAAGCGCCCAAGGGTAAAGTGATCGGCCGGGTGGGTGAGTTGACTCATGGGCAGACGAAGAAGTTCACGCTGCGACGCGGCAAACGCGACTTCGAGGCGATGTTGGTCAATTACCAGGGGCGCCATTTCGCCTACGTCAACCGTTGTCCCCATGTCGGCATCAACTTGGATTGGGTCGACAACCAATTCTTCACCGTCGATGGCCGCTATCTCATGTGCGCCAATCACGGCGCCGTTTTCGAGCCGCCCACCGGCGAGTGCGTCTGGGGTCCCTGCGTCGGCGCATCACTGCAAAGCCTGCCGCTCGAGGTCGTCGATGAAAAGGTTTTGGTTCGTTACCCTGGGGGCGATGAAGAATAGGGATTGCGTTTGTTCGATACCGAGGTGGCCTGTTAGGAGGGAAGCCGATGAGCGATTGTCTTTTTTGCGGCATCGTCGAGGGCAAGATCAAAGGAAATATCGTCTACCAGGATAACTCGGTAGTAGCTTTCAAGGACATCAATCCCAAAGCGCCCGTCCATGTTCTCATCATCCCGCGCCGGCATGTCGCCGGGGTTCTGGACCTGAACGCGGACGACGGGGCCATGATCGGCCATATCTTCGAAATCGCCGCGCGCCTGGCGCGGGAGCAGGGAATTGCCGACAGCGGCTTTCGCGTCGTCGTCAACTCCGGCGCTGACGCCGGCCAAAGCGTTTTTCATCTACATTATCATTTGCTCGGCGGACGCCGCATGACTTGGCCGCCGGGATAATCAACCATGCCGGAGCGACATCTCGAATCTAAAGGAGGATCCTATGTCAACCGTTGAGTGGCGCAGCCCCGCTAGTGAAATGGCCGTGCAACAGTTCGATATGGCCGCGGCGAAAATCGGCCTCGATGACAATGTGGCCGTCCGATTGCGGCGGCCCGATCGCGCCCTGATCATCAGCGTTCCTACGCGAATGGACGACGGCAAAGTTCACGTGTTCACCGGATATCGCGTGCAGCACAATGACGTGTTGGGGCCATTCAAAGGCGGCATCCGCTATCATCCGGAAGTCAATCTCGGCGAAGTCTCCGCGCTGGCGATGTGGATGACATGGAAATGCTCGTTGGTCGGTTTGCCTCTCGGCGGAGCCAAGGGCGGCATCGCTTGCGATCCGGGAAAGTTTTCACGCCAAGAGCTTCAGTCCATGACCCGGCGCTATACCGCGGAAATTATCAATTTTATCGGCCCCGATGTGGACGTTCCCGCGCCCGATATGGGTACCGATGAACAGGTCATGGCTTGGATCATGGACACCTATTCCCAGCATAAAGGCCGTGCGGTGCCGGAGATCGTCACGGGCAAACCGGTGGCCATTGGCGGCACCCTGGGCCGGCGCGAAGCGACGGGACGGGGAGTCGTCTATATGATTATTGAAGCCGCGAAGCACTTGGGCATCGATCTCAGCTCGTGCACGGCGGTGGTACAAGGCTTCGGCAACGTCGGCTCCATCGCCGCGCGAGAGCTGGCCAATATCGGCGTCAAAGTCATCGGCGTGTCGGACCGGACCGGCGGATTTTATGATCCGAAAGGGTTGCCGGTCGAGCGGCTGCTGGAACTCGCCGACAAGAACCGTAGCCTGGAAGGCTGCCCTTACGGCGAAAAAATTGCCAACCAGGAACTCCTCGAGCTAAAATGCGACATCCTGTTGCCGGCCGCGATGGAAATGCAGATCACCAAGGACAACGTCGCGCGTCTTCAGTGCCGCATCTTGGCGGAGGGGGCGAACGGCCCGACGACGCTGGAAGCCGATGCGGCGCTTAGAGAAAGGAACGTTTTCGTGATTCCCGATATCTTGGCCAACGCGGGGGGCGTGGTGGTTTCCTACTTCGAATGGGTGCAGGACTTGCAGAACTTTTTTTGGACCGAGGAAGAGGTCAACAAAAAGTTGCGTGACATTTTGGTCAAGGCGTTTCACCAAGTGCTCAACATGAGTCAGAAGCAAAAGGTGGACATGCGGCTGGCGGCTTTGATGATCGGCATTGAGCGCGTCGCCCGGGCGATGCTCTGGCGCGGGCTTTATGCGTAGCAGGCTGCTGAAAAAGACTCATCTACTTCGCCGAATAACCTGAGCCCTCGTCGAAGGGTGCGCTCAATCGCCGCGCCGAAATCGTGGTCGTTTCTCGTGCTCGTACGAACACGAATCGCGAACACGAACGACGACTCGCACCCGCGTTGAAGGGGCTCAAATAAACTGCTAACAAGCTAGAGCGCGACGGAAGGAAGCTAGAAAATGATCCAGTCAACTCAGCTCAGACCGGGGATGATCATCATCCATGAGGGCGATCTCTATCGCGTGACGGCGGTTCATCACCTGACTCCAGGGAACAAACGAGGATTCATGCAAACGAAAATGAAGAATCTCCGCAACGGCATTGGCACGGAGTATAAGTTTCGCTCGGAGGATCGCGTCGAGCAGGCGATTTTGGACAGCCGGCAAATGCAATATCTATACGCCGAAGGCGATCTCCATACCTTCATGGACACCCAGAATTACGAACAAATGACACTGGCCGCCGAGGATATCGGTGATCTTTTGTCCTATCTGCTGCCTAACTCGATCGTCGGTATGGAATTCCACGATGGGAAACCTGTGGGAATCAACCCACCGTCGACGGTGGATCTGGAAGTGGTGGATACCGAGCCGTCGATGAAAGGCGCCACCGCGAGCGCGTCCTACAAGCCCGCGAAGCTGGAGACCGGCGTGACCATTCTGGTGCCGCCCTTTGTCCAGGTCGGCGACAAGGTGCGCGTTAACCCCTCGGATGGAAGCTATCAGGAGCGGGTTAAATAAGGGGGAACGCCGAGGATCGAAGATAGAGGATAGAGGATCGCAACTTTCTATCGACCGTTTTCTTCTCGAGTCAACCGTTCCCAAAGCTCGCGCACCTGCCCATCGAGCTTTTCCAAGCTGCCATTGTTCTCAATCACGTAATCCGCAAGTTTTCGTTTCTCCTCCAAGCTCATTTGCGCGGCGATGGTTTTTTGCGCATCCGCGCGGGAAACCCGGTCTCTTCGCATGATCCGCTCGGTTTGAGTTTTCGGGTCGCAGGCGACGAGGATCACCGGCCGGAGCGTTTCATGGAGGCGAACTTCGAACAGCAAGGGGACTTCATAGACGACGACGGCCTGACCCGCAGCGGCCAGGCCGCGAATTTTCTCGTCGGCCAGCGCCCGCACGCGCGGATGAATCATCGCTTCGAGTTTTGTCCGGGCTTGCGGATCGTCAAAGACGATTTTTCTGAGCTTGGGGCGATCCAGAGACCTGTCTTCTTGGAGAACTTCCGGGCCGAATGCGTCGACGATCTCTTGCCACGCAACTTGTCCCGGCTGCACGACCTCCCGCGCCAGCTCGTCGGCGTCGACGACCGCCGCGCCGAGCCGCCGCAGGATAGCCGCTACCGTGCTTTTCCCCGACGCGATGCCGCCGGTCAGGCCGACGAGTTCCACGGCTCACTAATGGCAAATTTGGCCCGGCCTTTCAAGTAAAGTTCGACGCCGCGCGCAAATCGGGTATAATAGAGTTTGCGGAGTCTAAGAATCATGGCGCGAGTGGTCATCTACACAACCAATTACTGCCCCTATTGTTCTGGGGCGAAGGCGCTGCTCCGTTCTAAGAATGTCAACTTCGACGAGATCGATGTGACCGACGACCCCGAGCGAAGAGCCGAGATGGAACTCCTTTCGCGCCGCAGAACCGTGCCGCAAATATTCATCGACGGCAAAGGAATCGGCGGGTTCGACGATGCCCGATTTTTAGACGCCACCGGAGAGTTAGATCGCTTGTTGGGGCGTGGGGATGAGGCAAGATAGAAGTAATTTCCCGCTTAACACCAGCGGTCCGAAAATAATCGATCTAACCGTCATTGAAGCGGCGGGAGTCGTGAAATTTGGCGGCGGCGACAAATGCCGGTCGACCTGTCTCCTACGAGTCTTGTAGGTGCGGGCGAAATTATCCCGAATTCCGCAGTTGGACATGAGCGAGGGGCGAACCCTTCGACCGCGCTCAGGACATGCCTGGGGCGGCGAAGACACCCAAGGGTGCTGTTTCAAAGTCTTTTCTGCCGCTTGGCACAACGCCTTATAACTCCGGCTAAATTCGCACAGCAGCGAGATCTGTCCTTAGCTCAGAGGTAGAAAAGCATTGTCTTCGTTGCGCAAGGTTTGCACCTCGCTCACAACGTCACTTTCCCACTGCGGAATCCGGGATTATTACTTTTTTTTCAACTCACTTGCGCGTTTCTGTGCTTCCGCAATCTGCGCGGGTGTCATCTTCTTTTCAACACCGTTCCTCTGCTTTATGTAAACGTCTCGCTCTATTTCAAAGGTCGAGTATACAGCGGCGATATTGAACCATTTATGCGCTTCAACATAGTCTTGGGCAACACCAAGCCCGTGTTCATACATCAGGCCAAGACCGTGCTGTGCCCTTGCCAACCCTTGGTCCGCTGCCTTTCGATACCACGAGAACGCTTGAATATAGTCCTGCGTAACACCTAGCCCTTGGCCATAAGCCACGCCAAGATTGAATTGCGCCGGTGCATTTCCTTGATCCGCTGCCTTTCGAAACCACAACGCTGCCTGGTTGTAGTCCTGCGGAACACCTCGCCCGTTGATATACATCAGGCCAAGATTGTCTTGCGCCTGTGCATACCCTTGATCCGCTGCCTTTCGAAACCAAGACGCTGCCTGGTTATAGTCCTGCGCTACACCCTGCCCAATGGCATAAGCCATGCCAAGATTGTATTGGCCCCCCCCATTTCCTTGATCCGCTGCCTTTCGATACCACGAAGCTGCTTGGTTGTAGTCCTGAGATACTCCCTGCCCTTTGTAGTACATCCAGCCAAGATTTTCTTGCGCCTGTGCATGCCCTCGGTCCGCTGCCTTTCGAAACCAAGACGCTGCCTGGTTATAGTCCTGCGCTACACCCCGCCCAGTGGTATAAGCCACGCCAAGATTGAATTGCGCCGGCGCATTTCCTTGATCCGCTGCCTTTCGAAACCACGAAGCGGCCTGGTTGTAGTCCTGCGGAACACCTCGCCCGTTGATATACATCAGGCCAAGCATGTTTTGCGCTTCCGCATCGCCTTTGTTTGCCGCGTTTGTAAACATCGAGAATGCAGTTTTGTAATCACCACGTACGTATGCTGCGACGCCGTCTTCAAATTCACCAGCAAAAGAGACGGCACTGCATAAAAGTAAGAGGGCTGCAAATGATATAGAGACCAGGCGGGTGTTCATCGGTCCTTCCCTCTGTCGTCGATGCGGTAGGTGGTCACCTGCCTTCTACAATATGCGCAATGGGCATTACAACAAGCGAACCGGCTAGGTACATAAAATGAAATCGGTCATTCCCCCAAGATTCGCTCAGTGTTTCTTAATGACCTGGTTTCTTTTTCAATTCGGCTAGGCGTAGCACTGCTTTTTTTGCAAAGTCGCTATCCGGGTGTTTCCGAATAATCCGCTCGTACAATTCCCGGGCGTGGCTTTGATTATTTTGCAGCTCTTCAAACTGGGCGGTTTCAAACAGTTGCTGGGGACTCTCGCCACAGCCAGCGATGCCGAAAAACAGGCATAGGGCGAAAGCTGTGCAGATCATCGACTTGGTCATTCGCATTGGCTCGGTTCCTCTCTGTCGGGTATTGAGCTGTTGAATCTAAAATATCAATGTTTCATTCTCGACGGAACCTCTCACCTATAAAAGGCCCCTTGGTAAACAATCATCAAGCGATAACTCTGGCGAGATCGTCATAATTTCCAAGCTCGAATGGGCGTTTCCCAAATTGGAGTTCATGAATAATCCCAACGACGGCGCGTCCACTCCCCGACCGATCAAGCCACCGCATCTTTCAGCCCAGTCTTGGGGGACGCCCCAGTAGAGCGCAGCACAGGCAGGCGACGTTGCTGAATCTACCCGCAACGCGGAAGTGAGGTTTTGCGACCGCGACGGAGGCTCAAGCCGGAATCGTTTCCGAGGAATTGAAACAGGCCCTTCGATTGTACTCAGGACAGGCGATCATCGCAGGTTTGCCTTCGAACTTGGAACAAAACCGGAACCTTTTTTTAGTGAGAAGGGGACGCGGACTCGGAATCTCTAACGATATCAAGCGGGATTTGGAGGCGGCGAGCGGATTCGAACCGCTGCATCGAGGTTTTGCAGACCTCTCCCTTAACCACTTGGGTACGCCGCCCCGAAATGATAGCTAACATGATCCTTTTCAGACTTTCAAGGACGCTGCAAAGATTGACAACCCAGGGTGAAACAAGTAATTAAAATCAAAGATTTCTTGGAGTTTTTTTAGTGGCGACGACGATTACCAGCGATTGCATCAACTGCGGGGCCTGCGAGCCCGAGTGCCCGAACAACGCGATCAGGCAAGGCGATCCAATTTATGTCATCGACCCACTCTTGTGCACTGAGTGTGTGGGCTTCCACGATTACGAAGCCTGCGCGGCGGTCTGTCCCGTCGATTGCTGCGTGCCCGATCCGAACAATCTCGAAACCGAAGAGGTTCTGATCGCGCGGGCGCGGGCATTGCATCCGGAAACCAACTTTGACGAAAGTTTCCAGTCGCGCTTTCGCAAGGGGCAAGCCGCTGCACCTGCGGCCGCCGCTCCCGAACAAGCGAGCGCCCCGGCTAGTACTAAACCCGCCGCCGCAGAACAGAAAGCCTCTCCTCCACCAACGCCAGCGGCCGCGCCGGCGGCGCCGAAAGTTACGGCACCGCCGGAGCCCGCTCCGACCGCAGCCGTAGCCAAGGCTGCCACTCAGCCGCAGGCGGCGCCCGCGCCAGTCAAGGCCGCACCCGAACAGGCGCCGGCAAAACCCGCGCTTCAACCGAAGAAGGAATCCCGTCCGAAAAAGACTTTTGAAAAGGAACTGCCAGCGAGCTTTCAGGAGATTTCCGCGCGGTTCAAGAGCGGCGGTTCCCTGAGAAAGGGCGTTGGTAGGGCGATTGTTCTCCTGGCGCAACCGGTTTTAGGTGCTTTGCCGCACAACGCTAAAAAGAAACTGGAAGATGCGGTTCAAAGCCCTCTTTTTACCGCAGCCGGCAGTACGGGACTTAATATCGTTCATAACGCGGTGCTCTATCCACTTGTGTGCATGGCGTTTGCCGCTCTCATGCACGGTTCGGCGATCATTTTCAGCCAAGAAATTAACTTCTATGTTCTCATCGGCATTTCGCTCGCCGCGGCTGAGGGTGTTTTCCGGCTGCGCGACGGAATTTTCCGGGTCAAACCAGCCGACGAGATGCGCCTTCCGGCTTCGCTCTATGGGGCTCCGCTGAGTTTGATATTGCAGCCGCTTTTGGAGCGGCACGCCGGCGTCATTAGAGAAACACCGATTCCCGTCGATGGCTTTTACTCCAGGGGATTCGTCGATAAGCTGGAGCGCGAGCGGCGTTATGGCAATGTTTATACGTTGGAGGATCGGGGCGGCGCGTTCCTGCTGCGCATGGAATTCCCGCGCCGGACGCCGGATATCGGTCTGGCGGGCAGTACCAAGTTACCGGCCGAGATGCCGGACTATGACTACGATCTGGCGTTGGTTGATGGGCAATTCGTCGTAAAGGGTAAATGCACCGATCAGCAGGTGCGAAAGATATCGTCGAGTGTGGGAGCCTTCCCGCCGGAATTTACTACAGTCATTCCCCTGCGCGAAAGAGTAGTCGGCTTTGCGCACCATTTCGAAAACAAGTTGCTGGAAGTATTTCTCCTGAAGGACAGGGGTAATGACAGGGTGGAAAGTTATCGATAGATCGAAAGACGCAAAAGGTCAATTTGCCATAGAGCCACAGGATGCGCACGACTCCTGTGGTTTTTTTGCGTTTGCGAACGGAGCCTCGTTTCGACCGATGACCCTCGCCGATCTGGACGAGGTGATGGCGATCGAGCGGGCTTCGTTCGCTTATCCTTGGAGCTCACGCTTCTTTCTCCAAGAGTTCCAAGTCGAGTGCGCCCGTTCCATCGTCGTGGAAATTGACGGGAAAATTGTCGGTTATGTCCTCTTTTGGCTCTTGCCCGACGGAGTCGATATTCACAACCTGGCGGTTCGAAGCGAGTACCGGCGCCGAGGAATTGGCCGAAACCTCTTACAGCGGGTCATATTCGAAGCCCTGCGACGATCCTCCGCCAGGGTGACTCTGGAAGTTAGAAAATCAAACCTCGCCGCGCAAAAACTCTATGAATCCTCAGGGTTTGTCGCCACGGGAATTCGTAGAGCTTATTACTCGGACGATGGCGAAGATGCCCTCACCATGGCACTCGACCTCGCTCCATCGGCACAGAGGTAAGAGAATTATGAGGACCTCCGATCGCGGGAGGTTTCGATATTTGACGTGTAAACGATTGACCCCGCGATTGCTTTCGACCCTTCGACTCGAACCCGCCTTGGCCGGGGGCTCTGGCTTGGGATTCGGCCCGACGGATGTAGTGGAAGTTGCCACGGGTTTGCCCGTGGATCTCCACAAATCCCGCTTCTCTTGACGGAGTCTCCATCTCTAATGTATATATGTTCCTGTAGGAACGATCAAAATAGCGGTCAAAAGACTTTGGCCGCTAATTTTTTTTTCATGGCTATATCATCACGGCGCAACCAGAGTAGGTGGCATGACTAATCGATCTCGGCGTCCAAGTCACCGTCTGTATGGGGCGTTCTCCCTGTCGATTGCGCGTCGCAACCTTTTCTTCTTTCCCACTCATTGCCACTTGTCAGTTTCGCATTCCCCCAAGTCATTACATTTGTGCGAACGCTATGGTCCACTAGGAGGTTGCTATGTTTAAAGTCGGCGAAAAAGTCGTGTATCCTGCCCATGGGGTGGGAGAGATCGAGGCCATTCGAAGTCATGTCATTTCGGGGTCGGAAAGAAAATTCTACATGCTCCGAATCCTCGAGACGGATATGAAGATAATGATACCGATCGATAACGTCGATTCGGTTGGCTTGCGCAAAATCATCGACCGCGCGATGGTTACCAAGGTCTACAAAGTCTTGCGGCAGAAAAAAATCGAAACGGACCAGCAAACCTGGAACCGACGCTATCGCGAGTATACCGAAAAAATCAAAACCGGTTCAATCCTTGAAATCGCCAAAGTTCTACGCGATCTTTTTGTCTTGAAGGGGGACAAAGAACTTTCCTTCGGCGAGCGTAAAATGCTCGACACGGCGAGAAATTTGTTGGTTAAGGAACTTTCCATCGCGCGCTCCCATTCCGAAGAGAAGATCATGGATGAGCTGCGCCATATTTTCACTCACTGAGTTTCACGTTCGCAGCATCCGAACGGAAAGAGCCGAGGGGATTGTCTCTCGGCTCTTTTGTTTTCAGCTCTTATGAAAGTTACCGCCATCATCGTCGCCGCCGGTGAGGGTCTGAGAATCGGCGGTGACCTCCCGAAGCCCTATCGACCACTGGTCGGGCGAGCGATGTTCCTGCGTACGTTAGATCGGGTTTTCGGCGCGCGAAACGTCCAGAAAGTCGTGCTGGTGATTGCCGCGAGCGAATTGTCCCGGTGCGAGGGAATGCTTCGGGGCGATGCGGCGCTGGGCCAGCGGCCGTGGGTGCTACAAAGCGGCGGGGCGACCCGCCAGCAATCGGTGAAAGCCGGTCTCGAAAAGGTTGATGGTGACACCGATATCGTGGTGATTCACGACGGTGCCCGGCCGTTCGTTTCCCCTGCACTGATCGAGCGTTGCATCGAGTTGGCCGACCGGCATGGTGCCGTCGTTGCCGGTCTGCCGGCCCGGGATACTATCAAGATCGTTTCAGACGATCATCGGGTTCTGTCGACGCCGGACAGGAAAGCCTTGTGGGAGATTCAAACGCCCCAGGCATTTCGCCGGGAGGTGATCGTGGAAGCCCATGAACGGGCGACGCGCGTCGGATTCACGGCGACCGACGACGCCATGCTGGTCGAACAAATGGGCAAGCCTGTTTGGGTTATCGACGGCGAAAAAACGAATTTGAAAATCACCGTGCCCGAAGATCTGTGGCTTGCCGAAGCTATGATCCGGGAAGGACGGATACCTTAAACCGTTTTGGACTTTAAGACCTCGTTCAGGCTGCCGGTCCGGTAGCCTTGCAAATCGAGGCTCACGTAGCTGAATCCGACCTCTTTGAATTTGTCGATAATCGCCTCGCGTGTTTCTTTCTCGAATAGCCGGTCGAGCTCATTCGCCGCCACCTCGATACGCGCCAGGTCGCCGTGGTAGCGCACGCGGAATTCCCGAAAGCGAAGCTCCTTCATGAACAGCTCGCAGGTGCCGATCTGCTTCAAGCGTTCCAGATTGATTTCGGTGCCGTAGGGAAAACGTGAGCTGAGACAAGGGCTCGACGGCTTGTCCCAGGTCGGCAGACCGAGCTCGCGGCTATGGCGGCGGATGTCATCCTTGGTCATTTCGGCTTCGACTAATGGATGCCGGATGCCCCATTCCTTGGCCGCCTTGAGACCGGGGCGGTGATCTTTCAAATCGTCCAGATTGGTGCCGTCTACGACGGCGCCGATCCCCAGCCGGTCCGCCTGCTCGCGGCAAATCCGGTAGAGCTCATCTTTGCAGAAAAAACAGCGGTTGACCGGATTCTGATGGAAAGACGGATTGGCGAGCTCATGGGAATCCAAAATGATATGGCGGCATCCCAGATTCGCCGCGAATTCTTTTGCAGCTTCGAGTTCCCCAGGCGGCGCGGTCGGCGAGGAAGCGGTCAGGGCGACGGCTCGCTCGCCCAGAACCATGTGTGCGACCTTAAGTAGAAAAGTGGAATCGACGCCGGCGGAAAAGGCGACAAGCACACCGTTGGTCTGCCGCAAGAGGCCGTTCAGGCGGTCGAGCTTTGAGTCCATCGTTTGGTGTTGAACAGGTCCGTGCTCAGATAATGCTCGCCTTTGTCGGCGAAGATGGTAACGACCACCTGGCCTTTACCCAATGCCTTGGCCACTCTCAACGCGGCGGCGCAGGCGGCCCCCGAAGAGATGCCGACCAGCAGACCCTCCTCGGCTGCCAGACGCCGGGTGTAAAGCGTCGCCTCTTCGTCGCTCACTGTGATGATCTCGTCCAAGATTTGCCGGTTGAGCACCGCCGGGATAAAGCCGGCGCCGATGCCTTGAATCTTGTGATAACCTGGCTCGCCCCCGGAGATCACCGGCGAGGCCGCCGGCTCCACGGCGCAGATGCGGACATTTTTCATCTTTTCTTTTAAGACTTCGCCGACGCCGGTGATCGTGCCGCCGGTGCCAACGCCGGCGACGAATGCATCGATGCGCTCAAACTGCTTCAACAGCTCCACGGCGGTGGTCTTGCGGTGCATGTCGGGGTTGGCGGGGTTGTTGAACTGCTGCGGCATGAAATAGTCGCTATGCTCTTGCAGCAGTGCCTCGGCCCTGTGGATCGCCCCGCCCATGCCCTTGGTGTCCGGCGTGAGGATCAAGTGGGCGCCATAGGCAGACAGCAGACTGCGCCGTTCTTCGCTCATGGTGTCCGGCATGGTCAGGATCAATTGATAGCCCTTCACGGCGGCGATCAAGGCGAGACCGATACCGGTGTTGCCGCTGGTCGGTTCCACGATCGTCGCGCCGGGCTTGAGCTTGCCCTCGCGCTCTGCGGTTTCGATCATGTTGAGGCAAATGCGGTCTTTGACCGAGCCCCCCGGATTGAAGGACTCCATTTTCGCCCACACCTCGGCGTCGTTTTTGCCGGGAAGAGTTCTCAGTTTGACGACGGGAGTGGAACCGATGAGATCCAAAACGGATCGCGCACCGTTCAGCGTTGCCAAGGGGTTACTCGTTTCTCTTGATAGGAAGTGAGATTCGAATTGACTCTGCCGTCATGCTATATTTTTGACCTGCCAAAGTCAACGAAACGAATGCCGTAAGTCATGTCCGACGCGCCACAAAAACGAGTATTGGTCATTTTCCCGGGTGCCCTCGGCGACTTCATCTGTTTTCTGCCGGCGTTGGGCGCCCTGGGCGAGGACGCCCGCGTCGATCTCCTGGCGCGCAGCGAGTTTGCGGATTTGGCGCCGGCGGCGGTGAACGTCGCCTCCCTCGAACGCTACGAGATTCGCCGGCTGTTCGTTGCCGGGGCTCAAGGCGAGGAGCGGGTGCGCGACTTCTTTGCGTCCTACGCGGCGGTCTATTCGTGGATGGGAAGTCAGGCGAGCGTGTTCGTCCGGCAACTGAAGTCGGCTTCCCAAGGGCGGGCGCGCGTTTTTCCTTTTCGTCCCAGGGATCAAAAGATGCATCAACGGGATTATTATCTGACCTGTCTTAACGCGGCGAACCGGAATTCGCCGCTGCTGGCCATCACGCCGCGGCCGCAAGCCGTTCAGTGGCGCGAACATTTTTGGCGGCGTAACTCACTCGCAGGCAAGGCGGTTCTTACCTTGGCCCCGGGCAGCGGCGCCGCGGAAAAGAACTGGCCGGTCCATTTTTTTCGCGCCGTCGCGGAGTGGTGGCGGCGCGCAACTCAGGGCGCGGCGGTCGTGCTAACCGGACCGGTTGAAGAAGAGCGCGGAGGATTCGATACCCTTTCGGATTGCTGCAAGAGCGCGCGCGACTTAACTCTCGCTCAGGTGGCGGCCCTGCTTGCAGGCAGTGACGTCTATCTCGGCAACGACAGCGGCATCACGCATCTTGCCGCCGCGGTCGGCGTGCGCGCCGTTGCGCTGTTCGGACCCTCGGATGCTCTAGAGTGGGCGCCGGTCGGGGAGAGGGTCACGGTCTTAACGCGAAATGTCGAGTGCTCTCCGTGCGAGGTTTCGGTGATGAAAAGTTGTTCTCATCACAAATGCTTGACCGCGCTCTACGCAGCGGATGTGATTCGAGAGTTCGAGAAACTGCCGGAAGTCGCTACCTTGACAAGGTTGGGAGCAGGGATTACAGTTTGACAGGAATTCTGACCTTCGAGGCAAGTAGGAATGGCGTTTTAGACGAGATGAATCGGCTGCTAGTACCTCGCTACAATAACTAAAGTTGTTCGATGGATGCCTGGAAATCCGCTCCGCAAGCCGGCGGAACCTTTCCAGGCTTTTTTTCTCTAATTGGGAGCGCCCTTATGGCTGGAGAGGAAGAGAAACGGGAAGGCAAAGGATTTACCGTGCAAGATCGCCGGCGTTTTTCGCCGGATACCGGCGAGGCGCGTGAAAACACTGGCGCGGCCGCCGCTGGGACGGCACACGAAACGAAAGAAGGCGGTTCGGATTCCCAGAGCGGGGGACGATCTGGGCAGGACCTCTTGCCGGAAATAAACTTTTCGACCTTCGTGATTAGTCTCAGCACCCAGGCCTTGATGCAATTGGGGGAGATCGCCAGCCCTTTGAGCGGGAACGTCGAGACCGATATCCCCGCAGCCAAACAAATGGTCGATATCCTCGGCATGTTGCAGGAAAAAACCAAAGGAAATCTGAACTCAAGTGAAGAACGATTATTGGAGGATATTCTTTTCGACCTGCGCATGAGGTATGTCGAAGCGGTGAAAAAAAGTAGGAGCATTTGATGAATCTGAAAAGCATCTGGGGCGGTGGCGTAAGCTTCAAGGGAGTCATCCTGGTCGCCTTGGTCTCCCTCGTAGTAGGGCTCGGCATCAGCGGCAGCCTGGATTGGCTCCCGCCCCGCCGCGCCGCG
>ORMF010950460.1_pt1 | contig 33703 bp, 32 predicted proteins | sample 1779871 | NCBI WGS metagenome assembly ORMF01 (sample SAMEA104232316, study PRJEB22302) | groundwater metagenome | biome: forest; feature: aquifer; material: groundwater | place: USA | collected 2011-08-07 | depth 5.4 m | reverse complement strand
TTTTTGTTCTTACCCCTCTCTTTTCCGGCCTTCCCTGCACGCGGCGGCCCCGCCCCGGGGGGGCGCCCTCCCTGCCGGTAGGCAGGGAATCCATTACTATAATGTCGAAATTAAAAAAACAGCCCTCGACAAATTAATGTCCCAGGCTGTTTTGGTTTTTTATTGCACTGCGGTCGGATCGAGGACGAGTTTCGCGGCTACATGATTTGCATTGACGGCGATCGTCCCATCACGACTGACCAGCAGTCCTCGGCGGAGGAGGACCTGGAGTGCGGTCTTGGCTTGGTTCGGAGCGAAAACCGTCTTCCAATTTGCCTCAATGCCGTTCCAGACTTTATCCTTGAAAGCTTCAAAGCCCGCGAGCTTTAGCACGCTGACTCTGGAGCCGACCAGAATCAACTCTTGAAGAAACTTGATATGTTTCGGTCCAGCATAGATGCCGGCATTTTTGCCCTGTTCGATGCTGTCCAGCGCGAAATTAAAGAGTCTAATTTCCCGATCATCTACGGGTGTCGGGACAAAGTCCTTGCCCCCGACTTTCCCCCACAGTTCATTGATTTTTAGATATACGATCTGCTTGTGGTGATTTCTCGCTACTGCATCGAGACCGTCAAAATCTCCATCCATGCTGATCACGACGACGATATCCGCATCACCGTCTTCGAGAAAGCTTCGCGCCAACTGCATCATTTGCCAGTCCACGCTATCCCTATCTTTGTGCCTCTTGGGACAAGAGATGCATAGGAATCCTGCGTGATTTAGGGTTGAACAGACTGTGGGATTGAAGTTCGAGGTTGGGGAATAAAACATGAAAGCGTGAGTCACGCGTCCGAGTGCGCGCGCCTCGTCGAGTAGATTGCCCCAAGACAACTCTCGCTTCTCCGACCGGGCTTCGATCTCCGTATTATCATAGTCCCCGAGGACTACGACTTTTGGCATCGCGGGTTTTTCGAATCTGAATGGAACCGGAGTTTCTACGGTCGGTTTTAGCGTCGGAGGCGCTGGCGTTGGATTCAGCTCCGCGGGTTCGGCCGATATCTTCGGCGCGTAGTCCATCGGCGCGACATCTCCCAGGCTGGATGTATTGTCTTTCAGGATTTTGAGCTTGATGATCTTTTGTCGATCACCAAAAATAAGCTCAACAAATTTTTGCCGCTCGAGAGCCTCAAGGTACCTTTTTACCGTGCTGGTCCCCTTGTCGATTTGCGTGGCGAGGCGCGGCACGGGATCACAGACCTCCTTGTCTCCCGCGGCTAGGTCCAGCACCGCCTCCATGAAAGTTTTTTGTCCGAAGGCCCGGCGTCCCATGGTCTGCCCTCCCAAAATGGAGTCCTATTCAAAACTCAAAGAACACGAGATTAGCATAGCCGATTTGACTTATCCTGTCAACAATGATTAAATTTAGGATAATTGGTAATATATAGAAAATTCGCCCTTGTCGTTCAACGGATAGGATGGCTGGCTTCGAACCAGCAGATTGAGGTTCGATTCCTCATGAGGGCACAAATACAAAATCCCCAAACTGGGGATTTTGTATTTGTGCCCGAGAGCGAGCCGCCTGCGCGGCTCGCGGTGGGAATCGAAGACCGCAGCGATGTTTCGCGAGCACGCGGAACCGCGAGGAGCGGCCCGCGACCGAACTCCACGGCGGTGGAGTGAGAGTTGTGGGCGATTCCTCATGAGCCTGCCTGCCGGTAGGCAGGGGCACAAAAACGGAGTTTTTGGGCGCGAGTGAGGAATCGAACGGGAGGGGCGATGGGGAACGGGAGTTCCCCAAGGCGGAAATATTAAAACCGATGGGTTTTAAAGAGCGAAGCGATGTGAGATATCCTCATGAGCCTGTAATTATACACTTCGCGCGAGCTTCTGGATTTAGTTTTTAGGCGGGTATTGACAGAAGAACGCACCCTACAACACTAAAACCCCACAGACATTCTCTGTGGGGTTTTAGTTAAAGCTATATTAATACATACTTTCTTTCATGGAAGCGTCCTTTTCCGTTGCTTTTGCATTTTCCGCCATAAATCTTTCTCCGATCATCTGTAGGTCCTTTCCTTTAGAAATAGCTTCGTCATCCTTATATTTCATTCCCATTTCTTGCATTGCTAAACCGTTAGATTTCATCATCTCCGCCATTTTTTGAATACTTGATGATTGTTCTTTCATCATAGTTATTGAGTCTTGCAACTTTTTTGTTTCAGCACCCCCAGAGCCCATGCCTTTACCATAAGAATACCCGACACCACCACCAATAATAAGAGCAATTAATATACCAATGATTGTTATTTTCATATTTTTTATTTAATTAATTAATTAAACAATCTCTCCCCGCTTCTCAAGTATCACATGATGAATCGTTGCGATTTGAATCCAGATGGCGGCAAGAAGGGATGTTATAGAGCAGAGCAACATTATATCCCTCGTCATTCCAAACCAAACTACTCCAGCTGGCCAAAAAAGAACTGCAAAAGCTGACATAGCCATACCGATAAGACCCATTACAACGCTAACGGCATGTAATATTTTTGATAGCTTCATTTTTTTTAATTAACTTAGTAATTTTTACCCCCCATTTGTTAAATGTGCAATTTATATATTTATATAGGCGGTTCACGCCCGGTATTAATGTGTCTCATAATTTTAGAATCCTGAAGCAGTGTCCGTTATTTTTAATGCCGCCTTTTTTCCAAAACGATAAAATAACGCAGGTGTTAAGAACAGTGAAATAATTGTGGAAGAAATGAGCCCTCCAAATACCACAACTGCCAGTGGATTAAGTATTTCTTTTCCCGGATCGCCACCGGAAATAATAAGCGGAACAAGAGCAAGGGCCGCCACAAGTGAAGTCATCAGCACCGGAACTACACGATCAAGTGTCGCTTTAACAATTGTTTCCGGTTCGAATGGCAGCTTTTCATTTTGTACAAGCGTTAAACTGCGACCGATTAACATAATCCCATTTCTAGACACAATGCCCGCAAGGGAAATAAACCCTACGAGATGAGCGAGGCTTACCGATCCGCCTGTAAGCCACACACCGATCATCCCACCGATTAAAACGGTCGGAATATTAGTCATAATTAAGAACACGATCGGGATAGACCTAAAGGCATGATACAGCACTCCAAAAATCATTATCAGCCCAACAATAAATACTAAAGCCAGACGCTGTGAATTCTCTTTTTGACTTTTATAATTTCCCTCAAACGAAAGAGTTATTCCGGTTGGAAGTTTCTTTGATTCAACTGCGGTTTTTACTCTATCAACAGCCCCAACAACATCGGAACCTTGATAGTTGGCGGAAACCACAAGGACGCGTTTTCCTCCTTCATGATCTAGGCTGTTGCGACCACCTTGAACTAAAACATCACCGACACTTCCCAGAGACCCAGCTCCCATAAAAGGAAGCGATAAATCGCGCAAGGATGCCATGGTGCCCTTTGACTCCGCATCGTAACGCGCAATAACATCAACCGAGGCAGGCCCAAGACGGACTTGTCCTAAATTATCTCCCATAATTCCCATTTCAAGATCGTTGGCAACTTCCCCGGGAGACAAACCATATTCAGCTAATCGATTTCTATCAACATAGATACGAAATTCTGGCACAACGGTGTTTTGTTGAATGCGTGGGTTTTCAATTCCTTTTTGTTTACCAAGTTCAGCAAGCACTTGCTTGGCCGCCCGGTCCATTTTTTCGGGGTCATCACCGAAGACCTTTACCACAATAGGCGAGCGTACACCGGAGAGCAACATTTCTACGCGGTGGGTAATTGGTTGTCCTAAACTGAAATCCGCTCCGCCAAACCGATCAAGTACCGCCTGAATATCTTTGAAAATTCTGTCTCTATCATCCTCAAACCCCAGTTTTAGCGCGATTTGAACTTCACTGGAATTTGCGCTACCACCGTGAGGATCTGCCGATGCTCGTCCGGCGATATTACTTACTTGTCGCACCCCCTCCACTTGAAGGATAGCTTTTTCAAGCTTTATCATATATTTGTTTGTGGTGGATAGTGCTGTGCCAGGAGGGAGAAATACCATAGCCACCATAGACCCCTCATTAAAAGGGGGAATTCCTTCCTTGCCCGCAAAGAAATACGCTCCGACAGTAAGGAAAAGAGCAATAACCGTAACACTGCCTATTATTTTTACATTAGTGATACACCAATAAATCCAGGGGGTAATTCGCTCTTTAATTTTTTGTACAACCTTAGTTTCCTTTTCGTGCCCAGCTAGTGATCTGTCATTAAGCAGTAATGCTGATAGAACTGGCGTTACAGTGAGTGAGACTACCATCGAAGCAAAGAGAGAAACAAGATACGCGGATCCGAGGGCAATAAGTAAACGCCCCTCAATTCCAGGCATAAAGAATATTGGAAGAAATACAACGGCAACTAATATTGTTGCATACACAATTGAATTACGAACCTCCTGCGATGCCTTCAAAACAACATGCTCCCGGTTTTCTTTTTTACCGCCCAATATCCATAAACGCAAACGCCGAAAAATATTTTCCACATCAACGATCGCATCATCGACAAGCTCTCCCACTGCGACCGCAACGCCACCCAAAGTCATCACATTTACTGACAGATCAAAAGACTTGAATACAATGGCGGTTACGAGAAGAGAAAGAGGAATTGCAGTGAGTGTAATCATGGTCATCCTTATATTCATAAGAAAAATAATGAGAATTATAATGACAAGGATGGTCCCGTCGCGAAGCGCACCCTCTACATTGCTTAACCCGGCACGAATGAAATTTTCTTGTCGAAAAAGATTTGAATGAAGTTTTATACCATCAGGAAGACTAGCAGAAAGAGAGTTAAATGTTGTGTTTATATCATCAGTAACAGAGAGGGTTTGCGCGTCCGGTTGTCTGATGATTCTCAAAATAACGCCGTCTTGACCATCAATCGCTCCGCTTCCACGGATAATACTCGCACCCTCCACAACAGAAGCAATATCACCAAGCCGAAGGGGGCGACCGTCCATCACATTGCGTCCTATTGAAATTTCTTGTAATTCTGAAGCTACTACTGGCGCGGTAAGAATACGAACGACATATTCTTTTTCATTTTCAGTCAGAATACCGCCACTTTTATTTGTAAGGGTATTTTCCACACCTTTACGAACATCATCAATCATTACCCCATATCGACGCATTCTTTCTGCATTGATATTTATCTGCCACTCACGGACATCACCACCCATGACAAAAACATTTGCCACTCCCGAAGTTTTGAGAAGCGCGGGGCGTATTGTCCAATCCGCAAGTGTTCGAAGTTCCATCGGAGTAATCCTCGAGTCAGACGATGTTATGCCCACCCACATAATCTCTCCCAATAAAGATGTAGAAGGACCAAGTGTCGGTTTTACACCAGATGGTAATATCGCTTGAGCCAAACGCTCTTGCACTATTTGTCTGTTACGTAACGTGTCGCTTCCCCAAGCAAACTCCATATTGACCGTAGCTTGCGCGAAAGATGCATTACTCCGTATTCTCTCAACACCGGGAGCTCCAGCAATCGCAGATTCAATCGGATTGAGAATGAGTCGCTCAACCTCCTCAGCCGCCATTCCCGGACTTTCCGCGAAAATAGTAACCGTTGGTTTGTTAATATCTGGGAGAATATCTACTTTCATTGTGGCAATACTCCACAAACCAACCGCCGTTATAATGCCCGCCACAACAAGCACGGTGATTTTATTTTCAAGAGACCAAGAAATGATTTTATTAAACATATATTTTCTATTACATTTCCATTCCTCCCATATTCTTGTCCTCGCCCGACTTAGCGGGAATAGAAGTACCGCCTTCATTTGGAGTAGAAGTTTTTACAAAATCGCCGAGATACATACCTTCTTTTATATCAAGCGTTGCATCTGTTATGTAGCGATCGCCATTCTTAAGTCCGGTGTATACCTCGATTAAAGCACCGAGAGAACGGCCAACAGTTATTTTTTTTGCAAAAATTCTATCGGCCTCTGATATTGCCCAGATGGTTCGCATACCTTCTTCGCTCCAGAAAATTGACGAATATTTGATGGACACATTTGAAGAGCTGATGGGCTCAAGAACTCTAACCGAAGCCCCTATTGTCCATTTTGTCTTTTCCGTAAATACAGCATCGGCCATATACGAACCATCATCAAGGGAATTACCAATACCAATAAGTCGTGCTTTCTGCACATCTGTTCCAAAGCCGGGACGGATAATTGAAAGTATTTCTCCAACTTCTGGTTTCTGTATGTTGTTTGGTATGAGCATTCTTACTACTACATGGTCGTTATCTTCCGCGGTCACTGTGGCCACTGGCATACCGGGGCCGACAAACTCGCCTGGTTTTTTCATGATACTCGAAACAATCCCACTATTGGGAGCCACGATAGAATAACCGCCAGAAATTGAATCTCTAACGCTCGCATATGCTACTTCCCTTGCCTTAACATCGCCCTCCGACATCGCAAGTTCTTTTTCTAATTCGGTGATCATTGCATCAATTTCGGCCAGTGTATCAATAGATTCCCTTTGTGTATTTACCCTTTCGAGTTCTATATCTTTAATCTCACCGAGCACAGTAATAAATTCGGATTGAGCTTGAATCAACATTTGCCCAAGAGACTCTAAGCTTGCTCCAGATAATGCTTCACTCGTAATTGATGTGTTGACCAGCTTGATCGCCATATCAAAATAAAGTAGTCCTGATTTTTCGGGCACCGTATCCACATCTTTCAAGCTAGACCATGCATTGAAAATAACGGGGGTGAAATTGTTACGCAGGCTTGAATTCAAAGCCCCAAACCCGTAGTTAAGTTGGAGGGGATAATTGTTTGACTCAAGGAGCAAAACGTTGGTTTGGCCATATGTTACGGGAAATATCTCTGCGATTGATCCACGAAGAATCACTTGCGCCATCTTCTTTTTTGATGTGATAGAAGACGATAGGGGGTTCTCATCTGCTGTTATGCTTGATCCGAGTAATTCTAGTTTTTGTTTATTCGTTATTTCTATATCTATACGAAGTTGTTTTAACTGGGAAATACGTTTTGTCGTATAGATACGCAAAGCCTCAACATTGGTACGTGATTCCGATAGCATCTGAGATTTTTCCGCTAGCATGCTTATCATCTCTGGTGTTTGCGGTGGGCGAGAAAGCTTCCCGATAACTTGACCCGCTCTAACTCGTTCTCCAATGTGTACATACCACTGCGAGATTGTGCCTTCGCGATCAGGTTGCACCTGCAGATTATTAAGAGAAATAATTTCTCCAGACCACGAATTGTTTGATTTAGTATTTCCAATAATAGAAGAATCTTCTGCTCCGACTACCGCAACTATTGAATCTATGTCACTTAGATTTTTACTGGCAGATTCATCATTCGTTATTTTTATTGAACCAGTTTTACTTACTAAATAAAAAGTAGAAGCGCCTGTGGCAACAATTGCCAAAATTATACCAGTCAATATTACCAGCGCGCGTATTTGTCTTAATTTAACATTATCTATGAATTTTTTTAATTTTTCTTTCATAGGATTATTTCATGTTATAGATTTTTAACAGCTCCTTGACTGCTCCCTCTTTATCATTCTTGAGTTGTTCAGAAAGACAAGAATCAAGATGCCCGCGAAGTAGTTCTGTCCGCGCACTTTTAAGTAAGCCAATCACGCTATCAATCTGCTGAATAATCTCAGGACAATAACGCTTTTCTATAACCATATCGGGAATTTTACTAATGCTCCCGACCGCCATATTGAGAACTTTCCGCGCCTTTGAATTCTCCTCCCCGTGCTTATGTGATGTGTATTTTACCATATACCCTATAGTATAGGGTATATGGTTTTGGAAGTCAATACCCCCGTACCCCCGTCCAAAAAAGAATTCCGCCCGCATTCATTCCCTAGACCCCTTTCTGTGGGCGGAATCCAAATCCGAAACACGCCGAATTTCAAAAACATCAGTCTCTGTTTTACCAAATCCTCTCCCCCAGAAAATAGTTTTGCTTCACCACGCGCTCCGCGCGTGCGACATCATTTGCTTTGAAAATAGGTTCTAACTTGGTACGATGAAGACGCAAATAAAGAACGGCTCACCGATAAATCTCGGTGAGCCGTTTTATTTTTTAAGTTCTCTAGTTTTTTAATTTCTTATCTCAGTCCCGTCGAACCGAAGCCGCCGGTGCCGCGGATAGTTTGCGAAAGTTCGGCGAGCGATACCGCTATTTCAAATTTGGGAATCGCCGCTTGCATAAATACACACTGCGCGATTCGCATCTGGTGGTGGAGAACAAACGGATGGTGGTTGCGGTTGTAGACGAGGACGCCCGCCTCGCCTCGATAATCCGGGTCGACTGTGCCGGGTGCATTGGTGACGATCACGCCCTCGCGTGTAGCTAGTCCGCTCCGTGGCGCTATCCAGAAGAAATTCGGAAAAGGCATTTCAGTTGCAAAGCCTACGCCTACGAGCACCGACTCGCCCGGCCACATTTGGTAGGCCAGTTCATAGCCCGAGCCGTCTTTTTTGAGTATTGGCAGGGCATGTTTGGCCGCCTCTTTGTCATCCGGAAATTTTTCGAAATTAAAAATAGTTTTTCGAAGCGCATTATTTCCCGGATCCATCTCGTGCGCCGAGACGATGGCTCGCGCGCAGACATCGTATCCGACCGCGCCTTCGCTTTTTCTTTCGGGCGCGCGTCCGCCCGGCAAGACGAAAATTTTTATCTTGGGATGCGATTGATCGTCCCGAATATTTTTTAACCGCCGCACTTCTCGTCCAGTTGTATACGGATATTTGCGCATCGCCGTCCCCTTACTAAGAGCTATCTCGAAGATAACATAAACACACAGGCTGTAAATATTGCGTCGGATTATAATCTGTATTATAATATGAGCATTAGAACCCCATAGTTACCACGCCCCTATAGCTTAATGGTAAAGCTACGGACTCTTAATCCGCAGACCTTGGTTCGATTCCAAGTGGGGGCACAATTTTAAGAAAGTCATCTCATGGCTTTCTTAAAATTTTAGCCTATCCACTTGGAATCGAATATTCCGATTTTTACATTTTTTATTTCTTATGATTTTACTTTCTACCGAAATTTCCAACATAAAAGGTCTTGCCCCTCGTTTCTTGGCCAAACTGGCCAAGCTCGGCATCAGGACAGTCCGTGACTTGCTCTGGCACTTCCCTACTCGTTACGAAGATTTTTCGACCGTGGCCCGCATCGCCGAGCTCGAAGGTAATCAAAATACGACCGTTCAGGGCGTCATAAGAAAAGTCGCCCTCCGCCGCACGGCGCGCCGCCACATGGTCATAGTTGAGGCGGAGATAATGGACGACACCGGTTCGATCAATGCCATTTGGTTCAACCAGCCCTTTGTCGCGAAAACTTTGCGTCCGGGCCGCCTCGCTAGTTTTGCCGGCAAGGTCGCCTTTGGCGAAGACGGCCTCTATCTTTCTAATCCGTCTTATGAACTTATGAATAATTTTTCTTCGGAGACCAAGCACACCGCCGGCCTCATCCCGATCTATCCCGAGACCAAGGGCCTCACCTCTAAAGGGCTCCGCTACCTCACCAAGCCGATTTTGACCAATCTGGAACCGCTCGAAGAATTTATCCCGGAAGAAGTTCTGACCCAAAATAATTTCCCCGATTTGAATGTTGCCTTGAAGCATATTCATTTTCCGAAGAATCTCGAAGACGCCACCGCCGCCAAGAGGCGTTTTGCTTTCGAAGATTTATTTTTGTTACAGCTCAACAATATAAAAAATCGCCTCGAACTAGCTAAGGAAAAATCTCCGAGTATCGCGATGGATGATGCGTCCGTCGGCCTTATTGTTAAAAAATTGCCTTTTGAACTCACGCTTTCCCAGCGCCAGAGCCTCAAAGAAATCCTCGAGGATGTGGGCAAGAATCGCCCGATGAACAGACTGCTCCAAGGCGATGTCGGCTCGGGTAAAACTGTCATTGCCGCTATCGCCGCCGTTGCGGCCGCCAAGAAAAATTATCAGGCCGCTTTTATGGCGCCCACCGAAGTCTTGGCTCATCAGCATTACAGAACGCTTACTAGGATTTTCGGCCATCTCCATATTCCGATCGGTCTCGTGACCGGCTCCGCGTCAAAAATATTTTTTGATGAGGCGCTGGAAACCGATATAAAAAAATCCGATCTGATGGATCGGGTCAAAAGCGGCGAGATCAAGATTTTGATCGGCACTCACGCGATTATTCAAAAATCCATCGCTTTCAAGTCGCTCGCACTCGCGATAGTCGACGAACAGCACCGTTTCGGCGTGGCCCAGCGCGCCGCTCTCTTGAAGCAAAAGACAAAATACATCCCCCATTTCCTTTCGATGAGCGCCACGCCGATCCCCCGCACGCTCATGCTTACCATTTTCGGCGATCTCGATCTCTCGCTCATCACCGAGCTTCCGAAAGGCCGGAAGGCTATTATTACGAAAATTGTCGCTCCCGAAAACCGCGCCAAAGCCTATGCCTTTATCCGTGGTGAGATTCAGAAAGGCCGGCAGGCTTTTGTGATCTGTCCCCGCATAGAAAAAGGCGAAGCGCAGGAAACCGATAAGCTCTTGCCGAAACATTTGAATTGGAGCGATGTCAAAGCGGTGAAAGAAGAATATGAGCGGTTAAAAAATAAAGTTTTTCCGGATTTGCGCATCGCTATGCTTCACGGCAAGTTGAAGCCGAAAGAAAAGGCCGGAATAATGGCGGATTTCGGCGCCAAGAAATATGACATCTTAGTTTCCACCTCCGTCATAGAAGTCGGCGTTGATATCCCGAACGCGACCATAATGATGATCGAGGGCGCCGACCGTTTCGGTTTAGCCCAGCTTTATCAGTTTCGGGGCCGTGTTGGCCGCGGCGAACACCAATCTTTTTGTCTGCTTTTTACTGATTCGACCAGCGACTCCACCGAGCGTCGCTTGAAGTCGTTAGTGGATGCTAAAAATGGTTTTGAATTGGCCGAGAAAGATTTGGCCATCCGTGGCCCCGGAGAATTTTTGGGCCACAGCCAGACCGGACTCCCCGATATGGCGATGCAGTCTTTGAACAATCTAGAGCTCGTCAAATCAGCCCGCGTCGCCGGAGTCGCCATTATGAAAAAGGATCAGACGATGCGCGCTTTCGGAGCCTTGAAGAGTCGTTTCGAAGAATTCCGTAAAAAAATCCATTTGGAATAAAACTTCATTTTTGTCATTGCGAGGAATCTTCTACGAAGCAATCTCTCGATATGTCATTCTGAGCGCGGTGCGAAGGATCTCTAAGGCGATAGTATAAAAAAATAAAAACACCCCGCTTTCTCAAGCGAGGTGTTCGCGTTTACGCGTTCGGGTCGATGCCTCGGAACGAATCCTTGACCCTTAGGATGTTTTTCATATAGTTCAGAATGTGGTCGAGATCCAATTTGGATTTGCCGGAAAAGATCTTGGCATAGATTGGTTTGAGGCGCAGGAATTGGTCCGACTGGAGTCTCACGATATTGCAGTCCGGATATTGTTCGGCGATCCCTTCGCCACTCAAGGCGATGATGTCGTAGATCGTGGCCTCGGGCAAAGTCTTCGCGACTTTCAAGTAATGGCGATGTCTCAATCCGCGCCAGACATCATTCAAAAAGCTCAGAGGCCATTCCGCGCCCCAAAATGTTATATTTGGGATTACTCCCAAGATTGTAGTACCCCAAAAAGTAATAAAGCCTCGGTCAGCACTTTGCATTCCATCAGTTAGGTGATAAAGCAGAAACGGGATCCCAACGGTGAGCGCACTCATCATTCCTAGAGTCATATGAGCCAATACTTTGTCAGCGAAAGCCCGATAGATAAAGCCGACTTCGCGGGGTTTTGCTGCCTTTTCAAGTTTCTGGATTGCCCCCGGCCCGGTTAGTCTGGCGCGCGACTGTGTTTCTAGGAATTGATCGACTTTCTCAATAAATTCCTTGTCCATTTCTTCGAGCCGGTGAAGTTCGTCCTCCATTCCGTTGTCCTTTTTCTGATTTCTCGTCCCCTCTTTCATAGTCTCGCCTCCTATCAAAGTCCTGCCTATAGTATAGTTCTTTTAGCCGCCGATGTCCAGATCGTGATAGTGAGCTTGCTGAATAATATATAAAGTCAGCATATTGCAAGGTAATTGAGAATAATCTGTTTTAAATAAATAAACCATTCAAAGGAAAGTTAAAGGAAAAGTTAATTCATCGCCTATTCGCACGATCATATAAACAAGCGATAAAAAAATTTGAATTTTATAATCGGTTAGTTTATAATATAATCAATCTATAAGCTCTCATCGTCTATCGGCTAGGACGCTGCCCTTTCACGGCGGAAAGATGGGTTCGACTCCCATTGAGAGCACAATATTTTGGAGATGCTATCTCCAAGAGGGGGAACAATTTGGGGAGATAGCATCTCCAAATAAGGTCGGTTATCCCGCGAAGCTCACAACCGAGAAGTAAAAAAATAAACTCCCAAGCTTTGGCTCGGGGTGTTTTTATTTTATTTTTTTCTTTAACTCGTCGATTTTTATATCAACGATGAGGATCATTGTGAAAATGGCTGCGAGCGCACCCCAAATCAAACGCTCTTCGTTTGTGTATCCTTTAGAAAACTGTGCGAGTGCCAAAATTCCAAATGAAAGCATTGAAACTATCAAGAAAAAAGTTTTCATCGCAAAATCTCCAAAACTTGCCCAACCACGAACTACTGTATATAATATTAAAATTCAATCATTATGTCAACTATAAAAATCCTAGCCATCGAAACCAGCTGTGACGATACCTCTATGGCTATCGTGGAGGTAGCGGAGCCGATGAAGCGCGGTGAATTGCCGGTTTTTAAGGTTTTAAAAAATATCGTCTCCTCGCAAACAGACATTCATCGCCACTGGGGCGGTGTGGTGCCGAGTCTTGCCAAACGCGAGCATTTGAAAAATCTTCCCCGTATTTATAAAAACTTAAAACTTAAAACCCCTAACTTAAAACTTGACTACATCGCCGTGACCGTTGGCCCCGGACTCGAGCCCTCGCTTTGGACTGGTATCGAGTTTGCCAAGAAAATATCTGCGGAATTAAATATTCCGCTCGTCGGGGCGAATCACTTGGAAGGTCATTTGTATTCAAGTTTGTTGTCCCCGGCCTCACCGTCATTGCGAGGAGTTACGACGAAGCAATCTCTAAATAATGGCGAGAGATTGCCACGCCCCGAAGACGGGGCTCGCAATGACAAACGGATAGATTTATCACCGAAGTTCCCCGCCATTGTCCTGTTGGTCTCCGGCGGCCACACCATACTTGTCCTGATGAAGTCTTTGCGCGGTTGGCAAAAACTAGGCGAGACCCGCGACGATGCTGTCGGCGAAGCATATGATAAGGTGGCCAAGATGATCGGCCTCCCCTATCCCGGCGGACCGGAGATAGAAAAGCTGGCCACTAGAGGTAATCCAGAGGCGATAAAATTTCCCCGCCCCATGATCAATGATAAAAACTACGAATTTAGTTTTTCCGGCTTAAAAACCGCGGTGCTTTATTACCTGAAAGAGCACCTACCGTCATTGCGAGGAGTTCCGACGACGAAGCAATCTCTCTCTGAGCCATCAGCCATCAGCGATAAGCTATTAGCCAGTCTCGCCGACATCTCCGCCTCCTTCCAAGCCGCCGCGATTGATGTTCTCGTCACAAAGACCATGCGCGCCGTCCGGGAATTTGGCGCGAAGTCCGTATTTCTCTGCGGTGGAGTGGCCGCGAATAAAGCACTTCGGGCGGAGCTTGCCAAAGCCGCCGAAGAAAACGGTGCCGGATTCTTTGCTCCTAGCGCCGATTACAATACCGACAACGCCGCGATGATCGCTGGAGCCGCTTATATGAAATTAAAGTCCCGCAAGAAAAAATATCCTCTTGAAGCAGATTCTAATCTTACGCTCTAAATTAAAAACCGGTCCGACAATTGTCGTAACCGGTTAGAGTTGATTGTTCTAGCCAAAGATAGTAAAGATAGTCTTCAGCTCCGTGTTCAGGATGTCGATGACCCTTAATTTAGTCTCTGTCAGGTCGGTTCGGAACTTCTCGACCATTTCCCGCAGAAACAAAGCCTTTTCGTTTCGAATCTCGGAATGATGAATATTGGGTTCCCCCGATAGAATAAACACTGCATCCATTTGAAAGGAAGCCAGGCTGATTAGGATCTGTTCCTGCAAGCCACCTTCAGAGTAATGTTCCTCAAATCTAGAAAATACCTCTCTCTCAAAATCCTCTTTAGTCCTAGTTCTTCTTAGAAAATCGTATTCGAGTCCGCTAAATGCGGGGATGGTTTCGACTGTAATTCCATTTTCAGCCTCGATTTGAAGCAGGGCATTGATTTCGCGTTTCAGTTGCCCCCTCGTTTTGACTACGATTTCGGACGAAAATAGTTCTGTGGAGGCGTTTAGGAATTCTTTAGCTCTATCCTCGAGCCGTTCTTTGATAGAATCACCAATTTGAGTTTTGATGTTATCTGGCAGAGTGTTAATCATTCTTCCCACTATTTCTTTCGCTGCATCGTCGCCTACAGCCTGCGCCATGGCTTGAGCCGTGGGTTTGGCCGGCACTGGTTCGCTGTCCGGCTTACTCGGCCCCGCGAGCCAGTCAGTGAGATTTAGGTTGTAATCTTTGCGGATTTTTATTCCCAATTCCCCACCTAGATTAACGCCCGCATGCAAGGCTCTTTCGGTTGCATCTCTTTCTTCCCGTGGCGCATTGGCTCCTTGCGCTCCAGCCTTCATAAAGATCTTCAGTGTGATCTTTTGTAGCGACTCAAGTGTCTCAAAACAGACGACCGGCTCTTCCCGGGTGAGATCTTCGAGCTTCCGCATTTTTCTACCCCCTTTTATTGGAAATTGGGAAAGTGCTCAACCACACCCATATTGTAAAGCATTGTGTATTTACTGTCAATACCCCGAGGTGGGGTAGGTTTTTAAAAAAACAAAAGAGGCGGCACAATTGTTGTGCCGCCTCGGTTAGGATCTCGCTAGGCCGGTTCGATGGGGGCCATGTTCTTGTTGTTGAGTCCTGTGCCCCCCACCTTTTTCTCGACCGGTTGACGCATCGCTCGAGCGATGCGATTGATTCTTTCCTCCAACAGCCAGGTTTCAACCAGGAGGTCATCGAGCACTTCATGCTCGATGAATTGCCCACTCTTTGACCGCATCCCTACGAACATATCCGCCTCCATCGCAGAAAGAACTACCCAATTCACATTTAATAATTATAGCAAATAAATCATATAAAGTCAATAGTGAAAAAAACACCTTTTTATGATTAAATTGTAGTAGCAATGTAATGAATTCCCTGTCTCCGCAGGCCTGCCTGCCGGTAGGCAGGAATAAAAGAAAAATATGGAACAAAGTCAGCCCAAAAAAGAAGAGTCCTCCGCTTATGACCCAAAAAGCGTCGAGTCACGCATTTATGAAGAATGGATGAGGCGCGGATTTTTTGCGCCGGATAAGAGTAGCCCTTCGACTAGCTCAGGGACTAAGATTAAAAATTTCACCATTCTTTTGCCTCCGCCAAACATTACGGGAAATCTTCACATGGGCCACGCGTTAAACGCGACCATCTCCGATATCCTGATTCGTTATCACAGGATGCGAGGTTATCGCGCCGCTTGGCTTCCGGGCATCGACCACGCCGGTATCGCCGCTCAAAATATAGTGGAGAAAAATTTGCGCAAAGAGGGCGTGAGCCGTTTTGATCTCGGTCGGGAAAAGTTTATCGAAAAAGTCTGGGAGTGGAAAAATAAATACGGGAATATCATTCTCGACCAGTTGAAACGACTCGGCGCTTCTGCTGACTGGAGTCGCGCCCGCTTCACGATGGACCCGGCGTATAGCGAGCAAGTCTTAAAAGCCTTTGTGCATTATTACGAAAAAGGTCTTATCTATCGTGGCAAGCGAATGGTCTCGTGGTGCGTCCGTTGCGGCACCTCCCTTTCCGACTTGGAAATTGAATATAAGGAGGAAGCAGGTAAGCTGTATTTTATTAAATATCCTCTAGTTGGCGACGCGGGAAACATCGTGGTTGCAACTACCCGCCCCGAAACTCTTCTCGGCGATGCCGCCGTGGCCGTGAATCCTAAAGATAAAAGATATAAAAATTTGATTGGCCAAAAAGTCCGATTGCCGATAGTTGATCGAGAGATCCCCATCATCGCCGATTCTGCTATCGATATGTCGTTTGGCACCGGCGCTGTCAAGGTGACGCCGGCGCACGATCAGCTCGATAACGAAATCGCGGCACGCCATGATTTGCCGGCTTATGAAATCATAAACGGGCGCGGGCGGATGCAAGGTGTTGGCGCGGTCTGTGACGGCTTCAAAATTGCCGAATGTCGGGAAAAAGTCATTGCCGAACTTCAAGGCAAAAACTTAATAGAAAAGATTGAAGATTATAAGCATAATGTCGCGAAGTGCTATCGCTGTGACTCTACTCTCGAGCCGCTACTTTCAAATCAATGGTTTATGAAGATGGACAAACTGGCCGCGGCGACTATAAAAACCGTCAAAGCCGGCAAGACTAAAATATTACCCAAAAATTTTGGGAAGCCATTTTTCGTTTGGCTCGAAAACATTCGGGATTGGTGCATCTCGCGCCAAATTTGGTGGGGACATCAACTTCCCGTATGGTTTTGTGCATCTGCTTCGTCATTGCGAGGAGCTTCGGGCGACGAAGCAATCTCTCATAATGATAATGTGAGATTGCCACGCTCCAACCAAAGCATTGGAGCTCGCAATGACAATACTTTTATAGTTTCGCTTGCGAAGCCCGCCGCATGTCCGTTTTGTAAAACTTGTGAAATGAAGCGATCAGAGGATGTTCTCGATACTTGGTTCTCCTCCGCCCTCTGGCCATTCGCGGGTTTGTCTGAAGAAGATTTGGATAAGTTTTATCCTTCGGCCGTTCTCGTGACCGCCCGCGATATTATCAATCTTTGGGTTGGCCGGATGATTTTTTCCGGATTAGAATTTATGGGCAAATCGCCTTTTCACATCGCGCTTATCCACGCTACGGTTTTGGCCAAAGACGGCCGGAGGATGTCGAAAAGTCTCGGCACAGGAGTTGATCCTCTGGAGCTTGTCGAAAAATATGGAGCGGACGCGACGCGTTTCGGTATTATCTGGCAAGCCATGGGCGGTCAGGATATCCGTTGGGATGAAAACGCCGTTATGGCCGGTAAAAAGTTCGCCAACAAAATTTGGAACGCTTCCAAGTTCGTTACGGGACGAATGGGTAGTCCCTCGATAAACCCGCCTACCGGACAGGCAGGCTCAGGAACTAAAGATTCTTATTCCCTGAGCTTGTCGAAGGGTTACCTTGGCGTTAAATCAAAAACCTCCGCCGACAAACAAATTCTCGCCAAACTCAAATCAGTTAAAAAAGCAGTCGAAGGCGATATAAAAAAATATAATTTCGGCCCAGCGCTTCATACCGCCTACGACTTTTTCTGGCACGATTTTTGTGATGTTTACCTCGAGACCTCAAAAAATCAGTTGGACGAAAACACAAACGCCATCTTACTTCACACTCTCTTCGAGTTAATAAAAATCCTCCACCCCTTCATGCCACACCTCACCGAAGAAATCTACCAAAGACTCCCTCTCAAAAACAAAACTTGGCTGATTGTAGAGAAGTGGTAAAAAAGACCCCGGCACCCGATGGCCGGGGTTTTAGTTAGATATAGTATAATTAAAATACAATGGCATATTCCAACATCTTCGCGCTTGTTATTGGGCTTTTGCCGAGTTTTGTTTGGCTTTATTTTTTCATCCGCGAGGATGAGCGGCATCCGGAGCCGAAGCGACTGATATTATACGCCTTTTTGGCCGGCTGTCTTTCGACATTTTTTGTCATCGGCCCGCAATCTCTTATTCAGGGTTTTATGCCCAAAATCGGCTTTGATCCATACAGCCCCGCTTCGCTTTTTGTTCTCGGCGCCATCGAAGAACTTTTTAAATTCATCGCGGTTTATGTGGTCATCGCCTGGCGTCGTGATTTCGATGAGCCGATAGACGCTATGATTTATATGATTGTCGCCGCGCTTGGCTTTGCCGCGGTAGAAAATATCGCCTCTGTTTTCAAAGGCGGGGATTTGCTGATGGGCGGCCCGAGCCAAGTGGATATCGCCTCGCTCAGATTCGTGGGCGCGACCCTACTCCATTCCCTCGCCTCGGCCATCGTCGGCTATTATTGGGGCTTGTCCCTCATTCATCGCGCTCCTCTCTCTAGATATATCGCCGAAGGGATCGGTGTCGCCACTTTATTGCACGCTGTCTTTAACTCGCTTATACTTATATTTAGTCCCGAAAGTTTTGTGGCGACCCTAGTTTTGGTGGCCGCATCGTTCTTTATTCTTAACGATTTCGAAATTTTAAAATCTTATGACGGAAGAGAATCTTAATCAAAAAGAAGTAGAGATAGAACTCACCAAGGCGGGTTCCTCGATTCTTTCTAAAGAGAAAATTGATGCCGAAATCAATGATTTCGTCGAAGAAGTCGAGGGACAGCTCACGGTGGATGTTTATCAGACGCCGACCGAGATCGTCATCCAGTCGACTGTCGCCGGTGTCGATCCGGAAAATTTGGATATTTCAATAACCAATGAATCCGTCACTGTTCGTGGCAAACGGGAACGGCTCGAGCGCGTCAAAGAAGAAGATTATTTTTTTCAGGAATGTTACTGGGGCCGTTTTGCTCGCTCGATCATCCTGCCTCAAGAAGTTGATGGCGAGAAGGCAGTTGCGACTATCAAAAATGGTGTCTTGACTATCCGACTCCCCAAGCTCAATCGCGAAAAAGTCAAAAAACTTAGAGTTAAGATGGATTAAAAAATGCCCCTCGGGGCATTTTAAATTGTTCCCCGGTTATTGTTATTGCGAGTTTTATATTGTATACTCTACTCAAACAGTTACGACCGCACTTTGATGCGTTGAACAGGAGGCGAGGCATGGCGCAGGAAGCTCCGTATTGGAATACGGGCAAGAATGGCGTCATCCTTGCCGGCGGCGGTTTGGATGGCGTCTTCGGAGCCGGGGTGCTTTCCGCGATTGCGGCTCTAAAGTTTCCCATTCATCACTTCCAAGCCATTTCGGTCGGCGCCCTGATCGGCGCCCAGTTTATCGCTGATGGTTGTGAGACCGCTGAAATTGAAAACAATTTCAGGCTCATCGAAGGAAAGCTTGGTTTAAGTTTCCTCTTTGACAAATCACTCTACGCCGCTTTTAGTAGACGCAATGAGCCCGGCCTTTTTTCCGATGATGGTATCAAGGCTTTAGTCTACGGCAAGGAGGGCAAGGGCTGGAAAATCAGAGGCATAGATGCCGAGAAACTCATCGCTTCCGAGATAGAAATGCAGATCGGGGTTCACAATGAGTCCGAGGGTTGCGAATACAAGATTATCTCAAACCGCGATCCAGAAATTAAGAAAAATCCCAAAAAATTCCTTTCTTTCTTAGTAGCCTCGAGTTCTCCGCAGGGGCTGGTGCCACCTCAGAAAATAGACGGCGATTATTATTCCGACGGCCTCTATCCGAAAATCAAACCTTCTTTTCGCGCTGGCTGCAATACCGTCCTCTTGATCCTAAACGATCAACCGCAGGTCAAAAAAGACATCGGTAAAGAACCTTATCTCGAACGGCTCCGCATCGCTTTTGATATTATGCATGATAAAGAGCTGGTTCTAGCCGCGGAGCGAACCAAGAACGATTTCCCCGATCTTCGCATATACAATATGGGTTCGCCGCTATCATGTGTGAAGAAATTTTCTAAGATGGAGGATCCCGTCCTTCAATATGATGGCCAAGGCAAACCGCTTCATAAAATCCTCATCGTCATTACGCCCAAGAAAAAAATTGGCGATTTGAGCGGTTTTCATTTCAAAAAAGGCGACATCACTAAAGCCATTGAACATGGCATGGAAATGGGCTCTGAAGTTTTGGAAAAACTCGCCAAACTGCAAGCTCCCCCTCCTTTCGATAACGAAAAAACCACCTAAAGCATTAAGCTTGTGGTGGTTTTTAGTTTTTAGCATCCATTCTCCGGATCGTATGGCACCGATTGAGAGGTGGGTGGTGGCTCATCTATGTCTTCTATGTCTTCATCGTCCTCGGACCCATCCCTATCTTCGTCATCGTCCACTGCGTCATTGTCTTCCTCGTCTTCGGGCCCATCTTCTTCGCTATCGAGCGCATCCTCATCGCCCTCATCTTCTTCAGGATACTCGGAAAATTCGATGTCATCATCACCCTCTTCTGTTTCGGCATCTTCCAATCCTGATACCCACATAGCCTCAAGTATTCCTTCGTCGGTGATGGTCACCCCATCCAACTTGGACAGGAAAGCCAGGGCGTACAAGAATGGTATATCCGAACAATGCTTCGCAGAGAATTCTTTGGCTTCGGGCGATGCCTCACCCCCTTCTTTTATAGTTTTCAGATATTCATCGGCGGTTTTGAGCGCCTCTGTTTCCACCGCGCTCGGAATCCAACCCATGAGATATGGGCTTTCGACGATGATGCCTCCGCGTCGGAAGTTGATGACCATTCCCGGTCTCGGCTTATCGGCAGGAATCAAATCGCAGAATTTCAGATTGCCTAGCGCGGTGAAATTGATGATCTTGCGTCTTAGCAGTTTAGCCGATTTTCTAAGTTCTCCTGGCGTGTTTTCCGAACCCGGCTCCAATTTATTCAGCACGGCATCCAGTTTTGCCTCATAACCACTTTGAAGCAATGCTAATCTTATGACCTCGTCGTCTACGCGACCAATTTCCGTCTCTCGCGGTAGGATTTCCGGTAGATTTGAATCGGTGTAGTTTGAGGTGTCGATTGCGGCCAGCTCCGTTAGCAAACCGCTCAGGTAATTGGCCAAAAAATTGCTTTGAGGCTCAGACACGACACGCCCTTTCAAAAGAGATTTCAACGAACTGGAAACATCCAAATAGCATAGCAAAACTGAGGCTTTTTAGTCAAGGTATTGACAGTATGGTATAAAATGTGATATAATATATACATAATAAATAAGTCCCGAAATCGGGTCTTTTTTATTAGAGGTAAGCCTTCGACCTCGCTCAGGTGATAAAGATATTAGTTCCTGAGCCTGCCTGTCCGGTAGGCAGGTTTATCGAAGCCTGCCTGCCGGCCTCGCTCCGCCGTAGCGGCTACGCAAAGGCGATGTAGGCAGGGACTGCCTTATATAAAATCATGAACAACACTATCAAAAACTTAATAACTAAAGCTAAAAAGACGACTTTGAAAGGTTTTGTTTATGTTTTGCCGTGGTTCAAGAATCGCTTGATCGGCGCGATGGCGGTCTTGCTTGTGTTTAATATTGCCTCCGCGGCCGTGGCGCCCGAGGCACTTCCGGCTATCAATATGGAGTCGTCCATCGAATCCACTTCGCTCGTTGGTATCGTGAGTGGCGGATTGCCGAAGCGCGTTATGAAAGTGACGATGACCGCGTATTCCTCGACTCCCGACCAGACTGACGATACGCCGTTTATCACGGCGACCGGCGATCATGTGGCTGATGGCATCATCGCGGCAAACTTCTTGCCATTCAACACCTTGGTTAAGATTCCAAAGCTCTTTGGTGATAAAATCTTTATCGTTAAAGACAGGATGCACCGCCGTTTCAGCGATCGCGTGGATATCTGGTTTCCAGATCGCGAGTCGGCTATGAAATTCGGCAAACGCACCGCCGAGATCGTTGTGCTTTAATAAGCATCTAGGTTTAGTCGTCATTGCGAGGAGAGCCGATAGTAATCGGCTCGACGCGGCCCTGCCTACCGGCACCTGCCCCTGCCTACCGGCAGGCAGGGGCAGGCGTGGCAATCTCACAATAATATCTAGAAATCTAAAACCCCCATCGACAATTGTCGGTGGAGGTTTTGGTTACCCCGCTTTTTTAGTAGGAAGCAGGTCTATTAGTTAGTTCTTCCATAATAATTTGCCGTTCGTCCTTGGGCGGAATCAGCTTCGCTACTTCCGTCGCATAACGGCCAAACCACGGTTCGTTTTGAGTATACTGGAGCAGTTCCCCCAATTTATTGGGTGAGTTGCGCATCAACGGAAAAAGTTTTTCCCAAACGGCCTCGCGATATTTGGGTATATTCTCTAGTATTACTTGGAGTACCTGCGGATCGGGAGAATCTTGAGCAAGCAGTTGAGTGGCGGCATTTTCACGGATGGACAGTTTGATTGAAGAATATTTATTTAGCACCTGCCACCAAGCATACGATCCCGATTTTTTGCGTTTTTCGCTCGCAACCAGTCGAGTCACGGCTTCGATACCATATTGGGGAAAGATTTGAGCGATACCCCTCAATCCGTCGCAATATTCTCCCCAGATTTCATCCGAGGCGGTATCTTCCGGTGTGGTGAGGCCTAGAAATCTTCGAGCAGCTTTCATGGCCACGGTTTTATTGAGCTTTCCTAGTTGAGTTTGGTATATAATTGCCTGCAATTCGCCATGCCCCAGATCGCCGTCCATTAGCAAAAATTCAGCGGCTTTGCTGATATAAGATTTGTTTGGGGAATGCAAGATTCTGACCAGAATTTCATTTCTGTCAGTTTTGGGATCGGCTAGGATTATTTTCCAGACTCGCGCATGGAAATTTTTGAAAATCGGTGTATTCAGTATAAATAGCAGTTTGTGGATCGTTAGTTGTCGCGAGAAGATCTTTTCACCGATTTGGTCAATGATTGGCAGTTCTGGATTGTTATGGCCCAAACTTAGTAGATGCCCACTGTCTTCAAGTTTCATCAATAGGCAGCGCGCTTCTATTTCCCCTCGTTCATATCTTTCACTATCAACTTTCCAGTTACCGAGCAAGTCTTGGACGCATTTTTCATTCTGTATTGCCCAGGCGACTATCGCGACTTTCAGATCTTCCGGCAGAAGTTCGGGCTTTGTTTTGTATCTAATATCGAAAAATACGCTGTAATCATATGCCTTTTTCCTGATTCTTTCCCTCCATGCGCGTTCGTGTAGTTCCGGAACTTTTTCAAGAATTTCCCTCAGCTCATCGATTGTGGGGCCGATTGCGAGGAGTCGTTTCCAGTTTTCCTCGATTTTTTGGCGTCGCGCTGTAAGTAAGGCAAGTTTCTGTTTGGCACCTGAAAAAAATCCAGAGAGCCATACCCAGAGAGTCTTCATTTGAGTTCCTTTCGTGTCAAAGAGCCACCGTGATTTGTCGTGTTAAAGATAGCAGATATTTTTAACTCCGTCCAACTTAAAATCCCCGCCGACAGCTATCGTGGGGATTTGGGTTACTATTTCTTTTTCTTTCTTTCCCTCTTTCCCTCTTTCCTTTTTTTATCTTTTATTCCACTGTAACTTGTTGTCAAAATTGACAACAAGATTGGCTTCTACTCCACCGAGACGGAGTAGGTCTATCGGCCTCCGGCCGTCCAACTGATGATTTTCTCGGAAAAGGAAGTCGCGGATGGCACGGTAGAACTTATTGAAATCAAGCTCGCCTGCCTGATTTTCGAGATGCCATCTCCTCCGGCTTTCTTTCAGGATTTTCGGCAGGTATTTTCTTATATTCGATTCGAATTGCCAAACCGGATACCGATAATTTGTCCACCACTGGCGATCAAACGCTTTGCCATCCTTGGATTTTCGGAATTTTGTTTTGGCGAACTGGATTGCGAGTAGTTGTCCGCGATAGACCGCCTCCCGCACTTTTTGAGGCGATAGGCGCAGGCGTCGGCAGACTTTGCGGAGTGACATACCGGCTCGGAAATCAACCTCGATATTGGCTTGTTCCTGTTGGTCTCGCTCGAGCGGCGAAAGATCGCTGTGTTTGCGCATTTTCGGCTCATCCTTTCAAAGCGGTTGTTTGTGCCCGACATCAATCCCAGCAAATTATAGCATATCATGTAGCATACATTATGTCAAAAAGACTCTGAATTATAAAACCCTTCTCTTTGTCATCCCAAACGATTTCTTAATCGATTTGGCCTGCCTGCCGGTAGGCAGGGGACGCTGGGATCCAGTACCTTGAATTAAGATAAGAAATTTATATTTATCGGTAATGGATTCCTTCCGCCAGCCGGCGGATCGCGGGAATGACAGACAAATAAACTAAAGCCAAAGAAGTAGTTTTGTAATTAATAGTAGATCAATAGTGATTTGTCTCGAAAGCCGCTCACCGTTCTTCAAATGCTATAATTATATTTATGGATATATTAAGCTGGGAAGCGCCGGAGTTTGAGGATCATGAACGAGGCGCCGGTTGGTATTATTTTGTGGCCGGTACGGCGCTAATATTGATCGGCATCTCGCTTTGGCGCAATAATTTCTTATTTGCTGTTTTTTTGGCTATCGCTGTTATTTTGCTTTTTGTTTGGAGCCAGCAAAAGTCTCCGATTAGAAAATTTGTTATTACCGACAAAGATGTTCGGATAGATAATATCAAAAATATCCATTTTAGCGACATCAAAAGCTTTTCTATCAGGGATTCGCGTGATGGAGAAGTTTGGGGGGAGCTTTTTTTGGACATCAAGGCTTCTTTCCGGCCAAATTTGCACATTCATATCCCGTCGGAAAAAGTCGGCCTGATTCGAACCGAGCTCGGCAGGCGCTTCCCGGAAAGGGAGCATGACGACTCTTTGATTGACGCGGTCTTGAGATTTTTGAGGTTTTAATGTAGAATAAATAGCAGAAACAAGCCCTCATCGTTCAACGGATAGGACGCAAGATTGCGGATCTTGCAATTGAGGTTCGATTCCTCATGAGGGCACAACGCTGTGCGAGGCTTTAGAGACCCTGGTAGTCGCTTCGTATGGGCGACCGAGATGCTAGGTTTCCAATATTCAAGGCTAAGCTATAATGAGAACATCTCAATATGTATAAGAGACTTACAGCAGAAGATATCCTTCGCCTCCTCGAAATTCCCGAAAATTATAGGATTGATGGCCTTTTAATTTCCGGTACTAATCCAAAAGCAAAAGAATATCCTCATCTCTTCGGGACACTTAAAAAGCTTGGCATTTCATATAAGGAAGAAAATTTCCCGAGCGGATTTTTCTCAGATGTTAAGATTATCAAAATCGGAGATAAAAGAATCTGGTTTGATGTCGTTTATGGAACTGCGTATCTCGGCGAGTTGATCCATGTTGCATCTATGCTCGGATCGAAAGCCAACATTCTTCTTGGATCCTGTGGGGCTCTTCTAAATTCCCTTAATACCGGCGACACCATCATTCCTCGCGCAAGCTATGGTAATGAAAGTTCTACGCGTATGTATCAGCGAGATAATAAAACCTATCTTTATGAATCGGATTCTCATTTGAATTCGAAATTGAAAAAGCATCTTGCAACAAGAAAAACCATCAACGAGGGAACGCTGGTTACAGTTCAGGCTATGATGGCCGAAACAAAAGAGGATATAGATGAATGGATGGAGAGGGGTTATGTGGGAGTTGATATGGAATCTGCCACGCTCTTTGCGGTGTCTAATCATTTTAACGTTCCTTCCGCTGCGCTTCTTTATGTCGGTGATAACTTAGCAAAAAACGAATTAGTCAGTGATCCGGCATACCAATCAACAAAAGTGCAAAGAACTGCGATTCACAAAGAAAACTACGAAGCAGCACTAAAGACGCTCATGGGCTAGTGGCCGTGGTCCTTCAATGAGAAATTGAAACGAGTCCCAAAGAACGCTTGTGGGGGTTGACTGGTGGAGTTCCGAGACCGCGGTGAGGAATCGAACGGGAGGGGCGATGGGGAACGGGAGTTCCCCAAGGCGGAGTCCGCGAACCGCTGGGTTCGCGGGAGGCGAAGCGAAGCGGAGACGACGCGAGATCTCCTCATGAGCCTGCCCCTGCCTACCGGCAGGCAGGGGCAGGTAGGCAGGGGCACAAAAGCGTAGCCTTTTTACTTTACCTTACTGTCAAAATTCATAATTTTCCACTCTCCATCCTGCTTGGCTAGATTGATTGTGATACGGTAAGTCAGATTATCAGTCCCGGCCATTTCGTATGAGATGGTGGCACTGGTGCCGCCACCAGTTTCGGATCCGATTTGTTTGCCGGTTACTTTTGGTTTACCGCTTAAGATGGGCCCGACTCGCTCGACAACCATTTTAAAATCAGCCGGCGTGATTGTCACGGCCGCTTCTTTGGAAAACAGCGCATAGGCCTCCGCTGCTTTTTGCGTCTGGATGAGATTTATAAACCGATTGCCGACGACAACCGCGCCTCGACTCGTAAGATTGACGACAACGAGTAGCGCTACGACAAAAATTACTATTCCGCCAAGAATTTTTAGAATTAATTTTTTACCGCCCCGCTTCGCGGTTTTTTCCGTATCCATATATGAGTTGATGATAATAATAACTCAGACTTTACTTCATTATACCGCACAACCGATAATGATATCCAATAGTTCGGCAAATTCTATCCCAACTGCCTTGGCTTGCTGTGGCAGGAGACTGGTCGGAGTGAGGCCCGGTATGGTGTTTATCTCCAGCACATAAAAACGCCCATCTTTCCCGAGTATCATATCGGTTCGTGAGACGCCGCGAGCGCCGATAGCTTGGTGAGTCGTAAGTGCGATTTTCCGTATAGCCTCGATTTTTGATTTTGGAAGTTTTGGAGGAGTGATTTCCAGTGAGGCGCCGGTCGTATATTTAGCTCTATAATCAAAAAAGGGTGATGTTTTTGGAATTATCTCGGTCGGCAGTAAGGCAAATGGTTCGCCGTCTTTTTCCAAGACTCCACAGGTAAACTCGCGACCCTTTACGCATTCCTGTATCAAAATAGACGGCGAGTGCTTGAGTGCGTCTCGGACGGCTCCCCCCAGCTCGACATCATTTTTCGCTATATGCACCCCCACGCTAGAGCCTCGGTCAGCCGGCTTGACGACGATTGGAAATTTCGTAGGCCGGGATGGCGTGAAAAGCCCGGCTGACTTAAAAACCTCCGCTGATTTTGCTTTATCCATTCCGAGTTGGCTCGCGACAGCCCCCGAACCGGTAAAAGATATTTTACTTTTTTCGAGAATTGACTGAATCTGCCCATCTTCGCCGTATTCTCCGTGCATGGCGATAAAAGCGACATTGAAGTTATTTTTGAGATACTTCGGAGTCACTGGCCAGCGGCCCGATTTTCCAATTCGGAAAATTTTTGCGGCATATTTATTCGCGTCCAAGTTTTTGAGAACCTGTGCCCCGCTTCGCAGAGAAATCTCATGCTCCGACGACGGCCCGCCCACCAGAATTGCTACCTTAATTTTTTTATTCATATAAACTAAAACCGCGGATTCATCATCGCGGTTTTAGTTATCGAATTTTAGTAGCCAATCACCGATGTCTATTTTCGCCCTTTGGTCCAAAATTCATTCCATCCCGACTTCGTCTTTTCCCACCAGCTCCCCCCCTTTTTTAATTGGAAAGCCTCATCCACTGTCTTCGCTCCTCCCTGTATTGCCGGTTCCTTCTCGCCTTGGCTATAAAGATTTTCGAATTTCTTATATTTCAGCCGGACTCTCTCTAGCTCGTTCTCTCTATCGGTGGACTTGGGTGTTTCTGGCATTATCGTTCTCGGTATTGCCTCCCCGACCACCCCCTCTTGCTTGCGTATAATTCTCCCGACCTCCATCTTGCCGCGTCTCATATCTTTCTCCCCAGCTTCCCTATCAATGATTTTTTGCGCTTCTTCATTTGCTTTGTCTCGTCTTTCTTTGGCTAGTCTCTCTCTTTCTTCAAAATAATTCTTTTTTCTCAAATTTTGATCCTCGATCTCTTGCGCCTTGTCCTTGGAGAATGCCTCAATACCTTCTTTCTCCTCCTTCATTTCTCGACGCGATTTTTCTTCGGGAGTTTCCAACACGAACTCTTCTGCTTTTGGTTTAATCTTCTTCTTTTCGGTAATAAAGGTTTTTGGTTCAACTCTTTGAAATCGAGGTTCGGGTCCTCTGGCGGTCACCTTTTTTTGAAACTCTATTTCTTGTTTTTGAAATTCTATTTCCCGTCCCTCTTTGAGCGCTTCTTCGGCTTCTTTGGTGATTTGCTCGCTGTGAGCCCGTTTTTCGGCAATCTCTTTCATTGTCCCCTTAATTGGGTTGAGTATTTTCTCTGCCCTCGCGGTAGCCTCTTCACTTTTTTCACGCCTTTCAGCAATTTTTCTCATCACTTCTTCGGCAACCGACGCGACCAGCACCGTGTTTGGCTCGGCTTTTATCGGCTCGGCAATCATGTTCTCCACAACAGGCGCCGATTTATTTTTACTGCCCTTCGGCCGACCGCGACCCCTTTTGGGTTGATTAAATTCCACCGGTTCGGGATAAGTGACCTCTATCGCCGGTTTTACCTCGACTTTCGTAGTCTCCTCGGCCATTGACACCGGAACGGTCTCGCTCGCATTCTCCAAAATTATTTTTTTATTTCTTGGCATAATGAAAATTTGTTTCCTATTACACTAAATTATCCCTTTATATTCTTATTATAACAAGTCGTTGATTGTGGATAAAAAACGATTGTAGTTTCGTTGTTAACAAATAATTCCCGTAGAGAGCGTCTCTCTACGGGAATTGAGTTATTGCTTAAGCGCCACCCCAATCAGTGCCTGCATGTTATGCAGTCGCACGGGCAACCATCCGGACCAATCCGCATTTTTGGGTTGGCGGTTCTTGAGAAGATCCAAGAGTTTTTCGGCTTCTTTTTGGATTCCATCGAGACTCGCATACAAACGCCTCTCTTGTTTTTTGTCTTTTCGAGATTTTGCGGCGAAATAGTATCTGTAGATATCTCGTTGTTTGTCCCCAGGTCTTACTGCGACATCAACGCCGCTGAATGTCGCAACTACGACATCATCTTCCTCGTTGGCCTTGATGATCATTCTGTTAATTTGGCTCGGGATACAATCCCCCACATGAATGGTATGGGTTATCATATACCGCCTCCAATCAACGAAATGTATTGCCACTCTATACTCCTGTGGCGTGGAGTTATCGGGCACCCGATAATAACCTAAGTATAAACTATATATTATGTAAAGTCAAGTAAAATACCCCCCATTTGCGGTGGGGGGAATTGTTAACTATGTTTGGCCATTAGCTTGGCGCCTAGATCGAACAGGTAGGTTTTGTCATATAAGGGTTCATTAAATCCGCTTTCTAGACTCTCCGGCAAAGGATCTCGCATGCGAATCGAGGCAATGCCAAAAGCTACTGCCGCGACCGTGTCGGTATCACCGCCCAGCTCGACAGCGCGTCGAAGCACTTCTAGCCGATTTGAGGAGGTTGTGAGTAGTGTGTAGGCGGCGTGCGCCGTGTAGCGTCCATCGCCTCCCGAGACCTCTCCTTGCCACGGCTTTTCGAAAGACTTGAATTGCGGGAGGAAAGATTCGCAGAATTTGCCCATTTCTTTGAAGTCGCCGTATTCATATAGCGCAAAATGCGACATCAGCGCGACCGCTTGGGCGGATACGATGCCGGCTTCGGTGTCGTGGGTGATGCTGGCTTGGGTTTTCGCAAACCGCAGGACGAGACTCGGATTTTCGAGGACGCCGATGGGGACAGCTCTCATTGCCGCGCCATTCTTAGTTGAGTTTGGACGAATAGTTTGGATAAACTTCCTAAGTCTTTCCGTGTCGATCTTCTTAAGTCTCTCGCCGGTTTCGGGGTCGCGGGTGATCTCATTGAGCAATCGGTAGAATCCGCCGGAGTAGCCGGTGCGCGGATCGCGCCGGAAACATTCGAGGAACCAGTAAATAAAGTCCGCATCCAGCGGCCGGCAATGTTCTATAAGAGTCTCGGCGACCGCGATGGACATTTGTCCATCATCGGTGTAGGTGCCGGGTTTATTCGGATGGTGGGGATGGCCTCGATAAGATTTCACGGTGTTCGTGGCTCGAATAGTCGCGTCTTTTACATATTCATAGCCCATACCATAGGCGTCAGCGATACAAATATCATAGAGCAGTGTCGGACACGGATAGCGCATCATTTTCCACTCCAAAACAGTATTTCAAAGGACAATGATTATATTATTACAAAAAACAAAATAAGTCAAAAAGAAATTTTTATGAGTTCATAAAAGCTTCGCGATAGTAAAATATATGGACTTACGATGTTGATATATTGATATTGGTGCCCGGGGTGGGAGTCGAACCCACACACCCTTGCGAGTAACGGCTCTTAAGGCCGTCGTGTCTGCCATTCCACCACCCGGGCATATAACTAATTTAAAATGTAAAAATAAAAGTGTAAAATGACAATGTAAAATTCAAAAATTTAAGAGGATTAATTCTTTATATTTTTAATTCATTATCTGTCATTTTGATATTTGATTTTTTAATTATTTCCAGAGGCGCCAGCAAGAATCGAACTCGCTCATAAGAGTTTTGTGTACCTGTGGGACATCTCCCGTAGGGGGACAGACTCCTGCCTTAACCGGAGGCCTGGACGGGAATCGAACCCATGCATAGGAGTTTTGCAGACTCCTGCCTTACCACTTGGCTACCAGGCCGAATTTTTTCTTCAATAATTCTTTTTGCTGACCAGTCTTAAGAAATCGCTCCCTTGTGACCGCCTCACTTCTAGAATTATACACTTCAAAACCCAAAAGATGCCAAGGACGATATGATTTTGTAGACTTTACCTTACCCGCATTGTGTTTACCAATTCTTTGTTTCAAATTTTCCGTAGAACCTACATACAGGTCGCTATTTTTCAAACTTTTTAAAAAATAGACATAATACATCATTGTGTTTTGTGTCCCTGCGGGACATCTCCCGTAGGGAGACAGACTCCTGCCTTACCACTTGGCTACCAGGCCATATATTTAGCCACAATAGTATTTTACTTATTTTCTTCCGACTTTTCAATTTCTAACATCTTTTTCTCAATAATAGCCGCGCGCTCTAGGCCCTCATCTAGCACAAAACTTATCTGCGGGATCGGCTTCAGGTTTAGTTTTTTGATTAAAATATATTGAAAATGTCCGGTCAATTTTTTGAGCGCGCGCATAACCGCCTCTTCCGCCGTGTGAGGCAAGATGCTCACCCTGATTTTCGCGTATTCCAAATCCTTTGAGATGTCTACCTCCGTCACTGTTACGAGTTCTCCTGGCAACTCAAGCTCGCGAAGCATAGCTTCGGCGATGGTTTCTTTGACTAATTCGCTCATTCTTTCGGGTCGATGCTTCATAGAAGAATAATTAAAACTGGGAAAATATAGCTCTCTAGTTATTTATTGCCTCGCAATTAGATGATCATCCACTTTTATTTCCACTTCTGAATCAAAGAGAAGTCCGCATTCCGCGCCGGCCACCACCTTTGTTGCGTCGCGCTTTTGTGATTGGAGGTTTATTATCTTGCCTTTGCCGATGACCTTCTCGCTTCGTTCCACCTCGAGCCACGAAGAGTTTTTGATTTCGCCTTCCGCGACGCGTCCACCGATGATCTGCGCTCCGCCTTTTTTGCCAAAGATAGCCAAGATCTGGAGGTCGCCCAATACTTTCTGCGCCGTGCCGGCTTTGATTATTTCCTCGACAGCCTTAACTAAATCATAAATGATATCCGATTGGATGATATTCACATTTTGCATCAAGGCGAGAGAATTGGCCGCTTTGTTGGATTTGGAGCGGAAAGCTAAGATGGCGGCTTTGTGGGCCAGCGCCAGCTTCACATCGCCGTCAGTGATTTCGCCCACCGATTCGTTAGTGATCTCGAGGCGCATCTCCGGAGGCTTGGGGAGCGCTCTGATTATCTGTGACAAAGCTTCGAGCGAACCGCCAACATCTGCTTTCAAAATAAGATTTATTTCCGTTTCTTTTTCGCCTATTGCGCGCGCCTCTCTGGTTCGGCGGGCAACTTCTTTAGCTTCATAGGGCGTCTTCGAAGTATGAAATTCGGCGCCGATGGCCGGCAGTTTGTCAAAGCCGAATATTACCGCCGGCGATGAAGGGGTTAATTCTTTCACATTCGCGCCGAGAAAGTTCTCAAGGGTTTTCACTTTACCCACCGCTTCGCCGGCTTGTATGTGGTCGTTCGTTTTGAGGGTGCCGTTTTTTAAAATAACACTGGCAATGATGCCCTTCCGATTATCGAGCTTGCTCTCCAATATATAGCCGGAAGCTGGCGTAGCCGGATCATATTCCAAGCCCTCGACATCGGCGGTGAGTAGTATGAGGTCGAGAAGTTCGGGTATGCCGTCGCCTCGCTTGGCGGATACTCCTTGCCAGCTGACTGATCCTCCATGGCCTTCGAGCAGAACGCCCCCTTTCATTAACTCCTGAATCACGGCCTCAATATTTGCCTCGCTGGCTTTATCGATTTTATTAATGGCGACGATATAGGGGGTCTCTGTTTCCGTCAGTATTTTAATGGCTTCGCGGGTTTGGTTTTGCACGCTATCCGTGGCGGCTACGACGAGTATGGCGATATCGGCGATATTCGCGCCCCGGGCGCGCATCTTGGAAAAAGCCTCGTGTCCGGGCGTATCGATAAAGGTGATTTTCTGGTCGTTATGCTTTACTTCGTAAGCGCCGATGGATTGCGTAATACCCCCCGCTTCTTTGGCGGCGACATCAGCTTTTCTTATATAATCGAGCAAGCTCGTTTTCCCGTGATCGACATGACCCATGACAACCACGACAGGCGGGCGTTTCATATGAATGATTTGTCATTGCGAGCTTTTCTGCTGGCAGACACGACAATTTCAGTCTCCCCGTCATTGCGAGGAGTGAGTCCTCGAACGACCTGCCTGCCGGCAGGCAGGCGCGGCAATCTCACAATAATATTAATATTCCTATATTATATATTTTTTATTGCTGAAAGTCAAAGTTGAACTCCAGCATTTTTTGCTTTAAACTTCAAAACAGTTCTTTCGATCTTGGGCTTAGCAAATTCATAAGGAGTCGCGCAATGCCCAAACGCGTTGTGATTTCTCGAAAGGAATTTAAACTTACAGATGAAGAGGCCAAGCAATTTATCCTTAATAAGGTTTTTAATGGTGTGGGACACTATTTCATTCTTCACAGCTTTTTAGGACGCATCCAAAGCGTCGGTCTCGAAGAATCAAAATCTAAATTTGGAGAATTAAGGAAACTGGTTAACCAACTCATCCACGAAGGCAAGTTGGGCGTAGAATGTGATTATTTTAGCGGCCCAGGTGGCGGTCCGGGAGATACATGGATTATTAAGCGAATTGTATAATATCTAAATAAAAACCTATTATATCTCAAAAATCCCCAAACTTGGGGATTTTTTGCAAAGCGAAGAAGTGAGCGGGTAGCGGGAATCTCGCGTCGTCTCCGCTTGCGCTTCGCCTCCCACGAACCCAGCGGTTCGTGGGCTCCGCCACGGGGAAACTACCGTTTTCCCGACCCCTTTCCCGTTCGATTCCCGCATTCTCCATAATCAATAAACCCGTCGAAGACGACGGGTTTATTGATTATGGAGCGGGTAGCGGGAATCGAACCCGCGGCTCAAACTTGGCAAGCTTGCGTATTACCACTATACTATACCCGCGTATATTTATATTCTACTCTACAGGCTTAGACTTAATAAATCAATCCACCGCAATTACTCGTCTAAAATGACACCATAGCCCTCTCGGATGAATGATATAAAAAGACACCGAAATTGATAGGTATATAATAGAGCGAAAAGTCGTTTATACAACTCTAAATATATCTATCACATGATGAATTTCGAA
>ORMF011328431.1_pt1 | contig 33726 bp, 38 predicted proteins | sample 1779871 | NCBI WGS metagenome assembly ORMF01 (sample SAMEA104232316, study PRJEB22302) | groundwater metagenome | biome: forest; feature: aquifer; material: groundwater | place: USA | collected 2011-08-07 | depth 5.4 m | reverse complement strand
TGGGGATCAAAGACTCAAGCGCCGCAGTGCGGCCAATGACCGTCTTTGGCGATACCAAAGTGGATACTTCGGCCCTTGTCCAAGCCGCCTCACAAAGGATCATTGCCCACATCAATGGCAACCACTACGTTGTAATCACAGCGGTAACGGACACGTCGATTACCTACATAGACCCGGGCATCGGCGCGGACAAGCACAACGAAACGTTAACTGTCACAAAAGCCGGATTTATGAAGGCTTGGGACGGTAACGTCACCCTCGAAACGCAAAAGCTCCAAACCGTCGCAAATTATCAGACAAAGGTTCTTTCGGCCACGCAAGCCCAAAGCGTGAGAGGCGCGTTCTGGGGTAGTATCTTGGGCCTGATCGGCTCAATCCTCGTCTGGATACCCTTTTTAAACCCCCTAGGTTTGGCATTAACGGCGATTTCAGCGGTGGTAAGCGGTATAGAGGGGGATTGGATCTCGGCTATCTCCTCAATCGTCACGTTGGGCATAGCGCCAAATGGGCTCGGCGGTTTCTTTAAAGACGTTTTCCACGGCGTGACAAACGCTTTAGGAAGCCTTGGGACGGTCTTTAATGCGGTCGGAGGCTTTGTATCGAATGTTTATAGCGCTGTCGTGGGCTTCGCCGGAAACGTTTCCAGTGGTATCGGCGGGTTTTTGCACGGCGCTTTGGGAGTTTCGTCCAAGATAGCCGCGAATATTGCAAGTACCGCCGTTAGCGTCGGATTGAATTATGGCGTAGCCAAAGGATTCGAAATTTTGGGCGTTAATCCCCAGCTTAGTTCATTTTTCGGATCGCTTGCAGCCGGCGCGATTATCGGTGGTTTTAAACCGTTAGATGCAACCAAGGGAATTACGCAAGCCGTCAATATTCAGCAAAGCGTTTCCAACGTCATCACTTTGACAAATGTTGGAAGGCTCGGCCTTGAGCTCGGTCTGGATAACTCGTTTACCAATATCATCGGACTGTCACTCGCGGCAGTGCAAGGATCGTTTATTGACAAAACGGTCTCAAGCTTGTCCGCAGCTTTTGCAAATATTAAACCCCAACTTGTATCTTCATTATCTTTATACGGTCTGGATAAGCTGGGAGGCAGTCTTGGCTTACCCGGCGGGATCGCAAGTGTGGCGGCTGCCCCGATTTTAGGGGTGTTGCAGAATGGTAGCGCTGTGGGTACAAATCTTATTGCGTCGATTCAGGAAGGCCTGACAAATGCCGCGATAGGCTACGGGATCCACTTTGCAACAGGGTCTATATCCAATCCGCTTTTGGGCTCTCTGGCTTCGAGGGCTCTTGCCGGCGCGATAGAAGGGGCTCTCTTTACTGGAAATATTTTCTCCGGCCTTTTCGATGCCGCCAAAAAATCTGTCCTCGATCTTTTTGGAGCAAATAAGCAGCAGCTCTTATCAAACGTCACAGACTTAAGCGTTCTTATTTCCCAAAAAGGAAGTCTTTCGGCGGCGCTTGAGGCTTATGGTGTACAGATTTTTGACAGAGGCACAATCGAATCGGTTGTCCGAAGTGGTGGTTTTACAAGTGCGCTGTTGTCGCCCAAACAAAATATTCTTTTGCCGACAGGCGTTATGGGCAAAGAATCTATTTTGAGTAACGGCACATCCGTTCTTTTTGACACTCAAGGAAGCTTCATCGGTTTTAAACGGCAGGGTGTTATCGAGCTTGGGACATTCGGAATTACCGATACAGGAAAGTTTGGCCTCAAAAACGGCCAACTGTACGGAACTATTCAAACCGGCAATACCTATTCCGGTTCAGTAAAAGACGGTCAAGCAATTACGCTTACCATCGCTGTGGGTAACAATGAGATTAAAATAGCCGGAAAAGACAACTCGAGTGTTGTTTTTGATCAAACAGGACAAATCGTCGACGGATACATTGACCTCGGAAAAAACGCTTATAATTTTGTAGTGAATGCCGGAAATCTTTCGGACATTTTTGTCTCGACAGCCGAAGCCGCTCAATTTACGATAGTAGCGCCAGATGGCAATGTGGTCCCTGTTTCTCCCTTGAATTTGCCTAACCCGGGTGTTATTACTCAGACCAAGACCAGGGCAAGAGGGCAAGGGCCTCAATATCTGGTAAGATTTTTAACACAAGATAAGTATGATGAACTTCAAAGACAAAATGATATCCTTTCAGCTAATACTCAAGGGAAGATATATACGACAGACATTCTTTTGCCAAATGATGCAAATCCAGAGTATGCGGCGGCAACGCTTCAATTGGGTAATGATGTGACAGGAAGAATAGACCCGGCAAGAGCCAAATATTTCGTGGTTTTTGATACAGATGAATTAATCCCCACGGCGCCAACTCCTTCACCTGTGGTGAAACAATTCAGCGGCTACGAGAATTTGTTGCCAACAGGGCCGACCACAAACAGAAATGAAGTTGTTTTTAATGACCGGCCGTTCATAAATTTAAACGAGATCACGAATTTTGGTAAGCGGCTTATTTACAAGGGTGTGACGGGTTTTCTTGGTATCGTTAATGCTTTCATCTCAATGATTTCTAGAGGAATAAATGTGGAATCCTGACGTGCATCATGAAATTAGAATTGATCAACAGCAATATTTAGCAAAGACAGTTTTGGAATATACTGTTATTGAAAACGGGGAAAGAAAAAAGGTAAAGGCAAAAAATATTATTGAGGTTGGCATATCGGATCTTATTGGTAGAAAAATTTTAAAGTATAGCATTAATCAAGGAGATAATCGGGATGGTTCAGGACCCGGCTTTTTAGGTTTATTGTTGGATGACGATCCTCAAAGAAACCTTAAAAAGGAATGGCTAATCGTTACCGTCCTAGGGGCCGATGAATTTACAATTCTTGATGGACAATTGGTGGGCCCATCCGCATCAACGATATCCGGTTTTTCAAAACCTTTGATCTATTACCAAGGACCTATCTTGGTTGATAAATTTGGACCCGTTGTGAACGGATCAATCATTAGGGAGGCGATCTTGAAGGACGAGTCTTTCACAGTGAAGATCGAAAGCCACGAAAAGACTCACATTCTGGAAATTTTTAACAAGGATTCGCGCTTAACCCCGCTTATTAATTTTTTCGTGGAAGAAAACGGCAAGCGAAAATATATGCCTCGTATGATTTTTAAGTCAGGACAGAAAATTGGAGAGTTTCTAGTGTTTATGGAAGAAAACGGTCATATGTATGTTTAATCGATTGGGTGCAAAGTTTTGTCTCGTGGCTGGACTTTATTTTTTCCTAACAATCCCTGCTTTTTCAGCAGAACTTCACCACGTAAAACAAATTATCTCTGGTGATATTTTGATGCTCGAAAACGGCCAGATGATAAGGCTCATAGGTGTTGATACTCACGATGTTAAAAACAAATATAAAAAGCTTGGAGCACCAAAACAGGGTGCCGAACCCAAAGTGTATGGTTCCGCTGAAAGTTTTATTTCTGATACCGTTGGTGAGGCTCCGGTTGAGGTCGAAATCGATAAGATCGCTGGTGAGAAAGATTCGAATGGAAATTTGTTAGCTTATGTTTATATAGATGTGCCCAAAGAAATTTGGAGCGGATTTGATCACACTTCGTCATTTCCCGAAATTATCAAAACGTATAAATATATGGACGAGCAGTTTATTTACGACAAGAAAACTCATCGTATTTTTTTGAATGGGTCATTAATTTGGTCAGGAAATGGTGTTGTCAATAATGAGCGGCCTTTCAAATATGCGGAAGACTTTAAAAGCTATCAAGCCGAAGCTATGAAAAAAGGGCGGGGGCAGTGGCCATCCTTATCATAAATAGTCATCGAAAGTTGGCGTGAAAGACCACGAATCTGTTATAACCAAGCAACTCAAAAAAAGACTGTTTGAAGAAAACATGCTTTTGAGGGAGAAGCTTCTCGCCAGACGGCCTCTCAAAGACAAAATTATTGGCGAAGTGGTCGCCATCATCGGCGCTTTCATATTGGTCATGAGTTTTGGGCTGGTGGTCGTGCAGTTCATGGGCCCAAAAGTTAATATTTTTTAAACATCGCTCGTTGCCCTCCCGGAAGCCACCTGTTTTTTATCCAAAATCCGTAATAAATTGCCCTGAATAGAAGTAAAAAATAGTTGTTGAAAAAATACGGACTACTATTATAATAGGCGAATCCTATTACTTATTAGCGAGGAAGGACCTATGAACATTAAAAGAGAAAGATTTAAACGTTTAGCGGAACAGCGAACCAATGCTGTACTGCTCAAATTAAAAATTCTTGGCAATTGCAGTAACCGCAGTGCCTACGAATACAATGAGGAGGAGATAGGCAAGATTTTTAACACTATCGAAAAGATGGTAAGAGAAATGAAGTCAAAATTTCATTATCCCGGCCGGAACCGATTCAAACTATAACATGCCCAAATCCAAGGAGATAAAAAATGCCCCTTTGTCAATTCGAGCTATCAACGCTTTGACGAAAGCCGGTTTTAACACCGTCGATGATTGTTTTAAATTAACAGAAAGAAAACTTTTTTCGATAAAAAACCTTGGCAAAATTACCGTTCATGAAATTTTAGCATATATTAAGGATTATAAACTCTCTCGCGGCAACTCTGATAATATTGTTCCCGATCCGAAACAGACTCAAGAGCGGCAACGTTATCTTGAGTTTGTATTGGCGATCCCAATATCAGAAATATTATTTTCAGTGAGATTAAAAAATTGTTTAAATCTTCTAAAGATCTCTCATTTAAAAGATGTGGTCTTGTCCAGTCAAGGGCGTATTTTATCTCAAAGAAATGCCGGAAAGAGCAGTTTAAAGGAATTAACAGATTTTTTGGATCGTTTGGACCTTTGTTTCGATATGACTTTAACACCGTCCTTAGTTAAAACCATAAATGAGAAAATAAAAAATTTTCAAGAGCCCGTAAAATTGGTGCAAGAATTTAGAAATCTCTACCCCGAAAAAGCCTCTGCATTTAAAGAAGTTGAAATACGAACTATTAAACCAGAGCGTATGGAATTTTATAAGCGCTGTTTTGAATTGTACCAGCAGAAAGGCACGCTTCAATCTGTTGCTAAAGAGATAAAATTAACGCGCGAAAGAGTTCGACAGATTTTGGTAAAGGGTACCACCTACGGTTTATTTGAATATAAGGGCTACGAATATCCTTATGTCTCGAAGGAAAAGTTATTATCCGATTTAAGCAAGTACCCAAACTTAAATAGAGTTTCAAAAATCAATAAAATATCGATAGTTTATTTAAAAAGATTGCTTCTTTCTTATCACATAACGTCTACACAGATAGAGGATTTCAAGGGAAAACTTCGGAAGCAACAGGCTATCGAAGAATACAATGAAGTGAAAAGTAAGCTTGGTCATGACCCAACGACAACAGAGCTGGTTTCGAATAGTAAATGGAGATCTCTTGGGGCAAGAATTAGTAGGTATTGGGGAAATTTTCAGGAGTTTCGGAAGGAGCTAAATATTCCTCCGCCGCCGGCTTTTGCTGAAGCGACAAAAGGTTGGCGTGAATATAGATCCCGTTTGGCTCTAATTCGGAGAATGCAAGATTTGGATTTGGTTAGAGGTTGTTTAGAAGAACCCGCGCCGCTAAACACATCCGAAATTGCTCGCAAATGTCGATTGACACCAATGAGAGCATTTAAATTGACGCAAATGCTCATGGCTACGGGAGAAGTCTCGCGAGAAGGCATAGGAAGTCAAACCAAATATAGGATAAGCAGAGTGGGAGGAAATAAGTGAAAACAATAATAAAAACAAGACTACAGATCAAGGATCAAGGGGAGTTGCTTAACCAAATAGCTGGCACTTATAAAGATTTTTTTAGAGCGGCAATGGAGTATATTGATAATTCCGTCGACGCCGCCGCTGGGCTACAGCGCGATGGAAAGAAATTTTCAGCTAAAATTTATATCGAAGTTGATCCTGATAAAAAATCAGTATCTTTTACTGATAATTGCGGTGGCATGTCTCCTCAAGAGTTGTGTGAATTATTGTCAAACGTGGGACGGTCTCGTAAGAAGGCAGTATCTTGGGCTAATGGACAATTTGGATTCGGGGTTCACGCTTTCAGGGCTTTTGCTAGAGAAGCAGTTTTTATCAGCCGAAAGAAGAAATTTGAAGAGGCAATGATAAAGATAGACCGTACTGTACACGAAAATCAAGATGTGCCGTGTGTGGAAACGGATGGAAAACAACTCAAAGAACCCGGATCGCGTGTAATTATTTCTCGATTTGATCCGCATGTTTTCCAGAAGAATTCATTTGTCAAAACATTGGCCGCGGAAATCGAGCATCATTTTGATGACGTTTTAAGGGCCAAGCTAGTTCACATTTTTATTTCGGAAAAAGGCAAAAAACCATATGAATGTTCCCATTTCGATTTCTCGGCACTTCCAGGTCCGGCGTTAAAAAAGACCTTCTCTTTGGTGTCTGACGGCAAGCGAAGTGATATTGAGGTTGATTTAAAAGTTTTAGACCGCGCACAAGATAATAGATTTCCAGTCCTTACAAACAAGCGGCGGCGTGTTCAAAATATTTCAGATCTAAAAAGTTATAAAAATTATCTCAGGACAAAAGGAGAGGTGAGCTATATATGGAATAATCCTTTTGTTGTCGGATGTGTTGAAATCAATGATTTTTGCTCTCCAAATTTAACCAGAGACGATTTAAAGGATTCGAAGGAAAGGGAGCCGTTGTATGAAAAAATATGTGAGGTGCAGAAAGAGTTGAAGCAATTGATCGATGAAACAATGGATAAGAAAACCAAAGACTCGTTCAAAAAAATTGGAAGTATTATGTCGGATTGCTTAGCTCAAATACTCAAGAATTTTAAACTCGAGTTTGAACTGCTGGCTCCATCGGGTATGACCGGAAGTCTTGATGAACATCTTGAGGATGGAAATGGAAAAATTCCCTTCGGAGGTGATGATGAGCCCGGCGGTGGCGGGTTTGGAGCCAATGAAGAAGGATCTGGGGGAGAGCAGTCAGAGGAAGGCAAGTCCGGTGTTGGTAAAGATGATAAAGGTGGAGGAGCTGATGCCAAAAGAAAGAAATCGAATCAGGGTGGCACGTCTACCGAAAAAATTATTCAATCTCCTGGACCTAGGATCGAATTTCAAAATCATGCTGGCGAGGATAGGGTTATTGATCTGGGCAATTCTCTGATTGTTAATACACAACACCCCGATTTCATTCTAAGAAACCCAAGCACCACCGGAAAGATTAAATTTGATGTTAGAGTGCTGAATTATGTTTCTCAGGCAGTGTCGCCTTATTGCGTCCATAGATTGTTTGAGCGTAAAGGCAAAGTTCCTTCGGTGTCCGAAGTTGGCACAAATGTAGTAAATTTGAGCCTAAAACTTGAACAGGAACTTAATAAGACGGTTTTGGGGCAAGAAATAGATGCCACGGTAAACGCGGGATGAAAACCAATATTCACACAATTATAAAAGAAATTTCTGATTTTAATAATCGATACCGAGATCCTTCGTCAGATTCAGCAATCAAACTTGAAGCGTTATGGGAGATGGGCGATTGCCTTGGACGGCTTGGAGTGGATAAGCCGCATTCGACAGGTTGGACCATTCAAACAGAAACCAAAGGTCTTATTAAGCGGCCTACAATATTTCGAAGTTGTAAAATTCGTCAAATATGGAACACAAAAGATGATCTTCTGCGCGATATCGGAAAAATTAAGAGCATGAGCTCGTTTATAGATATGTTGCCATTAATTGATCCACAACAAGAAGTTCGAGCAAAATTGGATGAAAGTGAAATTCAGCAAATTTATAAAAAGGCGTGCATCGGTTCAACGGCAGGATTCAAAAGTTACATTTCAAAACTAAAGACAAAATACTCGCACGATAGGTTAGGTAAACCACTTGATAAGTCAAAGCATTTGGCAGGAAAAGAATTTGTGACTAAAAATTTCTCGTCTTTACAACGCTATCTTTTAGAACTAATTCAGCAGAAAGATTCTGCCGGCCGTGAAAAATTTAGACTTGAAATAAAGCGTGAAGAGTTTCGAGCTTTTTCCAATATGTGTATATCGCTGACCACCAAAAATAACTTTCGGTTATATAAGAAGACCGGACCCTCTTTGTCGACTGCTCAAAACGAGCAATTTAAGGTTTTATACAATTATTTTTATTTGATACTTGATAAAGCCAGCGATTTGGAACGCGCAAGAGTTCGTCGCCTAATCTCTCCCGAAGCATTTGCGCAGATGTCCGACATAATATCCTCGATTCAAAACGAAGAAAGTTTGAGTGATTTTAGAACCAGACAGCAATTGTCTATAGGACTATAGATGCAACCCTTTTTAAAATGGGCAGGCGGGAAGCGCTGGTTGATTCCCAAAATCAAAGATAGCATCCCTCCTTTCAAAACTTATTTTGAGCCCTTCTTAGGAAGCGGAACATTATTTTTTGCTCTGGAGCCTAAGTCGGCCGTATTGTCGGATACTAATCCGGAACTCGTAAATTGTTACAAAGTAATCAAGAATCATTGTGAACCGATGATTAAGGTATTGAAGAAGCTAAAATTTAAAAAATCCGATTATTATGCGATAAGAGACAAATTTCAAAGTGGTAATGATCCAATAAAGAGGGCGGCATATTTCATTTATTTAAACAAAACTTGCTGGAATGGCCTTTATCGCGTTAACAACTTGGGGAAATTTAACGTTCCAATTGGCACGCATCTTTCTCGCGGGTTCAAGGTGTATGATTCTGATCATCTTAAAAGTATCAGCCATCTTTTGAAACGCGCAATAATTAAAAGATGCGACTTTGAAGAAACCGTAAAACAAGCCAGAAGCGGAGATCTAGTGTATTTTGATCCACCGTATATCACCACTCATCTAAAGAACGGCTTTATAAAATACAATTCCGTTTTATTCCATCAATCCGATGAATTACGTTTGGCGAAATTAGCAGAAAAGCTGGCTAATCGAAAAATCCAAGTAATTTTGAGTAATGCCGCCCACCCACTAATAAAACAACAATATAATGGATGTTTTTATAAAACGGAAATTTTACGACCTAGCTTGATTGCCGCTGATCCAGAAAAGAGGACAAAATTTCTTGAACTTCTTGTTACTAGTTTTCCATTAATTCAGACAATAGAGCCAGATAGAAATTTGAAACGCCAAGACGAATTTATATCTCTAAATATGCGATATAAGCCTTCTTATAATCCAAAGTGTAGGTCGAGTGGTTAACCTGTCAGATTTAGGTATTGCGGAATCTATGGTCTGGCTATTCAGATGAACTACGAAAATAAATGGAGGACGTGACCGTGAGTAATGTCATGATGATATTAGCTGTTTTATTTTCCCCCTTTCTGGCAGTTTTTGCACAACGAAAGATTGATCTAGCCCGAGAAAAGCGCGGACAAAAGTTATGGATATTTCGTACTCTAATGGCGACCCGGGGAAACAGATTATCCTTGGAGCATGTTCAAGCATTAAATTCTATAGAGTTATTTTTCGACGACCCGAAAAAAGATAAAAATATCGTAGAAAAATGGAATGAGTATCTTGATCATTTTAGCCAAGATCCTAAGGAAAATGACAAGGATTATTCAGCAAAAATTGGGGTGTGGCTCGAAAAGGGATATGACCTCCTCGCTGATTTGTTGCAAACGATGGGAAAGTCTTTGGGGTATGACTTCGATAAAGTTAAAATTAAAAGGGGTATTTATGTACCAAAAGGCCATGGGGAGGAGCAGAACGATCACTATATGATAAGAAAAGGAATGGTTGGGCTCCTTGAAGGCAAAAGAGCATTACCTGTTAAGGCAATGGGCGAAGGTCAATAAGGACGGTAAATTCCAACAGTGTTGCACTTTTTAAGCCGCATATTTTAAGTCAAATTTTTTTGTTTCTCATTTTTTCCCCTCCGAAGTATACTAAGCCTCTCTAAGGAATACTATTCGCTATTAAAACATACTAATTTTGGAAGGTGAGAAATGCCTGAAAGTTTAATGGATTTCAAAGAGGCACAGGAATATTTGAATGTTTCCAGAGCCACGCTTTACAATTTTCTCAAAGCAAAAAAAATTCCGGGTGTGAAGCTAGGCGGCCAATGGCGCTTCAGAAAAGAACGGCTTGTAAAATGGATCGATAGCCAAGAGACTCTTAAAAAGAAATCCAGATAAGTGGGAGGGCAAATGTCCGAACAAGGAAAGAAAAAAATTTTAGTCGTTGATGATGAAAAATCGACGACACTATCTATCGCCAGCCATCTGAAGAATTACGCATCCGATTACGAATTGTATCGCGCGTTTACAAAAGACGAGGCCATCGAAAATATCAAGGCCCACGAACCCGACGTGGTGTTGCTTGATATCGAGCTGAATGGAGTTAACGCCGGTATCTCGATTCTCGATTACCTCAATCATGAACACAAAAAAATCAGAACTATTGTTGTCTCGGGAAAAGCCAAGCATTTAAAAGATCAACTTGAGGAGATGGGATGTTTTCATTTTTTCACAAAACCCGTTGATTTGATCGAGCTGAAGAACAAGATTAAAGACGCGCTCGGTATTCAGAAAATTACTGAAGACAGAGATCACGCTCCCGTTGCCGAGGGCAAGCCTCAGGCCAAACTTCTTCTTATCGAACCGGATTTACGAGCCTTTTCTTATCTCGCTTCCATCTTTGACCCCTCAGCTAAAGATCTGCAAAATGGCGCCGATTACAAAATAAAAGTTATTGTAGACCTTGCCGAGATGTTAGACGCGTTAATGAATTTTCAGCCCGATGTGGTGCTGATCGGCGATTTTTTCATGGATCAGGGGCAGTTGCTGAATATTCTGAAGCTTATCCTTGAAAATATTAAGATCAAGCCAAAAGTCATCATCGTGCATGGGCTCTTCGAGCGTGATGATCTGTTTGAGATAAAACTGAAGAACATGGGCGTTAAGCGGTGCATACAGAATGTCATCAATCAGGACGAGCTTCTGGAGATGAACAGAAAATTGTCCGATGTTGTAGCCGAGGAATGTATCAAGCGGGGGTTAATTCAATGAACGAAAAAAATCTGCAATCAGCAACTGCTGTCCAGCACGACTTAAATAATGCGCACGGTCAAAACCAGACGAAATTCGGCGCCGAACAGAGACTTTCGCCAAGAATAGAGGCCAATTCTTTTCTTGGGCTTCCCGAAGGCAGGAAGGGCACGATTGTTAATATCAGTGAGTCTGGAATATGTTTTGAATACGATGGGCCTGAGTTAAAAGGAGATATTTTGCTATCAACAGATTTATTGTCCACAAAAGACGGGCTCCCCGCCAAGATAGTTTGGCATTCTCCCATAGCGGGGAGCAGGGCCCGTTGTGGCGTAAGACTCGCCCTATTGGATAAAAGCCATCGGAGTCAACTAAGAGAAGCTCTGTTTGGTATCATTGCAAAAAACGCCTCGGCCTTTATCAGGGACGACGACAAAGAGTTGAAAGGGAAGGTCGAGAGTTTTTTTAATAGGGATGTCAGGCAGTTTCATGAGGATATGTCTGCGCTGGATCAGGAAATCAAAAAAGATACTATTAATCCGGAGGCGGCCGAAAAGAAAACAGCAACCCTGATTAACGAGCTTCTCCTTAAGGGCAACAATTTGGAGAAAGCGGTAAATGATGAAAGATCCATGAAGAAAATAAAGCAACTCTTCAGGGAGATCACGGGATGCTGGTATTATAAAAGCCCTATTCTAAAAATGGCGTATGACAAGCCCCAAGGTTACCCCGGTGATTACAAGCTTTTTGATATGATCTATGACAAGAAGCCGGTTGCCGAAAAAAAGACTCTCGGATTCTATTATGATAATTATTTTCTGAATAATGGTTATGCCTGCGCCGCTCGGGCCCGAAAAAATAAAATGAAGAATATCCTGCAGGATCTCATCGAAAATTCAGACTTAAAGACAATAAAGCTTTTAAACGTCGCTTGTGGTCCTAGCAGGGAAATAAGAGAGCTGTTGTGTGATCCCGAGGTAGCGTCAAGAAAAGAGCTTGTTTTTACCGGCCTTGATAATGACGAGGACTCGCTGAAATTCTCTCAGTCAAAATTCAAGGATCTTCCTCCAAATTTCAAGGTACGGCTTCTTAAGGAAAACGTCCTCAGTCTCTTCAGAGATAAAAAATACTACGATCTTATAGGCAAACAGGACATCATTTATATTCTCGGCCTGACGGAATATTTGCCCGACAGAATATTCAGAAATTTAACGAAATTTTTGTTCGAGCTTCTGAATGATAAGGGAATGCTCGTTATAACTTATAAAGACGCGGCAATAGAATTTCCTTCCTTACCGCCGGAATGGTTATGTGATTGGGCTTTTATCAAGAGAACCAAAGACGACCTGATTGAGACCACGAAGGCGCTGGGTTCGGATAAATTTTCTTTAAAAATTGAAAGAGAAGGTACGGGCACTATTTTCTTTCTAATTCTGACTAAAACTTAAGGCGTATGTTAGACCGCATCCCGCTTGGCTATTATGCCTTCGCTGGTCTTCTTAATTTTCTCACCTCATTCGCGCTATTAATTTTCGTATTTTCCAAAAATCATAAATCGCGGATCAACCAGACATTTTGCTTTTTTGCCTTTTCAGTGGCAGGCTGGGGCCTGTCATACTTTTTGTGGTTAATTACCGATAAAAGTTATCTGGCCGAGTTTTATCTTCGAACTTTGATGGTGTTTGTAATATTTATCCCCACCACGTTCACGCATTTTGTTTTGACTCTTCTTAAAATCGACCATAAAAGAATTAATTTTACTAATTATCTGATCAGCGCGGTTCTTGCGGTCACCGCTTATACGCAATATTTTGCGTATGATCTTGAGCCTTATCTCATTTTTCCTTATTGGCTCAGAGCCGGACCCTTATTTTATGTTCACGCCGTGCACTTTTTTGCCTGCGCGATTTATTCTCATTTCTTAATGTTGCACGCTTTAAAGGGTAGAAAAGGCGTTCATCGAAACCAAATTCTCTATGTTCTTCTGGGTACGGGTATAGGATTCAGCGGTGGGGCGCTAAACTATCTTACTTGGAGCAGAATACCTGTTCCGCCATTTCTCAACCCATTGGTTTCTGTGTATGTGGCGGCTGTGGCTTATTCCATCATCCGCCATCAGTTAATGGATATTGAAGTTGTAATCAAAAAGTTCGTTGTTTTTGCGACACTTTTTGGAGCGGTTTACGGGGTTTTTGTAAGCGTCACGATGTTGACGCAGGAATTTATCCCAAACAAGTGGGTAGGGTATCTGATAAGCGCGGTGATTATAACGCTTGCGCACGGCCCGTTAAAATCTTGGCTCGTGAACGTCACCGACAAGTTTCTATTTCAGAAGAAATACAATCCGCTCCGGATGATACACGATTTCAGCGAAGCCGTTTTAACCGAACTTGATTTGAATCGGATCGTTAAACAAACGCTGGATATTCTTTCAGAAGCGCTGAGAATCGATTCTTGCGCTATTTTCTTCCCGAACAAGGAGGGTAGTAAGTTTATCTTAAAAGAATCCCGGGGTATTCAAGGGAGTGAAATATCTCTCTCCGATAAAAGTGAGCTGATATCCAAGCTTGGCAGTGCTTCCATTGTTACCGAGCAAACGGCTGAAATGAAGCAGTTGGGGGTGGTTTTGTGCGTGGGCGTTTCAATTCGAAAAGATTTAATCGCCGTGCTTGCTTTGGGGACAAAAAAGTCCGACGAGGATTACACGCAAGAGGATACGGAGGTTTTGAGCATATTAGCCGACGCATTGGGCGTTGCCATCACGAATGCATCCGCGTATGAGGATCTAAGGCACAAGGCCAACCTTGTTACGATGGGAACGCTTGCGGCCGGTATTAGGCATGATATCGCCAAGCCCATCGGGGGCGTGAGCCCGCTTGCGGCAGAGTATCTGGTGCGTTTAAAGAAGGGCAATTTTGCCGATCCGGTAAAGATGCTGAATGAGGGGGGCGATCTCATTGAGCAGTGCTGTGACACTTTCCAAAAGGTGCTGGATATCAGCGAGACATACGTCGCGCGTCCGAAAGAAAAAGAAAAGCCGGTATTGCTTAATGTCTCCGAGCAGGTTGACGCGGCGGTAGGGCTTTTACAGCAGAAGATTGGTAAAAATGGAATCACTATCGTAAAGAGAATACCCGACGATTTACCCAAGGTCCTTTTCGACAGGGATTATATAGCTCAAATTTTGGATAATATCATCTCCAACGCGATTGACGCCATTGTATCGGCGAAAAGGTCGAATGAAGAATCGATCATCATCGTGAGCGCCAAGGAAATAGAAAATCGGACGCTAAACGTGCGGCTGGAAATAAAAGACACGGGTACCGGAATCCCCGAAAAAATTAAAGAAAAGATATTCAAGGCCTGGTTTACCACGAAGGGGAAAGACGGCACGGGTCTTGGTCTTTTCTTGGTCAGCGACCTTGTTTTGAGGGGTGGGGGAACCATCGAGGCCGAGAGCGAAGAAGGAAAAGGGACTACTTTTATACTAGGACTCAAAGGTGTCCGAAAATCTCCCAACGCTATTCTCAAAACCCAAATTTAATCGTTTTAAGCCCACCTTAGTTTTATTATCTGAAGATTGACTACGTACTTTAATAATCTTTGAATATATGTCATAAGAAGCTGAAATATATTGACTTATGCTCTTGATAATTTTAAATCCCCATGCATACTTGTACTCGATAGTCTACAAATCTAAAAATGGGAGGAAATATGAAAGTACTCGTTCACTTAAATCATGGATGCGACAAGAGCGTAATGATGGATTTCGGCCGCAATTTAAACAGGCCGACTGTTAAAAAGCTGTTAAAAGACGGAGTCGATTCGACCATAAAATCGCTCTTCGGATACGCGAGTATATCTGGTTTGGTGAGGCAGGTGGAGATTCCGGCCGTAAATATTAAACAGGCCGAAATCAAAGCGGACGTCACGATCGATCAGCACGGGCGCGGATCCGTGTGTTACGCCGCGTAAAGGCCTGCTAAATCTTCAGGGTCGTAAGGCGTCGGCAGGGGCTTGAGATCGAGCGGAAGAGAGAGGCTTACGATTCTTCTGCTTCTTTGATCAGTCTGCTTAAAGGGATCTTTAAAGCATCGGCAATGTTTTGGGCGACGTCTAAGCCTATATTAACTTTGCCGAGCTCAATCGAACTGACATATGTCCGGTGAATACAGGCTTTCTCGGCAAATATTTCCTGCGACAATGCAAGCTCATGCCGACGCCTGCGCACCGCGGTCCCGAAGTTTGAGCGTATTTTAATTTGACCTCGTGATTTCATGAGGCTTATAATCTGTCTTTGTAGACGATATATCTACAGACGATTCAATGCAAAAATAAGCCAAAAAAGGCCGTTTAAAACAGCCGGTAAGATGAGGGTGTGAAACTAGAATGTTCGGTTTGTAAGAGGGCTTTAACGAAAAGGAAAGCCGTTAAGCTTGGGAAACAAGTTTATTGTGCTTCCGATTATTTCACGGCTATGAAGCAGTTGGAAATCAAGGATCCGGCCCGTTTTCGAGAAGAGCTTGATAAATAGGAAATAAAAAACGCGCTCTAAACGGCGTCTGCCGGTTAAAGCGCGTTAACTTTTTTGCCCGCCTAGTGCTTTCTTTTGCTCTCGATTACTTTCCCGATAATCGTCGCTCGTTTCACAAAGTCCTTTTTTATCAATTTAATATCCGGATAAAACCGATTCAAAGAGTGAAGAATAGTTTTATCATTATGAATATTTATCTGCTTAAAAATAGCTTCCTCATCGTTATTTAATCGTAAGACAATAAAATCACCGCTCTTCCATTTGGCATCGGGGTCGATGGTGATAATCTCGCTCTGCCTAAATTCAGGCTCCATGCAGCTGTCTTTGATTCTTAAGGCGAAAAGGCGTTTGCCCTTGGGATCAGCAGGAATCCAATCCTCAATGCCTTTTAGGTCGGGTAAGTTTTTTACTTTGGGAACTTGAACGGCACCTGCCCAAGAAAGGATCGGTATTTCGTTCGCCGACGGGGGAGAAGGGCTTCCCACTTCAATTTGTTTGCCCATAAACTGCGGGGCGTAGTCGCCCAGTACGCGCCGGTAAGAATAATCCATGAGTTTCTGGGCCTCTTGAGTGCTGAGATTGCCGAAGGCATTTATGAGCGCGGCCATAGCTTTGGGCTTGGGAGTGGGTTTCATGCCCTTGCAGAGCTGGTAAATATAGGGACGTGTTTTTTTAATGCCCCGGGCAAGGTCAATTTGGTATATATCTTTTGCTTCAATAAGTTTTTTCAGATATTCAGGGAAGTCCATAAACCGCTCCAATGTATAGTATCGTCTGCATAGAGTATACGTTACCTTTTGGTAATCTTCAAAAGAATTTTTGTAAAAAAAGATTGACAAAAAAGGAAAGCATTTGGTATCGTTTTGGAACAATGCCTAAAAAATCCAAAGAAATCGGTATAAAGATAAGATCAGCCCGGCAGAAGGCGAAGCTTTCAAGGCGGGATCTCATGCTTAGTTTGCGTGTTTTGGGGATCGACGTCGTTGAAGCCACGATCTTTAATTGGGAAAAAGGCGAATCGATACCAACAGCCGAAAAACTTCCCGTCCTAGCGCAGGCGCTCAGCGTCCGGCCGGAATTTTTTTTAATAAAAAACGAAAGCTAATGGTAACTAATTAGAATGACGAACCGCGAAAAGGTTTTAAGTCTTTTGAAGGATAAAAAGGGGCACTACAGCGCGGAGTTCCGGGACACGCTTGGGCTTTTGGAATACCGAAAACGCATCATGGAGCTAAGAGAGGAGGGGTACATCATTCTAGCCGTAAAGATCGGAAAGCGGCCGGCATATCAGCTTGTCGGCCATCAATCGGAAAAAATACTGAACGAAAAAGATCAGAAACTATGGGAGTTTTAAATTTATGAAAATTGTTTTGATTGGATCCACGGGTTACCGCGAAAAGTTTGATGTTCAAAAGGCAATTTTTACTTCGATGGGGCATGAAGTATCAATTCCGGCCTTTGACGATCACCCGGTATTTAACGAGCTCGAGCTTTGCGAGTATAACCGGCTTTTGATTGAAGAAGCCGACGAGGTTCACGTTATCTGGGACGGGCGGAGCGTCGGGACGGTGTTTGATTTTGGAATGGCGTTTGCTTTGAGAAAGCCGATCAGGATTGTTTATATCGAGCCAAAAACGATTGCCGGCGTCATGAAGCTTTACGCCAAAGCATTTCAACGAAACGGGGAGAGTGTATGCGCTGGTTAAAAGAATATCTCAAATGGCTTCGAGAATCGCTTCCAATCGTCGAGGGGTGGAGGATTCATTTCACAAAAGATTCACTCATCCTTTTGGCTGTCGTTATCTGCGCCTTGCTGACGGGCTTTTATTTGCTTGGGATTCTCACGGGGATGATCTTTTAGGTCAATCCATGACCGGAGAATTGAATGGTCAATCCGTGGAAAAGCATATCAAAAATAAACCCGCAAAGAGAAAGCGGGCATCGGCAAATATGCAACTGCGTATATCAGGCCTTGATCCGCGCAGGACTCACGGCATCCGAATACAAGATTTGTTTGTTTGTGATCGATAAGACATGGGGCTTTAACAAAAATTACGACACGGTCGCCGCCGGACAGTTTCAAGAAGCAACGGGGCTTTCAGAACGAATGGTACGAAAAGTGACGCACGATCTAAGGCGAAAACGGATCGTTTACTTTGAACCGTCAAAAAGGGTGCAGCGTGGTTCACCCTTTAATCAGTATTTATTCAACAAACATTATGACACTTGGCTTGTGGATAAGTGATTGCAAGGGTGCAACGTCATGTATGAGAAGGGTGCAATGCCGTGTCAAAGAAGGGTGCAACGCAGTTCACCCTCAATAGAAAGATATAAAGAAAATCTTTCAATAGAAATAGAGCTTGTGGATAAGTGGACAACCGACGGCTTAAAGCGGATTTAAGACACATGGAAAAAGGACATTAAAAAGACGCCCAAGCACATTGACCAAGAACGTTTTGGTCGTTTGTAGTTTAGGCCCCAAGTGAGGGGACAACGAATAACCAAATTATGAAAGGAGTGTGTTTGTGGATCCGCTTAGAGATAAAACGTTCAAGGCTTCCATGGAGCGTATCAGCTGCTTGGCGGCGGAGCTGTACGACCTCATGGACAACGGAATGACGATTGACCTTACGCTTCCCGAAAGAAAGCCGCTGGCCTCGGCCGGCAAGCAGCCCAAATCTAACCGCTTGATTGTCACCAAGCCCGGGGTGGACGTGAGGCTTGTTTTAAAACCAAATGAGACTGATGCCGCGTCGCCGCCCGTTAGATTGCGGCGGAGAAAATAGTTTGCGGGTCCTTAGGGGGCGGGTGGGGGCCGCGGGTCGGGCGAGGCGACCGCCTTCGCTCCGCAAAAAACTGAAATTAGGCTTTCATGTTCAAAAATGGACGGCGGGAACAGAAGGCAATTTGATTTAAGTGAATTAAACAGAAAGACTTACGAAAGGAAACCGAATGTCTAAAATCACCCAAGAACCTGAAATCGGGAAACTTCTGCTTTCATCAATCAAGCCGGATCCTGAAAACCCGAGGGAAATTTCGAACGAAGCCTTTTCAGGCTTAAAAAAGAGTCTGGAAAAGTTCGGTTACGTGGATCTTTTGATCGTCAATAAACGAAACATGACGCTTGTTTCAGGCCACCAGAGATACAAAGCGCTCATCGAATCGCAGGTCACCGAGGCCGTCTGTATTTTTGTCGATCTTGACGATCTGGATCAGAAGGCGCTGGCGGTCACCATGAACAGCCAGCAGATTGTCGGCAGCTGGACGGCTGCAATTATTCCGATCTTGGAACGGCTTCGCAACGAAATGCCGATGGAGTACGTGGGCTTGAGGCTCGACGAGCTTCGAAAAGAAGTTGCCGAGTTCGAGCTTGAAAATACGGGCCAGACACAGCCGGACGATATTCCCGAAGTAACCGAATCTTTTACGAAGCCCGGGGATGTTTGGGTTCTTGGAAATCACCGGCTTTTGTGCGGCGACAGCACAAAGCCCTCTGATGTTGAGAAACTTTTTAACGGCGAAAAGGCAAAACTCTTTTCAACGGACCCGCCGTACCTTGTGGATTACACTGGCGCGGACCGCCCGGGCGGCGGCAAGGACTGGTCGGATAAATATCACGAGATTGATATTAAAGACGTTCAAGGTTTTTTTCGTTCGATCTATGAAGTCGGCTTTCAGTTCGTCGAACCAAATGCCGCGATCTATATGTGGCACGCAGACAAAAGAGTAAAGATTATAAATGAAATATTAGAGAGCTTAGGAATAATGATTCACCAGACAATTATTTGGGTGAAGCCCGCAATTCTCATGACCTACGCCTATTTTCCGTGGAGGCATGAGCCCTGTCTTTTCGGATGGAAAAAAGGACAAAAACCAAACTTAAACGCAACCGCCAAATGGAGCGACAAAAACACAAAAAATAACAGCACCGTTTGGAAAGTAGATTTACTCCGTTCGGGCGACCCGATGGATCCCGCCTATTACTCGGATATTTGGGAAATCGACTTTGACGGCAAGAAACGAAATAACGGCAAACTTCATCCGACCGCAAAGCCGACCGAGCTGTTCGCAATCCCGATGCGGATCCACACACAGCCCGGAGACATTTGTTATGAGCCATTTTCAGGATCGGGGTCGCAGCTTATCGCCGGTGAACGCGTGAACAGGCGCGTCTTTGCCGTCGAAATCGAACCTCACTTTTGCGACGTGGCTGTCAAACGTTGGGAAAACTTCACCGGAAAAAAAGCCGAAGTTTTGAAATAACAAAGCCAATCGTAATTCAATTTAACTGGCAGTTATGAATGAAGAAAAATCAGATAACAAAAAACCAAGTCTTTTTGAAATTGCCAAAAAATCCCGGTATCTGGCGCTTGTCGAAAAGCTCCAGCGGGGAGAACCGCTTTCAAGATCGGAACTCGCGGAACTTAAAAGATTCGAAGCGGCGGATCTCCCCGAAGGTTTTCTTGAAACCGTCGCTCAAGTATCTAAGACTTTCGGTGTTTCGGAGCGGACGGTTTACAACTGGCTCAAAAACGGAATGCCGGTCACAGAATCCGGGCATTACGATATCGCCTCAATTTATGCGTGGAAAATCCAGCGGGAGGGAAACGGGGAGGATTCCGGGCAAAAGCAGAAATGGGAAACTCATTTTCGCCAATATCGTGCGCTCACTGCAGAGATTGAATACCGAAAAAAATTGGGCGAGCTTGTTACCCGCGAAGAAGTCGAAGACGGGCGCGTTCAGCGGATCCTCACGATAAAAAAAGCGCTTCTTGGTTTGCCCGACAGGCTCGCCCCGCAGGTTGTAAATCTCGATATAAAAAAAGCCAAAGAAATAATAAGAATTCGAATCGAAGAAATCATAAACGATTTTGCAAGGGGCGGGGATGGAACAATTAGCAGCGAATCAGAAAGCGCCGTCGTGGACGGGCCTTGAGCGCAATGCGTGGCGTCTCCCGGAAGCGTTTACGGTCTCAGAGTGGGCGGACCGGCACAGGGTGCTGGATCCCATGATTTCAGCGGAGCCCGGCCGGTGGATTACAGATCGAACGCCATATCTGCGCGGCATCATGGATTCTTTTATCGACCCGGGCGCTGAAGAAATAACGCTCATGATGTCGGCGCAGGTCGGAAAAACAGAGTCCGAACTTAATTTCATCGGCTATGCGATTGATCAGGATCCGGGGCCTTTGCTTTATGTCAGCACCCGCGCTGATGATGCTGAAAACGTAAACGTCAAACGCGTCCAGCCCATGATTAGACTGTCTGCTGCTTTAAAAAAACACGCGACGGGCAGGGACGATAATTTTAAAAAAGAAGAAATCACGCTTGACCGCATGATCGTTTATTTTTGCGGCGCAAATTCGCCGGCGGCTCTCGCGTCAAAGCCGATCCGCTATCTTGTCATGGACGAGGTCGATAAATACCCCAAGTTTTCGGGGCGTGAAGCGGACCCGATTAAGCTCGCGCGCGAGCGCACGAACACTTTTTGGAACCGAAAAATTATCAAGTCGTCAACGCCGACCACGCGCCAAGGTTATATCTTCCGGGAATTCGAAGAAAGCGACGGACGCCGGTTCTTTGTGCCTTGCCCTTATTGCGGGGAGTATCAGGTTCTTATATTCGGACAAATAAAGTTTCCCGAAGAAGAAAGACAGCCGCAAAAAATAAGGGATCAGGACCTTGCTTGGTATGAGTGTATTTCATGCAAAGAAAAAATCGACGATGTTCAAAAACACCGGATGCTTTTAAAAGGCGTCTGGCTACAAAAAAGCCAGACGATAAATAAAGCCGGAAAAATATCGGGCGAGCGGATCGTTACAAGAAAAATAGGATTTTGGATCAATGCGATTTACTCCCCTTGGAAGACGTTTTCGGATATCGCCGCTGAATTTTTAGACTGCGAAGGCCGGCCCGAGCTTCTCATGAATTTCGTCAATTCATGGCTTGCGGAAGTGTGGGAAGAAAAAGCGCTGGAGACCACCGAAAAAAGAATCTTAAGACTCAAGATGGATTATAAGCCGATGACTATCCCGGACGGCGCGGTTGTTTTGACTTCCGGTGTTGACGTTCAAAAGGATCATTTTTATTACACGATCCGCGCGTGGGGCCTTTATGAAGAATCATGGCTTGTCCGCGCGCTCCGCGTCGAAAGCTGGGAGGAGCTTATCACCGATATTTTTTTAACGGAATATTCGGGTGATGACGGTTTTAAGGCATATGTGAGGCTTGCCTGTATTGATTCTGGATTTAGAACGGACGAAGTTTATGAGGTTTGCCGGAAATGGCGCGATAGATCGCGGCCCACGAAGGGTGTCGACCGGCTGAACGGTGCGCCTTATATCGTTTCAAAGATCGACAGAAATCCCCGAACCGGCCAAGTAATTGCCGAAGGCCTTTCTCTTTTCCGCATCGATACGACGCTTTTTAAGGATAAAATTTCGCGTCTTATAAACGCCCAAAAAGAAGACAGAAGCCAGTGGCATATCTATAAAGATATTTCGGATCAATATGTCAGGCAAATGTGCTCCGAGCATAAGGTCATTGTCAGAAACAAGCGCAAAGGGCAGGCATGGGAGCAGTGGGAGCTTAAAGGATCGGCGACACCGAATCATTTTTGGGACTGCGAAGTAAACGCCTTGGTCGCGGCGGATATGCTCCGGGTCAACACCCTAAAACCCGCCGATATTGAAAAAATAAGAACGGCTCATAAAAAAGAAAGAAATACGTCAACAGGGGAATCAGGCAACTGGAATATTGGAAACACTTCCGGGTGGTTCGCCAGATGAGCTGGCTTGGAGAAGATAAGAATTGGTTTACGCCCGAACAAAAGAAAATTCAGCTCAAGCTTCAAGACAAGAAAAAATCAGACGAGACGCCGCTCGAAAACGAATACGCCGTATCTTATATTCCGCTCCGGTGTCCGAATAAAAAATGCCAGTCAAAAGATGTCAAATGCTACAACTCGTCGCCGCCTATCCGGTATCACTTTTGCCGTGGGTGCGGGTTTCGTTTTAAATCGGTCGAACAATGAGCTTTTGCCCTCTTAACAAGCGTTTTATTAAAAAATGAAAATGACCTTGATTACCCCGACCCCAATGGTACCCTCCGACCGAGTTGAGGAAATGAAAAAAAACGAAAGACGTTCTATAAGGAGACGTTGCCATGATGAATGTTGAAGTGGTCGATTTAAGGCTTGTGAACGGGGACGGAAAATTAAAGGCTTTGGTTGCGGTTAAATTCAGCGACAGTTTGATTGTCCGTGGATTTTCCGTTCTTGACGGTAAAAAGGGGGTATTTGTCAAACTCCCAAGCAAGCTTGCAAAAGACGGGCGGTGGATTGACACGATTGCCGTTGATGATTTTCTAAAACAGGCCATCGAAGACAAGGTTCTTGATCAATATGAATCGGCCTCCAAAGAGGAGGCGTGATGTCGCGTGTAATCCGCATTGATCGTGATGTATCGGCTGTTATCAAGTGCAGTAAAAAGCAGGGCGAATCAAACAATAGCGCAGTCAGACGGCTGCTTGGAATAGGAGGTAAAAAAGGATCTTGTAAGCCGAAAAAGAGGCTTACATGAGATATGTTCACCCGGATTACGACGCTGTGATAAACGCCCAGGGCGGTTATGCCGTACTTGAGCGTTTAGGATTTAAACCCGAAACACAAACAAAGGAGGATGAAATGGCAAAGAAGAAAAAGGCCGCGGCGAAAGCGGCGGCAAAACCGGCAACGAAACCCGCGGCAAAAGTCGAAAAGGACGAAACGCAGGGTCAAAGCCGAAAACAGCTTATGGAAGAAGTGAAGTCGCGCGGAATCAAAAATTTCCGCGTCATGAATAAAACCGAGCTTTCCGAGATTGTCGGCGGTGCGAAAGCAGATCGCATCCAAGAAATTATGGAACAGGCCGTCAAACGCTGGAAGTCGGGCTGGGGAACAAAGCAGGAGAAATAAGCGGAGTGGCCGGAGCCCGAAAAGGCTCCGGTTAACGCACAAGCCCGGTCACAAGTCCGGGTACAACAAGGGGGCAATATGAAACAGGCTTATTTGAAAGACGAAATAACACCGGCCATACGCGTGGCGCTGGGCTTAAATCAGGCGCTTCGGGACCGCTTGGCGGCCGAAAAAAGGAAACTACGAAAGCTGATAAAAAGCTCGAGGATCAGATGAATTATCAAATCACAGCGTATCTAAAAAACGGCGTTTCGCGCGAAACGTCTTATGAGAGACTTCTCGATTCCCTCGGGCTTCGGGAAGAATACTTTTTAGCGGAACCGCTTGTTAAAGGCACGCCGACTCAGGCCTGTTACGTGGCGATTCTCTTGAAAAACCAAGTAGCGGAAATTGTGAAAGTGGAAATTCACGACGGGGAAGGCAGGCGGATAGCTGTATTTGGCCTGTTAAACGAGCTTTTGAACGAAAAAGACCCCAAATAAGTCTTTGCTACGTTGTAGCAACGACCCCCTTTTAAAAAATTAAATCACGTTTAAGATAAGAGCTTGGGCAACCCCCAAGCTTTTTTGTTTTTACCTCGTCGGCCTCATGAACCGGCGATCCTGACAACCGAATACAGTCCTTCTCGAGAAGGCAAGACAAGCAATCCACAAGATTGCTGTCTTGCCTTTTTTATTCGGTTGTCAGGAAACCTTTTGGAGGAAGTGATGGCCGTATCTATTCAGACAATGCTCGATAACGTGGAGGCCGCGATCAACGCGCGCCTCGCGGGCGGAGCTGTTCAGTCTTACACAATCGGCGGACGAAATATCCAGTATTGCTCATTAAAAGAGCTTTATGACATTCGTAACCTGATTCGAAAAGAACTCAATAATTCCACACCCGGGTCGTCAACGAATTACGCAAGCTTCAAGGACCCGGTATGAAAAATCCAAAAGAAGAAAAACTCTCGCTCGGCGATCATATCGGAAACGGCCTCGACAAAATCATCGGCATCTTAGCGCCCAAGACCGCATATCGCCGCATGGTGTACCGCCGGGCGGGAGATATCATGGCGTCCGGCTTTTACAAGGGGGCGGGTTATGACCGCTTAAAAAGCTCATGGATCCCGGGCCGCGGATCCGCGGATCAAAACCTTATTTTGGATCTTCCGATTCTTCGGGAAAGAAGCCGCGACCTTAATGGGAATGATCCGCGAGCTTCAGGCATTACAAAAACTTTAGTCAATAACACCGTCGGCACCGGCATTCGTCTTCAGTCAAGAATCAGCGCCGAAGACTTAGGCATCACCGATGAACAGGCTAAGAAGCTTCAAGACCAATGCGAAAAGGTTTGGGAGAAGTGGTGCGGCACCGCCGATGCGGCCAACCGCATGGATTTTTATGAAATTCAGCGTCTTATCGACCGCCAAATTTTAGAAAGCGGCGAAGCCCTTTTTATTCCGGCGATGTTGAATGATCCGAGGCGGCCGTATTCGCTGGCAATCGACATCATTGAACCCGACCGCTTGAGAACGCCGTTTGCGTTTATAGGCGATAAAAACATCAGAGGAGGTGTGCGGGTCGGCGACCGCGGGGAACCGCTTTCGTATTTTATCAGCAAAAAACATCCGGGTGATTTTCTCTACGGCGGCGGTTCTTATGATTTTCAGTACACCGAGATTCCCGCATTCAACAGCCAAGACCGGAAAAACGTTATTCATATCTATGAAGTCGAGCGTCCGGGGCAGACCCGCGGCATTCCTTTTTTCACGCCGGTCCTTGATTATTTTAAGCATCTTGTCGATTACGAAGAAGCCGAGCTTGTCGCCGCGCGGATATCGGCTTGCTACGCCCTAATCATCGAAACAGAAAATTCAGCCAGCGCATCGATTGCCGCATCCGACGAAACAAATTTAAATAACCAGCGCCTCGAAAAACTTGAGCCGGGCATGATCAAGCGCACGGCCCCGGGTGAAGAGGTGAAATCTTTTAATCCCGCGCGGCCTTCAGGGAACTTTGACCCGTTTGTATTCTCAATTTTGCGGGCGATTTGCGCCGGCCTCAATCTTCCATACGAGATCGTCTCAAAAGATTTCTCGAAAACGAATTATTCGAGCGCACGTGCCGCACTTTTACAGGCCTACCGTTATTTCAAACAGCGGCAAGTTTCTTTATCGAGCAAACTTTGCCAGCCGGTTTACGAAATGCTTCTCGAGGAAGCGTATCTGCGGGGAGAGCTTGATGTTCCCGATTACTACGCGAAACGATATGACTACAACAAAGCGCGATGGATTACTCCCGGCTGGCAGTGGGTGGATCCCTTGAAAGAAGCCGAAGCCGCCGAGCTTTCGATCAATAACGGCATATCGACCTTGGCCGACGAATGCGCCTCGCGCGGGGACGATTGGGAAGAAAAAATTGAGCAAAGAGCGCGGGAAGTCCGAAAGATTCAGGATCTCGAAAAGAAATACGGCGTAAAAATCATCAATCAAGACAAGCCGAACACCCCCAAATCAAAAACTTCGGACACGTCAGATCCGAACAATCCAAATCAAGGTGGCGATTAATGAAAAACATAATTCAGGATGTCTATTCCAAGGCTTGGGCGGTCCGCGAGGAAACGCTCACAGTTATTACACAAAGAAACCTCTCTACTGAAGACGCCACAAAGGAAACTTTTGCCGCCGCGCTGAAAAGCCGGCCTGAATTCAAACAAGAAGGCTACAGCGTTGTGAACGGTATTGCCGTTATTCCAATTCACGGCGTCATCATGAAAAACCCTGATTTTTGGGATCTTCTTTTCGGGGCGGTTTCCACAGGATCCATTCAAAACATGGTGACCGCCGCAATCGCGGATCCAACCGTTCAATCAATCGCGCTTGATATCGATTCGCCCGGCGGGACGGTCGCCGGTACCGCTGAAACAGCGGATCTGATTTTTGCCTCCCGCGCGAAAAAGAAAATCTACGCTTTTGCCAGCGGTCAGATGGCATCCGGCGCTTATTGGATCGGCTCGGCCGCGGACAAGATTTACGCCACGAAAACCACAGAAGTCGGATCAATCGGTGTTTACACGACCATGATCGATATGTCGGTCTTGGCGCACAACGCCGGTATCAAGTTTGAAATTATCAAGGCCGGTAAATATAAAGCCCTCGGTCATCCCGCCAAACCAATTTCGGAGGAAGAAAAGCAAATCGCGCAGACAAGGATCGATGACATTTATTCGGTGTTTGTCGACTCGGTTGCGCGTAACAGAGGCGTGTCCGTCGACAAGGTGATGCAAGTCGCAGATGGGCGCGTTTGGATCGCTGAGAAAGCGGTTGAAATGGGCCTCATCGACGGCGTGGATTCAATTGATTCGATTTTAAGCAGTGGAACAAGCGGCAGGGTTTTGGGTAAGGGCTCACAGCCGGTCGCCGGTGTTGAAACAAACAAAAACCCCGGCGGTGAAGCCGGCAAACCAACAAAAACGGAGGATCAAACAATGGAACTAAAAGACATGACGCTCGAGCAGTTTCGCGCCGGCAGGCCGGACCTTGCCGCGGCGCTTTTGAAGGAAGGCCACGACAAAGGGGTCGAGGAAGGAAAACTCGCCGCCGAAAACGGTTTCAAAACGAAGAATGATTTCGAAAAGGCGCGGGTGGCCGGAATTAACGCCAAAGCCAAAGAAATTCAAGGCGTGGATGCGGCCGCCATCGAGTGTATCGCAAGCGGCGACTCCGTCGAAGCCGCCGAAACAAAGATGAAGGAGGCGAAGCTTAAGGTCATTCAAGCCGGAGCCCCCGGGGCCATGGGTGGCGGCAATGCCGGCGGAGAAGGCGGCGCAAAGGATCACTTGGCGCTCGCCCGGGAGTATCAGGCTGTCCACAAGTGCTCGATGGAGGACGCGCTAATCGCCACGGCCCCCAAAAGAGAACAGAAATAACCGAAATCTTTCAAAAGGAGGAGAAATCAAATGTCTCAACAGATAGAAGGTAATTTTAAAACGTTTCAGGCGGGGTCGGCGCTCGCGTCATTTCGCCGCGTGAAATTGAATTCATCGATTCAGGCGGTGTATGCCGGGGCCGGTGAAGACAACTGCGGCGTCACCCAGCAGGACGTGAATAGCGGCGACAACGTGACCGTCGCTTTGGAAAGCCCGGGACGCACGTTCAAGCTCACGGCTTCGGGTGCCATCACGAAGGGGGCGATTATCTACGCGGATTTGAACGGAAAAGTTTCCGCGACCGTGAATGGTACCCCGCTCGGCGTGGCGCTCGAAACCACGACCGCGGACGGCGACGTCTTCGAAGCGTTGATGGGTTATGTCATGCAAGACAACGCCGAGCAGCTGCTTGTCTTCTCGAAGGAAGGCATTACGGACGCGACAACCTCGCCGATCATCGTTACTGCGAATTTCAAGTTCCGCATTATCGATTGGTGGCTTGTCTCGCGTGATACGACCGCCGCGAACGTGAAGCTTATCAACGGCGTAACGGATGCGACGGCTGTTGTGGCCAAAGGCACGACGAACGACGCGATTGTTCGCGGCGGCACCATCGTCGCGGCACAAAAAGATATCACGGCTGGAACGGCGCTCAAAGTGAACGCCTCGGCCGCGGCCGCGTTCGATGTCTACGTCCATATCAAACGGTCTTAAAACCACAACAACGAAAAGGGGAGGAAATTTAAATGCCAATTCAATATCCAGGCGGCCGCGCTACACCGAGACTTGAACTCGGGGTGGCGGTTCAAGAGTTTATTCAAGTAGCGGATGAATTTGTCGGCACGAAGATCATGCCGATTTTTCCGACGAAAAAAAAGGCGGCGACGTTCTCGGCCATCACGCGTGACTACATCACCCAAGATGTGGACACAAAAAGAAGCACCCGGGGAAATTACAACCGGGTCGGCTCGGGCGCGAAAGACAAGTCCTACAGCTGTCTCGAAAACGGTCTTGAAAATCCGCTGGGCGACGATGAGCGCGCCTTGTACCAAACGGATTTTCAGGCCGAGCTCGTAGCTTCAAAGGTGCCCGCCCGCGGGGTGCTTCAAGCCCAAGAAAAGAGGATCGCCGGGAAGATCTTCAACACCACGACATTCACCGGATCCGCGCTTTACACGGATAATTCGGCGAATCCGTGGGCGACGATCACAACCGACATCATCGCGCAGATATCCACCGGCAAGCAGAAGGTTCGCGCGAACACGGGCCTTTTGCCGAATGCGATCGTGATGAACTATGCGAACTTCGAGAATTGCAAAAAGAACACCGCAATCTTGAACCGCATTCAGTACAACAAGGTCGCAACGGACGCGGAAGTGGCGGGGTACTTGGCGGCACTCTTCGGGATCGACAATGTCCTGATTGCCAAGGGCATCCGCAACAGTGCGCTTGAAGGCCAGACGTTTGTGTCGGGAGATATTTGGAGCCCGACCTACGTCTTCTTCGGCCTCATTGACCCGAGTGGTACGGATCTTTCCATGCCGAGCGTTGGCCGTACGTTCCTCTGGACAGAGGATTCGGCGGATAACGCGCTGGTTGAGGCCTACCGCGATGAAACGATCCGATCAGAGGTATTCAGAGTCCGTCAGAACACCGACGAAAATCTGATCGACCCGTATTTCGGCCACCTCATGAAGATCGCCTAATCGGCGAATCTTAAGAAAGCGTACTTGCTGGCGCGGTTTTACCAAGACTGCGCCAACAAGTACGTTTCTTTGAGGAGAAAATATGGCCAAAGAAATGAAATACGTCGCCCGAGACGGAACGGTCTTTCCAACCGCTTATTTTATTCCGATCCGCGTAACGCTGGATCCGGTCAATAAAACGGCTCAAGTGGTATTCGCCGGATACGAGAGCGAAGCGTCGCGTCTTGAAAACCCCAAAGCAGACATCGCGGCAAAAACCTATCTTGTGAGCCCCGATATTTACGAGAGTTTTTTCGGAATTGCCGCGATCGAAGGCGACGGCAAAAACGCCGTCAAAAGTGCTTACACTATGGCCGCCGAAATAAAAGAAGAAGATGGAAAAAGTTATTTTGACGGAGCCGTCGATGTTTAAAGGAACCGAATAAATGTCTTTATCCGCAAACACAGTTTGGGAAGTCCGTACAACCGGCAATGACAATAACGGCGGGGGTTTTGTCACGGGCTCGGGCGGGACGGATTATTCCCAGCAGAATGCCGCACAGCTTGCCCTTACGGACCTTGCGAGTAATGGCGCAGGAACCACGATTACGTCAGCCGTTGGTGGTTTCACCGCCGCGATGATCGGAAATATTATGCGGATTTACGCGGCGGGTGCGGGCTTTACGACCGGCTGGTATCAGATCACCGGCTTTACGAACGGCAACACGATAACGATTGACCGAAGCGCCGGAGCCAATGCGACGGGCGGCAGCGGAAACGTCGGAGGCGCCAAGGCCAGCGTCGATGTGAATGTTTGGGGTATGCAGCTTGTTCCCGGAAATAAAGTTTATCTAAAAAATGGGACTTACACGATCACTTCGACTTGGAATTCCGCTACGGGATCAGACGCATTGCCGATCGAATGGGAGGGCTACAACATCGCGAGAGGCGATCTTCCAACAGGAGCCACAAGGCCGTTTATTACAAATCCTAGCGGATTTCAGTTTGCGATGGGCTGGTACAACAATATTTCGAGCATTATTTTTAGCACGGTTGATAACACCGGCTATCAAATCGGATATGTGACCGTCGCCAAAGACTGCAAGTTTATCAGTACGAGCGCCGTTTCAACGGCGGGCGCTTGCTGGGTCGGGCAGCAATGCCGGTTTATCCGATGCGAAGTAACCGCCCCCTTGTGCCGAGGTCTTACGAGCTTCAACGACGTTTATCTCCAAGGCTGCTATATCCATGATTGCGTCATCGGAATAAGGCTCGCCAGCAATCCCACGGTTATTGAAGACACCGTTTTTAAAAACTGTCAGACAGGTATTTATACCAATTCCTCGAATTTTAAGATCATCAACAATACCTTTTACGGCGCCCAGACGCCGACCGGTATCGGAATTGACTTCGGTGGAAATGGCGCACATTTAGTAGCGAACAACATTTTTTACGGTCTCACGACGGCGGTAACCAGTAGCGTCAATCAAAAATCAGTTTTCATGATGAATAACAACTTTTTCAACAACACGACAAACCGCGTGAATGTGGACGTCGGGGTTGGTGATATTGCCTTGAATCCGGCTTTCGTGGATGCTCCGAACGGTAATTTTGCAGTCGGCCCAAACATGAAAGCCATGGGTGCGCCAAGTGTATTTAATGCGGCTTTGTCCACGACGTCCTATGTGGATATCGGCGCGGCGCAAAGACAAGAGCCATCGGCGGATTATCCCGTAGTCGGGAATGTCCGAAACGGCATCGTCTATAACAACGGCGGATCCGTCGGAACGCTGGCGTTACCCGCGCCGGCAGATGTAAAAAACACCATTCAATACGGCGCAGGCGGCAATGAGTTCACCGGCTCTTATGTTCCAGCGCCTCTTGTAACTCCGTCGCTGGGTGCCGTCAATTTTGATACGAAACTCCTTGATGACGCAAAATTTGCGTTTTTAAATTCATCCGAATTTGCCGAAGTTATCACCTACACGCCTTACGGCGGTTCGGCCAAATTTATCAATTCGATTATCGTGCGCGAGCGGCTTGAATCCAAGGGCCCGGATCACACTATTTCGCTCAATCGGGGCGCTGAAATTTACATCGCCAATGATGCGGCGCTCGGCGTTACTTCCATCAATAAAAACAATGACAAGGTTTCCTTTCCGGTTCAAGTCGGCGGGTCGCCCGTCATTTGGACGGTAGTCGAGATTTTACAACATGACGATGCCATGTGGCATTTGAGGGTCATTAAATGATCAAGACACAAGTCGATGCCTCGCGTGTTCTTTCAACTCTCGGCAAGCTCCCGACGGCCGTTCGCTTTCAGTTTGGCGACGCGCTCGATCACATCAGTCTTAAATTCTTAAAGAAACTCCGCAACGAACGGCTTTCGGGCGGTGAGGGAATAAAAGCACGTCCGGGCGGTCTCTTCAGACGTTTTAAGAGAGTTTTTCTCGTTCCATCCGATAACCAAACAATGGGCGTTGAGATATTCACCTCTTCCAAAATCGCAAAGCTTCATGAAGAAGGCGGGGTTATGCGCGGCACGGGAGGCCTCAGGCTTGCCGTTCCGATTTCTGCGAGCGCAGGAACAACCGAGACGTCTACAGGAGCCATCAGGCGTCAGTTTGGCGGCACTGCCTATAACCGCGATGTCAGACCGAAAAAGAACGTCATGCCGGTGAATGTAGGCGGCAAAACCTATCTCTTCCGAAAAAGAAGAAAGGCCGAGGACGTATTACCGCCGTTATTTGTTCTTAAAGAAGAAGTCCGCCTTAAGCCCCGCCTTGGTTTTTACAAAACTTGGAAAGACATGGAACCCGAAGCGATTCGGATCGTTAGCGGCGCTCTCACGAAAGCGGTAAGGGAGGCGACAAGCTAATGCCGAATACCGTCCGTGAAAATATTTTCCAAAACATAAAATCGGCACTTTCTCTTATTTCAGTTGCCAACGGCTTTGACAACAACATCGCAAGCGTCCAGCAGTGGGATGTAAACGGCAACACTTTGGCATCTGTTCCGACAATTATCGTCAATTCCGGTCCTGAAGACGGATCAGACAACGCCTATCCGCTTACGACATGCAGTCTGAAAGTTTTTCTCACTCTTTGGACGCGCATCGACGAAGGATCTCCAAACGCGCCGGATACCGTTTTAAACAGTCTCTTAGGGGACATCAAAAAGAAATTAAAAGAGGACATCACGCGCGGGGGAAACGCCATCGATACGTCAATCACGGCGGTCGAGCCGTTCGACACGATTGAAGGCCAGGGGGAAGTGGGGCTCGTGATAACGGTTGAAGTCAAATACCGCCACGCTCAAATAAATCCGAAAACGGTTATGTAAAAAAGGGAGATCAAAATGAGATCAGCACTTGGAGTTATGTACGCGAAGGTCGAAGGAACCTACGGCACGGATTCGGTGCCGACGGGTGCGGCAAATGCCATCCAGGCATTTGACGTAAAGCTGGATCCCCAGCACGAAACGTTGGAGCGAGACGACTTTGCAGTCAGTAAATCCAAATTAAAGAGTTTGGGGGGCAAAAGAAAATACGAGCTTTCGTTTTATGTGGAACTTAAAGGCTCGGGTGCTGCCGGCACCGCCCCTCGCGGGGTCGGGGATCTTTTGAAAGCGTGCGATCACACCGAAACCGTGAGCGCCGGTGTCAGCGTCACCTACGCGCCGCGTTCGGGGTCGCTCCAGTCCTGCACGATCTATCTTTTCATGGACGGGGTGCGCCATATTCTCATGGGCTGTGTGGGCGATATGGAATTTTCGGGTGTTGCCGGTGAAGTTGCAAAGCTCAAATTCAAAATAAAGTGCCTCTATGCCACGCCTACAGATCAAGCGCTTCCGGCAAGCCCAACGTACGATTCGACGGTGCCCGTGGTTCTAAAGAATCTCACGGCGACGATGGACGCATACGCCGCGATTATTCGTGAGCTCATGTTGAAACAGGGCAACAAGATCACCGAGCGCGGGGATTTGACGGCGACTCACGGGATCCGCGGTTTTGACGTCGTTGACCGAAATCCCGAAGGCGAGATCACGGTTGAGGCGACAACGCTTGGCACGAAAAACTGGTACACGAAGTTTGAAGCCGATACCGTGCAGGTTTTAAGCCTTGCTATCGGAGCAAGTGCCGGGAATATCTGCACGATCACTGCAAATCAATGCCGCCTGAATAACATTCCTTATGACGCGTCAGACGGCATCCTTGTTCATAAGCTGCCGTTTCAGATGGCGCGTTCGGCTGCGGATGATGAGTATGCGATTGTTTTTACATGATTTCTAAGTAACTTTAACCGAAAAAGAAAGGGTAAAAATGATCATTCCCGATTTGACGGACAAGCACGAAGTGAAGGTGAAAGACGCGGTATTCAGCGTGAGGGCGTTGCCCGCGAAAACGTATCGCAGTCTCATTTCAAGGCTCTCTTTTTTGAGGGAGATGAGTAACAAAGTCACGAAGGAAAGCTTTGAGAGTTTGAAAGCCCAGGATCCCCAAAAGTACGAAGAGGTGAACGAAAAGCTTCATGAGGTTTTTAGAGACTTCATCAAGCAAAGCGTCACGGGGCATACCGGCATCACGAAAAAGGACGGCTCGGACGTTCCTTTTGTTTTTGACGAAAAAG